>PVMS01170206.1_pt1 | contig 10295 bp, 8 predicted proteins | sample 1853461 | NCBI WGS metagenome assembly PVMS01 (sample SAMN08582032, study PRJNA380276) | Marine sediment metagenome, whole genome shotgun sequencing project. | isolation source: ocean sediment barecode stripped | collected 2017
AATTCATTTTTTTCCTTGACACAAGCGCTATTTTTATTTACATATTCTCGATTCTATTTAAGGAGTATACCAACGTGAAAAAGTATACAACAAGTGCAAAACATGTCGACAACAAAGCGCAATGGTATGTTGTTGATGCAGAGGGCTCAGTTCTTGGAAGGCTTGCGAGTACAATAGCCGCTCGACTGCGAGGAAAACACAACCCGCTTTTTACCCCTCATGTAGATATGGGTGACTGGGTTATTGTTATCAATGCGGATAAGATTGTTTTAACGGGCAGAAAATGGGAAAAGAAACAATATTATCGACACAGCGGTTACGTTGGGGGGTTAAAGACGATTACTGCCCAGAAGCTTTTGGAAAAAAAACCCGAGGACCTTGTACGTTTCGCCGTTAAGGGCATGCTGCCCAAAAACAGACTTGGAAGAAAACTTTTTAAAAAGTTAAAGGTCTATGCAAGCGATCGCCACCCTCACGAGGCCCAGAGACCAGAGGTGCTGGAAATTTAATAGAGTGAGCCGGCTCGAATAGCTTTAATTTTAGATATCGGGGAATTATATGGAAAAAGAAAATGTCTACTATGCAACAGGAAAACGAAAATCGTCTATTGCCAGAACGTGGTTAAAACCGGGAAACGGTGAAATTACCGTCAACGGTCGTCATGTGGACGATTATTTTAAGGTAGGATCAGCAAAAGCATTTTTACTCCAGCCGCTTGTATTGACGAATACCACTGGATCATTTGATGTAAAGGTTAGAGTTTCCGGTGGCGGTTTTTCAGGACAAGCCGGTGCAATAAGACACGGCATCACCAAAGCACTTATTTTATTCGACTTAGATTTGCGGCAAGGATTGAAAAAGGCCGGCTACGTGAGACGCGATTCTCGGATAAAGGAACGAAAGAAATACGGTCAAAAGGGTGCAAGAGCCCGTTTTCAGTTTTCAAAACGATAGCGTTCTTAATACGTTGAGACCTTTAAAAGGGAATAGGGTGAAATACCTGTTCCCTTTTTTGTTGTCGGATCAACGATGTTTCCATTCAGCCTTCCGTTTTGTTTTGCACTACTTTCCAGCACCTTACAAAATGTTCTTTTTCAACCTCTGTGAAAATAATTTCTTCTTGCCTGCAGCGAGGCTCGTCCATGGGGCATCTCCCCTGGTAATTGCAACCATGCGTGGGCATAAGGGAATCCGAAAAATCTCGTTCCGGAAGCTTCACCTCCTTTTCCACCCTCGATTCAGGATCAAGAATAGCCGACAGCAACGAAATCGTATAGGGATGATACGGGTGTTTAAAGAGTTTTTCAGCAGATGCAGACTCTACAATAAGACCTTTATACATCACCGAAATGGTGTTGCACAAATAACCGACAACGTTAAGATCATGGGAGATGAAAAGATAGCTTAATTCGAGTTGATCTTGCAGATCCTTTAAAAGGTTAATGATTTGAGCCTGGATAGAGACGTCGAGAGCTGAAATAGGTTCATCACAAATAATCAAAGACGGTTCAACGCTCAGCGCTCGAGCGATACCGATTCGCTGGCGCTGACCACCGCTGAATTCGTGAGGATAACGGTCTGAACTACCCGGAGACATACCCACCATTTCCATAAGCTTTTTGAGATGCTCTTTTCGTTTTTTTCTGTTTTGAATCCCTAAAATGCTAAGCCCTTCTTCAATGGATTGGCCGACGGTCATCCTAGGATTCAATGAGCCGTAAGGGTCCTGGAAAACTATCTGCATCTCTTTTCGGTGAGGCTTCATTTCCTTTTCAGACAATTCGCTGATATCAACATCCCGATAGATAATTCTCCCCTCATCTATCTTCAGCAGTTTAAGGATAAGCCAGGCTACAGTCGTTTTGCCACAACCGCTTTCACCGACCAGGCCTAAGGTTTTCCCACGCTCAATCTCAAAGCTGACGCCATCAACGGCTTTGATCCATCCGCTGATGGTTTGAAAAAAACCTCTACGAATGGGAAAGTATTTCTTCAGATCCTCAACTTTCAGAATAATGCTCTTTGGTTTATTACGTGTTTCCATTTATCCTATTTATATTCGAACGTTTCCTTTCCTTTTTTTTCAAATAACACAGGACAACGGGCCAAATGTCCTTCACCATAGTCGCACATCTGTGGATATTCGATCCGACAAATAGGAATGGCATGAGGACATCTGGGATGAAAGGGGCAACCCTCTGGCTTGTGGGCCGGGTCTGGCACCGATCCGGGAATACTATAAAGCCTTTTTCCCCGTTTTGAACGGCTGGGCAAAGATGCCAAGAGCCCTCTCGTGTAGGGATGCTTGGCATGATGAAAAATCTGAGATGTGTACCCCTGTTCAGCAATAACGCCGGAATACATAACATAGACACGATCGGCGATGTAGGTTACAACACCCAGGTCGTGGGTAATATAAAGGATCGACATGGATCGGGTTTTCTGTATGTATTTAAAAAGACGCAAAATTTGATCCTGAACGGTTACATCCAGGGCAGTTGTCGGTTCGTCGGCAATAATAAGATCCGGGTCACACGCTAGCGCCATGGCGATCATCACCCGCTGTCTCTGCCCTCCGCTAAGCTGGTGAGGATAGTCATTGAGACGTTGCTCCGGTGAGGCAATGCCCACATTCCTTAAGAGTTGAATACAACGTTCACGTCGTGTGTTAACATCTATGTTTTTATGAATGCTGATGGCTTCGCTGATTTGGTCGCCTATGGTGAAAACAGGATTCAACGATGTTAGGGGTTCCTGGAATACCATAGCAATGTGATTTCCGCGAATTTTCTGCATATTTTTTTCATCAAAATCTAAAAGGTTTTGGCCTTTGAACAGAATTCTACCACCAGCAATGTCTCCGGGAGGTACGGGAATGAGGCCGAGGATGCTGAGTGCGGAGACCGTCTTGCCACACCCGGATTCGCCAACAAGGCACACCGTTTCTTCTCGATCCACTTCAAAAGTGACTCCATCTACGGCACGAGCGCACGTGTCGTTGTTTCTGAAATACACCTTTAAATCTTGAACAGAAATCAGGCGGTTATCTTTCATCTCTTTTACTTTTTAATTTAAGTGTGGAGCCCTTATCCAGCAACAAAGCCGAACTCCTGCGAGGCTGAATAATATTGTTGTGAGAGTCGCTTTCTCAGTGAAAATCTATCAGTGTCTTCCTCTTAGCTTGGGATTCATCACATCCCTGAGACCTTCTCCGAAAAGGTTAAAAGATAGTACAACGATCAGAATAATCATCCCGGGTATGAAGGTTAACCAGGGAGCGTCGAAAATAAAACGCTTACCGTCAGAGAGGATATTCCCCCAAGTGGCGTGAGGCGGTGGAACTCCGAATCCGAGAAAACTCAACCCAGCTTCAGTTAATATGGCCGTGGCAATACCGATGGTCGCAGAGACGAGTACCGGGGCGATAGCATTCGGCATCATGTGGCGAAAGATAATTCGATAGTTGCTGACGCCTAAAGCCCTTGCCGCTGCCACGAAATCCTGTTCTCTTAAGGAGAGAAATTCCGCACGGACAAACCGCGTGGTTCCCATCCAGCTGGTCAGCCCGATAACGATCATAATGTTATAAATACTTGCCGGAAGAAGCGCAACGACGGTTAAAATTAAGAAAAAACTCGGAAAACAAAGCATGATGTCCACAACCCGCATGATCAGGGTATCGACGGAGATAGCGTTTTTAAATAGAAACTTTGCCCATGATGGAATCAATATTTTTCCAGATTTTCTTTTTGTAAGCATCAAGTAACCGATGAACAAGAAACCAAAAACAAGAAATGCGGTTCCTAAGCGAGTCCATTTAGTGGCGATTAAACCGACGCTGAAGATTAAAAAAGATGCCAACAACATGTGATCGATCCGCATATAATGTTGCCCGAAATAGCCTGCGATTCCTCCTAAGAATATGCCGATGAGAACCGATATCCCTACGGCCACAAACCCTACGGTTAAAGAAACCCAGGCACCTTGAAGCATCCTTGCAAAAACATCTCGTCCTAAATCGTCGGTCCCCATTAGATAGAAACCTAGCGCGGGAACGTCTTCGGGTGGCAAAGAATCAAGGTTCGGTTTAGCAAGAGGTGGAAGCAATTTTTCCTGAAGACGGATGAGGGCGGGATCGAACAAGGGATCATGCCCGGAAGTCAAAATAAGGCCGGCGATTGCACTGCAGAAAAATAGAATAAAAATGACGAGCCCTATGATGGCAAGCCGATTTTGCCTAAAAATTAGCCAGAATTCCTGAAACCTTGTTTTTTTCGGCGTAAGCGGTTCTTCCAATTGAAAATCTTCTTTAAACCCATTGCGCTCTGAGTTCTTCATTACAGTCGTATCCTCGGATCTGCGATAATATATAAGATGTCTGATATAAAGGTGCCGGCCAGAACAAGCACGGCCGAAACGAAGTTTACCGTCAAAATGACAGGGTAATCCCTGGCCAAAATCGCTTCATAAGCCATTCGTCCCATACCCGGCCAGGAAAAAATAGACTCAATGATGACAGAACCTCCGATCAGGCCCGGTAAAATGAGGCCAAACATGGTTATAAAGGGCAATAAGGCATTTCGTAGCGCATGTTTATAATGAACTTGCTCTTGCGGAAGCCCTTTGGCTCGTGCGGTTCGAATATAATCCTGTCCTCCGACTTCGAGCATCTGACTTCGAACATATCTGGAAAGAACGGCAATACCTCCCGTCGCACCGAGGACAGAGGGAAGCAGAAGATGCCAGACCCTGTCCATGACGACAGATAATGTGGACGTGTTACCCATTCCAAAAGTTTCCATACCTATGACCGGTACATGAAATTGAGTTACGACAAAGATAATGAGTACATAAGCAAAGAAAAAACCGGGAATGGAAATCAAAAGATAGGATAGAAAGGTGGCACTGCGATCGTAAAGCTTACCCCGATAAATGGCCGAGCGTATCCCAACGGGAAAAGACAGCGTCCAAGTTAACACTGTTCCGACAATAAATAGAGGTAGGCTGTTTAAGAATCGTTCCCATATCTTTTGAAGCACCGATTGGTTGTCTTTCCAAGAAACGGTTTTCCCTGTAAAGAGATTTTGATAAAAATAGATATATTGGACATGGAGGGGTTTATCGAGATGAAATTCTTCTCTAAATCGTTCCACAACTTCGGGTGTGAATTTGGGATTCATTGGATCCACCTGACTGGGTTCACCCGGTGCGATGTGAATAATTAAAAAAGAGACAATGGAGACAAAAAAAAGCGTAATAATCTTCTGTACGACACTTCGGCCAATAAATGATAGCATAGTTTACCCTTCATCCAATAAATGAGGCATGTGTGAAAGTTTAATCCATTTATTGAAGTGGAAAGTATAACTTCCCGTTTTCGTAGGAAATATTTTTTCATATCGTGTATTTCCGGCATCATCGACCTTTTTTATGACGACGCGATTGTCTAATACGGCAGTCCATTTGCCAACATAAAGAAATGTGTAAGGCTGTTCATTATCGATGATCTCATGAAGTTTGTGACAATACGCTATCTGTCGGCCAAGGTCATATTCCTGCCTGATTTTGATGATCAGGTCATCAGCCTCTTTGTTTTTGAAACCTATAAAATTGAGCTGGTAAGGATGGGACTGGCTTGAATGCCAAATTTGATACAAATCGGGATCAATTCCCATCTGCCATCCCAAGATCAATGCATCAAAATCTAGCTTGTTTACCCGTTCCTGAAGAAAAACCGACCACTCTATGAGATCCGTGCTGATATCAATGCCGATCTGTTTCCAAGCATTCTGAGCGATGGCAAGTACGGCTTTCCGTAGGTCATTGCCGCTGTTTGTGATAAGGGTGAACCGAAATGTTTCACCGTTCTTTTCCAGCCAGCCGTCTTTTCCTCGTTTCCAACCGGCGCTTTTCAATAATGCCAGGGCTTTTTTAGGATCATAAGGAATCGGTTCAATATCATGGTTGTAATAGCCTGTCTGTTTGACAAACGGCCCTGTTATTCTCTCTCCCTGCCCATAAAGAACGTATTTAATGATTTTTTGTGTATCAATAGCCATTCCCAACGCTCTCCTTACTCGAGGATCGTCAAAAGGCTTTCGTCTGTGGTTATAACCGATATAGGTATAACCAAATGCGGTTCCAGAAAAGCTTTGAAAGCGTGGGTCTTTATCAAGGCGGTTCACCTGGTGGGGCTGAACACCATAGCTGTCAATGGTGCCCGCATAGAATTCCATTTCCTGAGTGAGGAGATCAGGTATCACCCGAAAGACATATCTTTTATAATTCGGTGGTCCTTCCCAGTAGTCATCGAATCGATCTAAAGCTATGTATTGATCCGATTTCCACTTGCGAAATACAAAAGGCCCGCATCCTATGGGGTTTCTATTGAAAGTGCTTTGGCGCATAGAAAAGGTGTTCGGGTCTTTTCCAAGAAGCAGTGCTTCCTTTATAAGGGCTCGATCGTTAAGCAGATGTTCCGGAAGGATTCCCATTTCCCAGGTGCCAATGGCAGGAGAGTAAAGTCGCTTATAAACGATTTTGACGGACAGCGGGTCAATGACTTCCACAGCTTTGACCGGTTCATAATCCGAAATACGAGGGGAGAGATTTTTCGGATTCATAATCGAATTATACGTAAACTTGACATCATTTGCATCCAACCTATGTCCGTCATGAAACATGACGTTCGGCCTTAAGTGAAACATCAATACCGGGTTGTGCTCAATAACAGGTAACAGCTCTCTGGCATATTCAGTTAATCTTTTATTTTCTATTTTCGGATCGGTCTCCAGATAGTCTGCACCGTTAAAAAGTGCAAAGTAATCTTTACCCAGAAGCTGGGAAAGATGTTGAAAAAGATCCTGATCGACCTGATTTAGGGTCAGCTGTATTTTCGCAGGTGCCGTTATCGTGATGTTTACCTTTTGTGGTTCGCTAGAACTTTGACTTTTTTCTTGCCTGACCACAGAATATTTTTCTGGAGGAATAACAATAATTTGGGAAATGTTAGTCAAAGAATCAATTAGCTCCGGACTTTTCTCGCTGTTTCTTTTCTTTGCTTTTCTCAGAAAATCGGCTACTCCTTGAGGGCCTATTTTGCCGATCCCTGGTATAGGAACGGAAGCGTTTACATAAAAAAAAGCTTCCTCATATACGTCCCAAGAGGTAGCCAATCGCCCCCTAAAACGCAATTCCTCATCCCGATCGATAAGACCTTCAAAGACCAGATTTTCGATGGCACTACTCGCTGAATCGGCGGATAGAATGGGATTCAAGAGGCTCCCATCACCGATGGATCCAGTAATATACTCATTAAGGCGTTCAGGATTTCCCCTTGTTTGTTGCTCATAAGTAGGCACCCAAAAATAGGACTGTATCAAAACAAGAATAAGGAACATTGGGAGGATAATGAGAACTCGTCTGGTGGTCATAATGATTGTCTTTTACGATAGCAAGCCGTGTAATCAATCGGTTTGGTTTAGTGTAAATAATGTTATATTAACATCTCAAGCTTCACACAAGGAAAATTTGAACATGCTGCAACGAACAATAAAGAATCCAAGAGTGCAGGGCGTGGTTTTTAATTGAAATAAAAAAAGCGGATGACGAAATTTTAAATTCGTTATCCGCTTTTTTGTATAGATGGATGTGTGGCGTTATTCAACGGGGAGTGGTGTCTGCGCCGCCACTTCAGCCTCTTCTTTGAGGGCTTTAATCGATTCATTGATTGATTCGATTTTCTGATCAATTAAATCACTCTGAAGATCATCAAGATCAAGTCTTGCAGCTTCACCCAGATAATCTTTTGCCTTTTCGAGGCTCGTAATGGTTGTCTTGCTGGCCACAACTTCAGCCTTGTATAGTAGAATCATCAGCTCAATGTTGTTCAGACGGGCATTGGTGATTTTTATGGATTCATTCGTAGTGGTGAAAGCTATTGCTTTATTCAAATATGAACGAATCCCATCAAAATCAGGCATACCGGGTGCTTCCACCAGCGTATCGGCCTTTCCCAGGTAATAGTCGAAAATAAATGGATAGGCCTCAGATTTAGAGTATGCATCTTTAACTATTTCAGGGGGTTGAACTCCAGGGAGCGTGAACAGCAATTTTTCTCCCATGGGGGAAAATCTTCCCTGCCAGATTTCGAGGGCACCATCGGTATCATTCAAATAGTATTTGCTATGATTTAGCATGCTGGTACCGATTATAAGGGCAACCAAAATAACGAAAGCAGCGACCATGTATTTCATCACATTATCCATGGGGTCCGAAACCTTTGGTTCACCACTGTCAGGCGGATCATAGGATACGGATACTTCTGGTTCAACGGCGGCGTCTTCAGCAGCGGCTTCTTCGGCAGCAGCCTTTTCAACGACGGCCTTTTCAGCGGCAGCTTTTTCAGCAGCAGCTTTTTCAGCGGCGGCCTTAATTTCAGCCATGTCAAACTTTTTAAGCAGCAATGCCTTAACCCGTTGAGTCTCTTCTTTTGTTCCTGAAACAAAAGGTGGTGCTGAAAAATTCTTGAGATCTTTTTCATCCTGACTTATGGTAAACATCTTTCCGGGTTTCCAGGTATCGAATTTTTTCTGAACAAGATCCTTTGCAGAAACCTTTTTCTTTTTTGGGGGAACAGCTTTTTTAGCCGGTGTTTTTTTGGCCGGTGCCTTGGCTTTCACCTTGGCTTTAACAGCCGCTTTGGCTTTGGGAGCAGCTTTAGCTTTTGCAGTTTTTTTGGTTTTGGGAGCAGCCCTGGCTTTCGGCTTAGCTTTGGCTGCTGGGTTTTTTTTCTTGGTTTTGGTTTTCAGCTCTTCATCTGTCTTCTCTGAAGTTGATTTGAGCAAACTGTTTTTTCCCATAAAAACCTCTTTGAAATTGTGAATAATTTTGGGTATATAATATATTTATTTATAAAGCATGTCTTATATAGGAATATACACGTTTTGTAAACATTTTTTTAAGGTGAACAAAAATGATCGGTGGTCATTTAAAAGCAAAAAGAAAACATTTGGTTGCCCTATTGAAGCAATTCGATTCGTTGATGGTTGCATTTTCTGGAGGTGTGGATAGTACCTTTCTGCTAGCCATGGCCCATGAAGTACTCCAGAATAATCTGATTGCAATAACCGCAGACTCACCGTTGCACCCCGAATGGGAAAAAAAAGAGGCCATTGAATTCGCTAAAAATTTGGGTGTCAAACATTTAATTATTTCCTCAAAAGAAATGAGCCTACCTGAATTTAGAAAAAATCCGAAGGACCGGTGTTATATATGCAAAAAGATGCTGTTTGGGGATTTGTTGTCCATTGCTAAAGATAAGGGGATTGAACATATTTCCCACGGTGCGACGGTCGATGACCTTGATGATTTTCGTCCCGGGTTTATTGCTGCAAAGGAATGGGGGATTAAGGCACCGCTTATCGATGCCAAGCTAACGAAAGATGACATACGTATTCTCTCAAAGGAGATGAATCTGAAAACATGGAATAAACCTTCCATGGCTTGTTTTGCTACAAGAATTCCTTATGGAAAACCGATAACAAAAAAGAATCTTAAAATGGTTGCAAGGGCTGAAAAGATCATTTTAGATCTCGGATTCACAGGTTGTCGGGTAAGGCTACATGACAAAATGGCGCGGATAGAAATCAATTTAGAGGAGTTGGAAAAGATACTTGATCCTAAAAACAGGCTCATCATTATCAAGGAATTTCGGAAAATCGGCTTTTTATATGTTGCCGTAGATCTGGAGGGATATACCCAAGGAAGTATGAACAAATGATAAAATGTCGGTAAACGAAGATGATTTGACAATTGTCGAAATTAAGATTTGCTTAACCTGACACCAGCATAAAATGATGTCTGCATTTCAGATGGTTTTGTTGTCATCGTAATACTGAAAAGAAATATGAAAATCCAAACGACTCAATTATTCAGGGTTTCCATTACATATCCAATCTCGCCTTTTTTCTGCTTTTTGATCATATCACAAATGTTTATTTTAAGATGAGTAACAGCAAAACACCGTCCTTGTGGCAATGATTTCGAACCGAAACCTTAAATATTATGAGCTTTGATTTTTCAACTCTGAAGGGAGTTATTACCCAGAGCTTCCAAATTTAGAATTTGCTCATACACAACATCTTGTGGTGCTTGGCCACAGTTTTATTGGCGGAAAAAAGGGAATTTTTGTTAAGATGTAGTTTTGAAGTCTAAAAAATTCCAAATTACTCAAATATTCAAGGTTGCATTTCGTAGTCTTAAAAATCAAGAAGCATTAAAAATTGTGCTTTGCG
>PVMS01100128.1_pt1 | contig 10294 bp, 3 predicted proteins | sample 1853461 | NCBI WGS metagenome assembly PVMS01 (sample SAMN08582032, study PRJNA380276) | Marine sediment metagenome, whole genome shotgun sequencing project. | isolation source: ocean sediment barecode stripped | collected 2017
GCCGTAGGTCGCGTTCTGGAACGTGTCCGAATCGCCTTGGATGGTCCCGTCGGCGCTGTCGCCGAGGAGATCGGTGACCTCGTCGGTGTCGGAATTGCTGTATCGGTCGAAGTCGCCGATCGCAGCGTATTTGCGATCGTCGAAGCGGTTCTCGTTGGGGCCGCCGGCCGGGCCGCCCGGCTTGAGGCAATCGGGGTCGATGCCCGAGCCGAGGATCGTCGAGGCCTCGAGCCGGCGCCAGTAGTCGTCTTCCGCACCGACCCGGGAGAGCTCCTCGTTCGGGTCCGTGAAACGCACCGGGTTGTCGGCGATGGGTCCGGGGAAATCGTAGTCGGGGTTTCCGAGGGCGTAGAGCTCGGTCCGATCCGCGTCGTCTTCGCCCCACAGCGGGCGCTCGCCGACCGTCCGGAACTGCGCCCGATCGGGATCGTTTCGATCGTACTGATCGGGGGTTCCCGGGTGCAGCAGCTTGGTCACATCCTGGTTGAATGCGCCATCGCCGTTCACGTCCGCGGAGCGGTTGCGGAACGGGTCCGCGACCAGGATGCCGGCGCCGTTGGTGCAGCCGCCCCTTGCGAGGGCCTTGATCGGGCGGCCGCTGCGGAAATCGATGCTCCGGTCGTAGAAGAAGACCGGCTCGGGATAGGGGAAGTCGTTGTAGCCGTAGAAGTCGGTGATGGCGAAGCTGAAGCGATCCCAGCGGAACTCGATGCGCCCGCCGAACTCGACCCCGTCGATGTCTTCATAGCCGGCGGGCGGCCGGTCGAAGCCCGTGACGCCGATGCCGGTGACGCCGTGGATCGCCGTGCCCAGGGTGAGGCCACAGATGAGGTCGATGGTGTAGGGCTCACCGCAGGCTCCCAGGTCGGCCGGCTTGAAGCGGTCGAAGTTCACGGCCGCCTCGAAGCGCACGTCCTCCAGGGGCCCCACGTCGTAGAAGGACCAGACGGCCCGCGCCGAGAGCAGCCCGATCCGCGACTCCTCCAGGCTGGGGAGCGACGCCAACGCCAGGTCCTGGGGGTTGAACTGGTCCGTGGTCCGGAAGAGCTCAGTCTTGCCCCAGACGATGCTCTGGAGTCCAGCGCGGATCCAAAGACGGCTCTCGAAGAACTCGAGGTCGGCGTAGGCCTCCTTCAGCTCGTAGGTGTCACTCTGGCTCGCACCGCGATTGAACGAGCGGTCGATCTGGCTGATGTTGAACTCGTGGTGGTCGTAGTCGATGTTCTCGAGTGAGCGCACGAAGCCCGCGCTGGGGAAGAAGATGCCCTGGGCCGCGGCGAGGTCGGTCGCCTCCAGATTGCTCCGATCCGGAGCCGCCCGGAACGGCAGCTCACCTTCGCCGCCGGTGACCTGGATGTTCGTGTAGGGAATGCAGCCGGTGTTAAATTCGAACCCCAGGATCTGCCGGTCGAAGCGCTGGTAGTCTCCAACGCTCTGACGCAGCGCGTTCTGGGTGGGGAAGCAGGGGATGATCCCGGTGAAGTCGCCGCCGAAGCGCCCGCCTCGCCGATCCTCGAGGAAGGGATTGTTCGGGTACTTGACCAGGTCCGGGTCGTTCGGGTCGAACAGGTCCGGTGACCCACCCTGCGGCGCCTCCAGGCGGCTTTGCCCGAGCGACTGCGTCAGCGCCTCGACCTTCAGGATCCGAGCGTCGATCGGGTCGCAGTCCTTGGCATCCGGGCCCGTGCAGCGGACCACGTTTCCGAACTCGTCCACGGTGCCTTCGTCTAGGTCGTGATAACGGACCCCGCCCAGGCGCCGGGACATCTGGTTCATGATCGGAGGGTCGTCCGGGCCGCCGCGCTCGGGCGTCAGCGGATCCAGGATGAGCTCGCTGAAGATGTAGGTCGGGGTACGCCGGCCGCGAAAGGGGTTGCCACGGTCCGCCAGCACGCCGCTTGCGCTGAAGAAATTCTTCGGGAGCCAGGGGCCCATCGGCAGGATCTGGCCGCCTCCGCCGTCTCCGCCGGGGGTGCTGCGGAAGGTGAATCGCCAGTCGAAGACGTTCTCGAACGAGTAGAACGCGGCGTCGTCGCGCAGCCGCGCCACCCCGCGGAAGAGCGGCCCGTAGAGGGCATCGCGAAACAGATCCTGATCCGACCGGGTGTCCGGGGGGCTGGCCGTCCGCAGATTGCGGGTGAATTCTTCGAAGATCATCTCGCCGTCTGGAACTTCGCCGTCGGGATCCCAGTACCGATCGGAAGTCACGGCATCGAGCTCCTGGCCGGGGAAGTCCGGATCGGTGATCAACGGCGCATCCGGGTTCTGGAGCCTGAGGTTCGCGACCGTGGCGTAGTCCACGTTCTCACCGAGCTCCCGGTCCGCGCCCTCCTGGTCGAAGAGCGTGTCGAAGCCCGGGAAGCCCTGGCGCTTGGCCACCTCGAATCTCTCCGGCCGGTTGTCGATGCAGGTGCGCCGCTGGTCGTCGGGGTTGGGCAGGTAGTTGACCGAGCAGAGATTCAGGTAGCTCCTCAGGTTTCCGTCCGGCCCGTTGCCGGTCTTGAAGGGCTGATCGATGCTCGGATCGAAGTAGTTGGGAGAGTTGGTCCGATCCGTCTGGTCGTCAGTCCTGAAGGCAGGGTCCGCGAAGCGGGTGCAGGGCACGCTGCCGATGTCGTCCGGGGCGATGCACGGATCCTGGTCCCGGGCGTTTCCGAGCGGAGGGTTGGTCACACCCTTGTCGCCCAGCGGCGTGGAGGTCAGGACGAGGATTCCCCAGGGCACGGGATCCCGGGCGTTCGGTCCGGAGGTCGGCACCAGCGGGATCTTGCCGGGCGGAACCTCCTTGTCGTTTACCTCGATCGTGCCGGCCCAGGAATCGTCGACGGCATCACGCAGTCGCAGGGGAAGATCCTGCGAGTCGTTGCCGTAGGTGTTGACGCTCGGAAACATCCCGCAGCCGCTGACATAGATGCAGTCGTAGCGGCCTTCGGCCCGGACATAGGCCTGGAGCAGGTCGAAGGGGCCCCAGCCGTCGGGCAGGATGTCGAACTCCAGCTCGAGGTTGATGACGTGGTACCACTGGGCAAGATCGATTTCTTCGGCGAAGTCACTGTTCAGACCCCGCACCTGCATCTCGTAGAAGCCATGAAGCTGGATCCGGCCGTCGAAGGCCTCCACGGCAGTGGCGGGCCGCGGAGCACTGGCGGCCAGGAGCAGGAGCGCGAGTGCGAGCTTCAGCGCTCGCCCAGCGTGAGCACCGGCCATCAATCCTCCTGATTCCGCTTCTACCACCGCTACTTCTCGCCAGCCGCAGGCCGGCGCCGCTTTCCCTTGCCCCTACGAAGGAAGGGATCGAGCGGGCGCTGCCCATCCCTCCTGCTACCCGACGGCACACGGGTCTACCTTCAACTGGCAGTTCTACTCCGGAAACGATCCAGGAATCAACGAAATTCTGGAAAGGGACCGTGCCAGAATCTGCCGACGGCGGCGAGGAGCAGGGCGGAAACGCTCGACCGGAGATCCGGGAGGCGGATTGCGGGGCGCAGGAGGACGCCCGGCGCGGGCCTATTCGGAGGGAGCGACCTTCGCGGAGGGGGCGGCGGCCTTCTTGCGGGTCGCCTTCTTCTGGACCGCCTTCTTCTTCGTGGCCGTCTTTTTCGAGGCCTTCTTCTTGCTGGCCTTCTTCTTCGCGGGCTTCTTCTTGGCCGTCTTCTTCCGCGTGGCCTTCTTCTTCGTCTTCTTCTTCGACGCCGTCTTCTTCCCGCCACCCTCGCCCCGCGGCGGGAACTCGAAGCCGTGGCGGCCCGTTTCCTTGAGGACGAGCGTCGCGGAGAAGGGCCGGTCGCGGCGCGACGTGAAGTCGGTGAGCAGATCCGTGCGCCGGTTGCGCAGGTAGACTTCCGCCTCGTCGCGGGTGATCTCGCGCTTGCAGACGGTGCGGGGAAAGGCGAAGCCGCAGTTCTTCGGCGCGTCGGCCGCCAGCTCCTTCGCCATCTTCCGGATGTCGGCAGGCGACAGCTTCTCGCCGCTCTTCTCCGCGGCCGCCTTCGCCTCCTTGACGTCCTCGTTCTGCTTGAGGGCGCGCTCGCAGATGAAATGGGTCGGCGATTCAACGACCTGGCACTCCTCCTCGAACGGGCAGCGCCCGAGGGGCTCCGGGTTGACGTCGTACTCGACCTCGTCGGAGACCCCCTCGCCTTCGTTGTAACCGAGGGTGCGGCACTTGACCTTCCAGTCCTCGTCGGGAAGCAGCTCGAGGAAGCCGCGATAGGTACGGCCGCTGCGCGCGGTGAAGCCGTCGAGCTCACCGGTCTTTCCGTCGCGCAGCAGGGTCCGGACCGTCTCCTTGTCGATGTACCGGCCCGAGGTGTCCTTCCAGAAGCGAACCGGGCAATCGTCCTCGCGCTCGACGTCGGGCTCGGGCTTGCAGCGGTAGAACCACGACATCTCGATGACGGGCTTCTTGCACTCCGGGTTGGGGCACTCGCCGAGGAGATCGTCCTCGTCGTAGAGCTCTTCGTACTCGAACGTCTTCGCCCGCTCCACCACGGCGCTGGCGTAATCCGAGATCTCCTGCATGAAGTCGGCCGCCTCGCGCTCGCCGCGCTCGACCTGGAGCAGGTGGAACTCGATGTCGCCGGTGAGCTCCGGCGACGTCAGCCGGTCCATCCGGATCCGGGTGAGCGTGTCGATCAGCCGGATGCCTTTTACCGTCGGACGCAGGGCCTTGTCCGCCCGCACCGCGTAGCTCTTGGCGATCAGGTTCTCGATGATGTCGGCGCGGGTGGCCGGCGTGCCGATGCCCTTCTGGTGCAGCACCGCCGCGCGGTCCTCGTCTTCGATCTGCTTGCCCGCGTTCTCCATCAGCGAGAGGATCCGGCCCTCGGTGATGCGCGGCGGCGGCTTGGTCTGGTCGGCCTCGACCGAGGCTTCGCGGTTGTCGACGCCCACACCCTCGGCCTCGGCCTGGCCGGGTGCGAGCGGCACCAGCTCGGCGCTCCCGTTCTCGTCGCTGGCCGGCGGCAGTACCGAGCGCCAGCCCAGCTCCTTGAGCACACGCGCCCGGGAGCGGAAGCTTTCACCCTCCACCTCGGTGATCCGTTCGACCCGCTCCCAGAGCGCAGGCGGATGGAAGGCGCCGAGAAAACGGCGCGCCACCAGGTCGAACAGGCGCTTGTCGTCGCCGGTGAGCGGCTCGCCCGGGAGGTTGCCGGTGGGGATGATCGCGAAGTGGTCGGAGACGCCCTTGTCGTCGAAGATCCGCTTGTCGTTCTCGAGCCCCGCCTCCTGGAGGTGTTTGGCGCTGCGCGCGAAGTCCTCGAAGCCGTCGCCGTGACCCGGCGCGCCGGCGAACGACGACAGCACCTCGTCCACCACGCTGCGGTAGTCCTCGGGCAGACAGCGCGAGCTGGTGCGCGGGTAGGTGAGGAGCTTGTGCCGCTCGTAGCAGCGCTGGGCCGCCGAGAGCGCGCGGCGCGCCGACCAGCCGAAGCGCCGGTTGGCCTCGCGCTGGAGGCTGGTCAGGTCGAAGAGCGGCGGCGGCGACTCGCGCGAGGGCTTGCGCGTCTCCCGGGCGACGCCGGCCCGCTCGCGCACCCGGGCGAGGATGGCCTGGGCACGTTCCTCGTCGAAGATGCGATCTTCCTTCTGCTGGTCGTCGTCGCCGGACTGAAAGGCGGGGTCGAACCAGGCCGCCTCGTATTCGTTGCCCTGGTGGGCGAACCGGGCGGCGATGCGCCAGTAGGGCTTCGGGCGGTGGGCGAGGATCTCGATCTCGCGCGCCACCAGCAGCGCCAGCGTCGGCGTCTGCACCCGCCCGGCCGACCAGGCGGTCTTCTCCTTGCGGCTCTTGAGCCGCTTGGTGAGCGCCCGGGTGGCGTTCATGCCGATCAGCCAGTCGGACCGCGCGCGACACTCGGCCGCCGCGGCGAGCCCGTCGAATTCCTCTCCCGGCCGGAGCGAGTCGAAGCCCCCACGGATGGCATTGGTGGTCATCGACTGCAGCCAGAGCCGGCGAATCGGCTTCTGCGATTCGAGGTGGTCCACGATCTCGCGGAAGATCAGCTCGCCCTCGCGCCCTGCGTCGCAGGCGTTGACCACCCCGTCCACGTCCTCGCGGGCCAGCAGCTTCTTGATCGTCCGGATCCGCTCGCTCTGCCCGGCCTTGGGCCGGTAGGAGAAGCGCTCGGGCAGGATCGGCAGGTTGGCCAGGGTCCAGCGCTTGTACTCGGGGTCGATCTCCTCGGGCGGCAGCAGCTCGAAGAGATGACCCACGGCGAAGGTCACGACGTACTCGTCGTTCTCCCAGTAGCCGTCGTGGTCCGTAAAACCACCCAACGCCTTGGACACGTCCCGAGCCACGCTCGGTTTCTCGGTAATGACAAGGGACTTGGCCACCGGTCTCCTTCCCCCCTGGGGAGATCAGCACGGGCGGTTGAGGTCCCATCCATTAGCGAGCCGATTTTCGGCATGCAAATCGAAGGCCCGTCCCCCCCGCGCCCCGTCTGCTTCGGGCACCCCACCGAAAGCTTGAGCGATGCCGCGCACCCCCACGGGGTAAGTGCACGCAACCTGCTGATATCCGTAGATAATCCTCCCACGAGGAGCACCGGCGGACGGGGTCGCGTTGGCCCCGAGGCAGGCGGGTCTCCCCCGTCCGGTGGGCGGAGGAAGATCGCGAACGAGGCGCGCCGGAGCTGCGGCTAGGCGTCCGGAATCAGCGCCAGCGGCACCGGCATCAGGTTCCAGGTGAAGATCGGCCGGTCGTCGGGGCGCACGTAGATCGTGTCGCGCACGAAGCGCGAGCCATCCCACCGGTAGCGGCGAAGCTCCTTGTGGCGGTCGCTGGCGACGTAGAGCTCGTCGGTGCCGTCGCCGTCGAGGTCCGTGATGATCGCGGCGTGCTCGAACCCGCCCGAGTCGCGATCGATGTTCTCGATCGCCCACTCGCTTTTCGGGTCGCTCCCCGGGCGCAGCAGCCAGATGCCGGTGCTGAAGGCCGCCGCCACCAGCTCCTTCTTCCCGTCACCGTCCAGATCGCCGGCCGTCAGGAAGCGGGTCAGGCGATCTTCGATGCGGCCCACCACCACACCCTGGTCCGCCGGAGTGTCCGCGTCGAAGCGGCGGATCTCCACGCCGTGGATCAGGGTCTTGCCGTCCGCACCGCCGAGATGGCCCTCCACCGAGACGTAGAGCTCGTCGCGGCCGTCGCCGTCCACGTCCTCCACCAGGATCTCCTTGGCGTGGCGGTCGCCGAGGGCCGCCACCGTCACGCGCCCCTCTCCAGTCTTCGGCACGTAGCGGACGACCTCCCCGCGCTGGACGCTGCCGTCGAGCTTGTTCGGATCGCTGGGAGTGGCGTACACCTCGAGGACGCCGTCGCCGTTGAGGTCGCCGATCTCGATCTCGTGGACGAAGGTGTTCGGCTTCTCGTCGATCTCGGTCACCGAGAAGCTCTCGCCGTCGGGCCGCAACACCGCCACCACACCCTGATCGTGGGTCGCGACGGCGATGCTCTGCTGGCCGTCGCCGAAGAGATCCGCGAACTCGGCGTCGCGCATGCGGCTCCATTTGCCGCCGAAGTCCTTCTCCCAGTGGGTGGTGGCCTCGAGCCCTGCGTCCCCCTTCACCCAGGTCTTCACCAGCGCCGCCGTACCAGACATCGTCAGCAGCTCGGGATTGCCGGCGCGGGTGTAGACCATCGCCTTGTGGAAGACGTTGCTCTCGTCGTCCTCGATGGCGGTGGTCTGCCACTGGCCGTCCTTGCGAAAGACGAATTCGAGGCGCGCCGGGCCAGGCACCGGCTTGCCTTCCTTCTTGACGAACTGCGCGAGCGCCAGCACCAGCCCGTTGGGAAAGGTGTCCTTCTCGGGCAGGGCCGCGGCGGCGGGCTCCGCGGCCTTCGGCGCGGGTGCCGGCGGCTCGACCTTCGGGGCCGGAGCTGACTCCTCCTGCGCCCCACAGGCCGCGAGCAGCGCGACCAGCAGTAGCGTGACGAGAGCGCGGGGACGAACGGACATGGGACCTCCTCGGGGCCTCGTGTTGTAGCAACGATCGGGTGGGATCGACAGCGAACGGGTAACCTCCGGCGCCATGAGCCAGAAGCTGCAAGCACGGCGTCCGGCGCCATGAGTCAGAAGCTGCAAGCACCGCGCGGCACCCGGGATTTCTATCCTGAGGACCTGCGCCTCCGGGACTGGCTCTTCGGACACTTCCGTGCCGTCGGCCGTTCGTTCGGCTTCGAGGAGGTCGACGCCCCGGTGGTGGAAAGCCAGGAGCTCTTCACGCGCAAGGCCGGGGAAGAGATCGTCGAGCAGCTCTATGCCTTCGAGCTGCACGACCGAAAGCTCGCCCTGCGCCCCGAGATGACGCCGTCCATCGCCCGGATGGTGATGGCCCGCGCCGGCGGCCTGCGCCTGCCGCTGCGCTGGTTCACGGTCACCCAGAACTGGCGCTACGAGCGCATGACCCGGGGCCGCAAGCGCGAGCACTATCAGTGGAACATGGACGTGTGGGGCGAGCCTTCCGTCACGGCCGAGGCCGAGCTGATCGCCGCGGTCTTCACGCTGTTCGACCGGATCGGCGTGGGCGGCGGCGAGGCGCGGGTCCGCGTCAGCAGCAGGGCGCTGCTGGAGGAGACCCTGCGCGAGAGCGTGCTGTCCGATCGCCCCGAGGCCTTCCCGGCGCTGTGCGTGGTGATCGACAAGCTCGACAAGATCGGAGCCGATGCCGTGGTGGAGCTCCTGACCGATCCTGCCGGCGAGGTCCGGCTCGGCAAGCCCGAGGCCGAACACGTGGTGGCCTGGCTGGGCCTCGACGATCTCGACGCCGCCGCCGAGAGCCTGCCCGGGGATTCCCGAGCGCTCGGCGAGCTGCAGGCGCTCTTCCGCTGGCTCGAGGCCTACGGCGTGCGCGATCGGGTGGACTTCGACACGTCGATCGTGCGCGGGCTCGCCTACTACACCGGAGTCGTGTTCGAGGCCTTCGACGCCGGCCGCAGCCTGCGGGCGATCTGCGGCGGCGGCCGCTACGACCGTCTGCTGGAGACGCTGGGAGGACCCTCGATCCCCGCGGTGGGCTTCGGCTTCGGCGACGTGGTCGTGCTCGAGCTGCTCCAGGACCTCGGCCGGCTGCCCGAGCTGCCCCGCGCGCTCGACGCGGTGGTCTTCCCCTTCGCGGAAGAGCAGCGCGCGGCCGCGATCCGCCTGGCCCGCACGCTGCGCAGCGAGGGCCAGACCGTCGAGCTCGCCCTCGCTGGAGGCAAGCTCAAGCGCGCCCTGGCCGACGCCGACAAGGCCGGCGCCCGCCAGATCTTCCTGCTCGGACCCGACGAGGTGGCCCGCGGCGAGGCAATCTGCCGCGATCTCACGACCGGAGAGCAGACCCCGCGGAAGCTGGGCTGACTCGAGGCGCACAGCGCCCGCCCGGCCGACCCTCGACGGGTGCAACTCTCCGACGCAGCGGATAACCTACGGCCGCTCGACACGGTGTCCCACTCCAAGGGGGAATCCATGCGCCGCGGCTGGACGGTTCGCGACAGCCTCGAGCTCTACAACGTCGCCAATTGGGGTGACGGCTTCTTCGGCGTGAACGCCGAGGGCAACGTCGAGGTGCGCCCGCGGCGGGGCTCCGACGCGAGCATCGACCTGCTCGAGCTGACGCGCAACCTCGAGCGCCGCGGACTTCGCACGCCCCTGCTCGTGCGCTTCTCGGACATCCTGGCCGAGCGCGTGCGCGGCCTTGGCCAGGCCTTCTCCAACGCCATCCGGGAGTACGGCTACCGGGGCAGCTACCGGGGCGTGTATCCGATCAAGGTGAACCAGCAGCGCCACGTGGTCGAGGAGATCGTGCAGCACGGCGCCGAGCTCGGTGTCGGTCTGGAAGCCGGCAGCAAGCCGGAGCTGCTGGTGGCCCTCGCCGTGCTCGACACGCCGGGCGCCCTGATCGTCTGCAACGGCTACAAGGACCGCGCCTACGTCGAGCTGGCTCTGCTCGCCCAGAAGCTCGGCCGCACGCCGATCCTGGTGATCGATCGCTTCCACGAAATCGACCTGATCCTCAAGACCTCCCGCGAGCTGGGCATCCGGCCGCACATCGGCATCCGCGCCCGGCTGACGAGCCGCGGTGCGGGAAAGTGGGTCGAGTCCACCGGCGACCGCTCGAAGTTCGGACTCTCGGCCCCGGAGATCGTGAACGCCGTGGAGCGGCTGCGCCAGGAGGACATGCTCGACTGCCTCGAGCTGCTCCACTTCCACATCGGCTCGCAGATCACGGCCATCCGAGCGCACAAGGCCGCCATCGCCGAGGCAAGCCGGGCCTTCGTCGGCCTCCACCAGCTCGGGGCCCGGCCGAA
>PVMS01139946.1_pt1 | contig 10294 bp, 8 predicted proteins | sample 1853461 | NCBI WGS metagenome assembly PVMS01 (sample SAMN08582032, study PRJNA380276) | Marine sediment metagenome, whole genome shotgun sequencing project. | isolation source: ocean sediment barecode stripped | collected 2017
CCTTATTTAACCAATTAGTTATATATTTTTCCAATAAATAACATGAATAATATTCATGCGTTAACCGAAGGCCGGACGCCCGGCCGTGGCATCGCGCCAGGCCACCGTTTGACCGCCAATACTGACGGTATATGGCTGACCCGCCTGCGATGCTGACGCAGGTCAATTCACGCAGGATGCCCGGGTACTAGACTCAATATAAGTCGTACAAGGATATCCACTGATGCCGGAAAATCAGCTGTCAGACTCATCGCTCATCCGGGTCGCTACCACGGACAACTTTTACCAGTCCGCGGCATTCATACCGATGTCATTCGCGCTGGTCACCACGGTTCACGAGAACGGTGAAACGGGCATCGGTCCGCACGCGCTCGTCTATCCCTTCGGGATCACCAGGCCCCACTCCATGATGCTGATCAGTCGCGGCAGCAGTGCCACGGCCGCAAACATTATCCGCACGGGTCAATGCGCTCTCAACTACCTGGAATTCGACCGGGAAAGCTTAAAAGCCGTCTCAGACCTCGGTGTGCCCGGCCGGTCGCTGGCTCAGAAATCAAAGGACAGTCCTTTTACGCTGGCACGCTCACCGTCGCCGGAAAAAGCCGCCGATGCAAATTGCCCGGACATCAACAAAGAAGCATTCCAGGTGATCGAATGCACCTGGAGCCGCGAGACAGACATTGATTCACTGATTCAATCAGTCGGCGATGAACAGGCCCGCCATTTCGTACTCAATATCGACAGTATCCTGCTGGAAGCAAAATTTTCGGAGAGCGTTCAGGATGGTGATGTTTTTCCAAACATGCCGATTTTTTACGGCTTTCGCGCGCGGCGTGAATTCTGGTTTGCCGAACACCATGAGCCCTTCGCGGTGCCGTTGCCTGAAGTCGCCGGCATGGAGGCCCAAAGCCTCTATTACCTGGCAAACCGCCTTGACGAAAACGTGCGTTTTACGCGAGAAGCGTGTGGCAAATTAACAGGCATTCCGCAACCTTTCATGAAAACGGCCTTGAAAAAAATCATCGCAGCCGCCATTGAACTGGATGTGACACAAATTGACATCGACATCCTTGAGGCTATCAACAAGAAGCGAAACAGCACTTAGAGCGTTTCATAAGATGAGCCAGAATCATTCTTTGAAATCTAAAGGAAACACGGATCATGCAACATACAACACTTTATAAATTCATCATCTACGCTATTACCCTTGCAGCCTGGGTGCCCTTAATCGGCCATGCTGATGAAAATACATCGGGTCCCGAAGCCACCGTAGTCGCATTTAGCCAGGCCTTCACGGATTCAGACGCTGACGCCCTTATTGCGCTGCTCGCCGAAGGTGGTATTCAATTCACACTGCGAGCTTCTCACGAAGGCATTAACCCTGAAAAACTGACCGCTGACATCACGGGGCACTGGTCAGTGATTGCGCCGGTTGTATTTGCCGCGACCGAGAAATATATACGCCGGGCCAAAATTACCAACAGCCAGGTTCAAGGTGAAGTGGCATCAATCTGGGCCGATGTCAGCACGGAATCGGTCCGGCTCGGCACAGATGAAGTGAGCAAGGAAACGTTCAGCGAATTCTATCTTTTGATCAAAACTGCCGACGGATGGAAAATCGCAGCAATCGCCGATAACCGGCGCACAGACAAACTGGACGTGTCCACCGGAAACTGAACATCAGAAAATCGCTCAACGCTGACTGTGGCTCGCCGCAATAGCCGCAAGGCCCGCGCGGATTTGTTCGCCGGACAACCAGCGGCCCCGAACCATCACACCCAGTGGTTCACGCAGGGTCGCAAGACCTTCCAGAGGATTGCTTGCCACCAGCAGCAGATCCGCTTCGAGTCCTGGCGTGACCTTGCCGAAAACGGCCGCCTGCGCCAGGTAGACGGCCGGATTCACTGTCCCCGTGGCCAGCGCCTGCGCAGGACTCAGGCCCGCCTCGATGAGCAACTGCAATTCGCGATGCACAGAAAAGCCCGGCACATTAAGAATCTGTGGCGAATCCGAAGCCAGCAGCAACCCGGCACCGGCATCGTGCAACGCTTTGACCAGTTGTTTTCGATAAGCGAGAAACTGCTGCGCCGATTCAGGATCAGTCACGCTCATTTTCTGAAAACCACGCGCCGCAGCCATCCAGCCTTTCACGGTCCGCCGCGGCATATACTGCATGCTCTCGCGGGCACCGGCCTCGTCGACCGGGCTCATGAAATTTTCCACCATGGATAACGTAGGTGCATTCCAGACCCCGGCCCCGGCCGTGGCGGCAGCCACCGAATCAAATTTCGCCGGATCCACATACGGCGTTAGCGGTGCGCCCATTAATCCATAATCGAGTTCCGTCAGATCCGTGCCGTCTTTGACCAGCGCGGGCATATACCCATCCAGATGATCAATGCTGGCCTGACCGGATTCCAGCGCATGATACAAACCGACATCCTCGGCAACGTGACCGGCAAAAGGCAGACCAGCGCGGGTCGTTTCGACAACAATCACATCGTACTCGGCCCGCCCCAGACCCATGTGCACCTTCAAGAAATCATAACTCGCGTCAATCTGCAGCAACGCCATCTCGCGCGTCTGCGCCGGAGTTTTGGCCGTAGTGCCCATGAACGGCGGCCCGGCGGTAAATAATCGCGGACCGAGAATCTCACCGTCCGCGATCCGGTCTTTCAGCGCCAGATGGGAAGGTTCGCCGCGCATGCCGCGGACTGTCGTCACACCATTCGCCACCCATAGAAAAAGCACGTCCTTCAGACGCGCCTCACCTTCTGCCTCGAGTGGAACATGAGCATGCATCTCAGCAAGCCCGGGCAGCAAAAATGCGCCCTCGGCGGCGATTAATTCAGCGCCGGCCGGCGGAAACAGCGCATCAGCCGGACCGACCGCGCTGATTAAATTGCCGGTAACCAGCACCGTCTGGTCCGCATCGACACGATCGATTTCAGGGCGCACAACATTGACGCCCACAAACGCAACGACTGACGCGTCGTCGCCGGCCCGGGCAACCTGGCTGACAATAATCAACAGCAACAGCGCGACGTGATGCATTATTTTTTGCTGCATTACTTTTTCATGACCTCGTCGTAGAACTCCTGGTAGTCCGGCGACACATCTTTTTCAAAAAGCTTTTGAAAATAAAGATTTGGCGCCTGGAATGCTTCCGTATAACAGACGTAGCGCCACCCTTCCGGTTTTCTGCGAAAAATCGATGCGACGCGATTATCCGAACCAAATGGTTTGGGAGAAAAAACGAGCTTCATATCCGTTTTCATCCAGTAACCGGCAAAAGCCAGATCGGCAGCAATAAGACGGACCCTGATATCGTAGAAACGAACCCGGATCGCCTGGGTCACTTTGGGCTGACCGGTCGGGTCGAGGTATTTTTTGAGCGCATCCCAGCCGACAAACCAGTTGTCCTGTTCACCGGCCAGGTAAAAAGGCTCGGGATCATCCGTATCCCACAGCGCCATCAACCCTGCAGTATCCTGCGCATCCCACAGCGATTCGGTTTCGCGCAACAGCGCTTCTATTTCTGTCGTGAGCTGCGCATTTGAAACCGGTGCCGCGCTCACAGCTGCAACGCCCGGCAGCGCCGCGCCCGATGCCCCCATGAACAAGGACTTAAGAAAACCTCTGCGAAACATTCCGTCCCCTCCTGCGCTGCCCGGACATAGCAGTATGGCGCATCAGTGCCCGGCACAAAAACCCGCCACATGTCACTGACTATGGCGATAGGCAAAGTGGCAATGCGACTGTTCTGAGTTTTTGAAAATTCGACCTCATTGCGCAGATCTATTCTGCCAGCCGGTCAAGCTCGCGACATTGGGCTCGAAATTTATGACTTCTTATGTGTAATCCGGATTTCTGCCCTGTCTGTTAATTGATACTTCACATAATAGACTGAATCAATTAACATAATCATGCTTTTGAATTGTGCGCTGATCGCTAACAACAATAATTAAGGAGCGGATTTTGACGCATTGCATTTCTCTGTCTCAAGAAATTGTGCCATCAGCATCGTTGCTGACGTGCAGGCACTGCTGGTCGTTCCGGCACGATGCGCTGGTTCGGAAATTTCTTTTCGTATTAGCCCGATAACTGCACCAATCAGTGCATTTTTTCCTGTCATGACGGTAAGAAATCTACGCTTCCTGGATACTCTGAGGAACGCCGCCATCTGGAAGGGCCTCATTCGGCGTAGCATGAAACTGTATTTATCTGCTGCAGTGACGATGTTCTTGCTGGGATTTTTTTTCGCGATCATCGAAGGAATTAACAGGCTCACCTAACGGGCAGGTTAAGGCGAATAACAGGACAGCGCGAAACAAGGGATTGACAAGTCATATCGACGCGATCGCAGCGCCAAAGAAATCGCATTGAGAGTCGCCATAGCTCCTGCCGGAAAATCTCAGCTTGAGTTTTATTCAGCTTGATTCCAATCCAAGTGGCTGAGAAAGAAATCTTGCCAGTACCCAGCCAGTCGCCGGTGCATTATTGCCCACATCTGTCTGTAGCGTGGTGCCGGCCGGCAAGTCACCCCAATATTCACTTAGCAGATGCACACCATGAATTTGTTGCTCATCCAGCGCTGCGGCGGCAGAGGGATCCACATACCGTATAAAATACCAGGACTCCTGGTCGTCGTTGCGTGCAAGATTGTGCGCCAGCACTTCGCGATCCATTTCCAGGGCAATGGCAAGTTCTCGGATTCTTTCCGGCTCCTGCGTGAAGTCCCGGGGCCTTATCCACAAACTATTCACCGTAGTAGTGACGGAGGATTCGTCTGGCCCGAGATCGGCGATGAGATCACGGTTTGTTGCGAAGGACACCAGTGCCCACCCGTTTTTAACGCGGATGACGTCCACTTCATCACCCGATTTCAGAAAGCCGACGACGGCCGCACTGGCATCGTCAGTATCTCGAACATTAAGCGTATGTGTCTCCACCCGCCGGTACTCCGAATATCGGATCTCGGTAATTTTCAGCTGGCTTGAGTAGGCCGTGAAATGGTCGTCTAAACCTGTGGACTCGAATCTTTCTATCGCTTCCCGCGCCCGTTTCAGATTCTCCACAGCGATTGCATAATATCTTGGCGATAATCTAATCGCTTCGCTCAACAACCGCTCTGCATCTTCAAGGTGGCCGCTACGTAATGCAATGTATCCCACGTCGTTGAACGCCTGGGGTTGCTCCATCACTTTTCCCAATACCACGGTGGCATCCTCATACCGTCCCTTGCGCGCATACAGCAGGCCGAGATTCGCGATTGCACTTTTATAGCCGACATCGATCCGAAGCGCAGATTCGAAATAGCCAGCGGCTCGATCCAGATCCCCTGCGAGATAATAGGAATATCCGCAGTTGTTCAACAACATGGTTGAATCCGGATTGATTTCCAGTGCGGCCTGATAGTGACTCAATGCTGACAGGTGGTCCTTGCGCATGTCATCAAGAACGCCTAATGCGTTTTGAGTGCGCCAGCGCCTGGGATCCAACTGGATGGCGGTCTCGAGATGCGTGCGAGCAGCGTCTGTTTTTCTTGCCGATAGCAGTTGGAGACCTAACCCCTCGTGGGCACCTGCGTGGTCCGGGTCAAGCTGCAAAACCCGGTTGAATGCTTGCGAGGCAGCGCCCTCATTGCCCGGGTGTTCTTCTAATTTACCAATCTTGAACCAGACATCAGGACGATCATCGGTTTGGGTGATCTTTAAATACAGCATGAGGGCCATTTCACCCTCACCGGTCTGAGCCGCCTGATCGCCCACGGCTATCTTTTCGTCGATGGAAAGACCCTCAAACCACTGGAAATAGGATGACTCAGGCGTATCGTCTTTGGCGCTTACAGTTGGCCCACTGACACAGGCTGAAAGGAGCAACATGGAGACCAATATGCCGGCTGACCGGAGCCAATATCTTTGTCGCACCCAGTGGCTTATTGACCTCCATGCATTTCTCCTTGAAGTAGTCATGTTCTCGTCCTTGTCATGCACGTCATCGCTGCAGGAAACGAACCCGGATTCGCGGGCAATGACCTCAAGACACGTCCGCTGCCCGATCCAGTGTTGGTACTGCTCATATTTTTCGCAGGTTTAAACAGCTCTGTCATTTTTCTACGGTCTGCCCTGGGCGGCTTCCGGCCTGTTCCATTTGATGCCCAGGCCATTGCATGTGGTCCCAATCAGTTGCGAGATCGCTCGCGATAATGCGCCCTGGGGAGCGTTTTCAGTCACGTTATCCAACCTGCTTTCCAGTCTCATCAACGCCCTGGTCACGGATGAGGGACGCGCCTGTTCGAATATGGGCACACCGAAGGTGATGCTCGCATCCACATGTTTGTAAGAATTAGGAACTACGGCCAGCACCGATTTATCGACGTTCATGCTCCGGGCGATATCAACCAGCGCAATCACCGCGGTTTTTTCATAACGATTCACGATAATGGTGATCTTGTCCTTAGAAACAGCAAGATGGTTAAGCAGTACATTCTGAAGTCTCACCGCATTGCGCAGACTCGCCAAATCTTGCTGCACAATCAATAGAATGTGATCGGCACGTTCGTAAACAGCAGCGCTCATTTCATCGTATCGGCATGGCTGATCGATGACGACCTGGTCGTAGGACTCTTTCATTAAATCCAGCAAGTGACTGAACCGGTCGACCGGAATGTCCCCTGCCAAAATCATTTCCTCCTCCAAAGGGCAGAGCACAGACAAGCCGCTCTTGTGCTTTGTCATGCAAGCTTCTACTGCTACCTGATCCAGATGTTCGACCATGTTCAGGGTGCGTATAAGTCCATGTTTCGGCGAGAGGCCTAAATATGGAGCCAGGGATCCGAACTGCGCATCCAGGCCTATCAGCGCCACCCGGCGATCGGATGAGACCGTCATAATATGAGCCAGATTCGCAGCCAGAAATGAGGCTCCCAATCCCCCTTTTCCGCCTACGATGGTGATCAAGCTGCCTGCCTGACGGAGATCACGCTCTTGCCATTCATTGCAAATCACCTGGATGGATTCAAGCAGATCGACTGCATTGACCGGGTGTTCGAGGTAATCGTAAACCCCGGCTTTCCACGCAGCCCGCACGCAAGCGGTGTTTTTTGCGGGCCCAATCACAACGGTTGCGGGACGTTCGGTCGCAGGGCGCTCCAACAAACCAGACAGTTCCTCTTCACCAAGTTCACTCAAGTGGAACACCAGCAGGTCGGGAAACGTTTCCAGACCGTACAGCGGGTCGGAATGCCCATTGCTGATATGCCGGCAAGTGACCTCGAAGTCCGGCTTGGCAATACCCCTTGCCAACGATTGAATTGCTGATTTAGATCGGCCGGCGATCAATATTTTCAATGTATTTTCCACTCAGTTTTTCCGTAATTTATGTTGAACTCTATTCGGGTTACGACATGCCTGGTACATTCTTACTGAAAGGCTGTCAGACAACGGTTTCCGAGCGGACAGCTCAAAAAAACCTCTTCTAGCGATCCCGGTTGGCATGCTGTTGGCTACAGTAAACTGCGGATTGGTCTTCGCCCCCACCAGCGACCCAATCCACCAGGAATACGGCTTGACACCCTTCTAACTTACAAACCCTCGCCCGTCTAAGCTTGAGCTGCGCAGTCCGCCAGGTGATATCGGTGAGCTTGCGGCTACGTAACATGGCGTCAGCCAATTTAGTTTTTTCATTCGAAGCAGATTGAAATATGTTCATATTTATCCATCCGACGTTGAAGTGGCCTCATGTCCTGGTCTGTTTTACTGCCTGACATCGATTGATCGTTAGCATTTTCTTGCAAAGCCTTGTAACTTTTCAGGCATAGACCGCCATGCCCAATGGTGGTTTGTGCCCCTTATTGCCGGCAATGAAACCAGTGGTTTGTTACAGACAGGCGCTGGCCGCCAGAAAAACGTGGTGACCCGGGCGCTGAGCAGCGCCGGTAGATCGCAATGACCCATGAGGCCTTTGTCGCTGATTTCCCTTCCTGAAATCACTCTAAAATCAGTGTCGATTAGGGTCCTCTGAACGCTAAGTCATTAATTTCATTGATAACACATGACTCGCAGAGATTTGGGTTTGCTGCATTGCGGTTCTTTTGATTTGATTTATATCATTGATGCTATATAGTTAAGTTAAGTTGCTAAAGTAATAAATTTAAATAAATAAACGAAATATGCAGCATAAGGTACTGAAGTAACGGGGAAATATTCGCTTTTAAAGCGACGCTACGCGCCTCTGATCAGTCTTAAAATAATCGTCTTCCTCAATTGGCGCCGCACAAGAACGCATAACGCCCCGACCTTATCCGACATTGCCTTGCGTCCTGCGCACAAGTTTGTTTAAGCGCCTGGCTGCATTTTTCGAGTACTAGCGAGATAAAAATAATGAGCTCGTTGTGATCAAAAAATTAAATTTGCTCTGGGTCGATTTGACGGTATCCGCGGACAAAGCCGAATTGCCGTCAGGGTTCGAAGATGTCTTTTGCATACATCATTGCGAGAGACCAGAACATATCCGTCGGTACCTGGAATCCAGTACCGTGGATGCCTTGTGTTTTGACTGCGACTACCCTCACCGGGCCTGCTTGCGGTTTATTCAAAAGATCAAACAGGAGTTCGTGTCTGTACCGATGATCATGACAACCATTCACCACTCTGAAGAAGTGGCGGTATGGGCGTTCCGCAATCACCTCGTCGATTATCTGGTCAAGCCTGTTCCATGGGATGACCTGGATCGCAACGTAAAAATGCTCCGCGTCATTCGCGATGCGAAAATAAATCAGGGCGTACGACGGATTACAGGTCCCGCCTCCCCCATGCCCACTGAGGTCGTTGGTTCACATAAAAAAACGGCTGTAGCGCTCATGCCGGCAATCTACTATGTCGAAAAAAACTACTACCGTAATGTGCGCAATGAGGAGATGGCAAAGCTATGCGCAATGAGTCCGTATAAGTTTAGCCGGTCGTTCACACGCGAATTTGGCCTGCCGTTCCGGGATTTCGTGGTCCGTTATCGCTTGCGAAATGCCTACTACTTACTGAAAAGCCCCCAAACAACGGTCAAAGATGTGGCCTATGCAGTGGGCTTTAACGATATTTCGTACTTCAGCCGTATGTTCAAGCGGCATTTCGGTGTTTTGGCTTCATCGATCACCAATCAGCCACTCGAAACAACTATTGACGCTTCCGCGATTGCGCGGCTACAGCTACCGACGGCTATTGACGACTCCATTAATTCGCGACTGCACCTGCCACAGGTGCTGATCTGAATCCTGTCCGATAAATCCTCGTCAATGACAAGAAAATGGTGGGCCGTGAGGGAATCGAACCCACAACCAATGGATTAAGAGTCCACTGCTCTACCAGATTGAGCTAACGGCCCATTATATTGATTTATAACGTATTTTTGTTCTTTTTGTAGATCTATAAATTATCTCTAATAGGGTTTTTACTAGGAATTCTCCGGTCCACTTTCGAATAAAAACGCAGGGGATTCTAGCAGATCAGCTTTTTACTAGGGAATTACTAGGGTGGCCTCGGCGAAATAAAGCTCTATTAACGCACACATCCATTAATGTGTCCCGGTAGCTACTGTAGAAACAAAATCAAAAGACTTCAAGAAACATCAATTAAAGCCCGAACCTACGATATTCCGGCCGAACCGACTTCAGGACTCATCTCAACGAACGAAAGCAACTCGCGTCGGATATCCTGCCAATCGGCCGAGAGATCCAATGTATTGATTCGCACAGAATGCCCTGACAATCGATATTCCAGCCGAATCGGCTTCTCGACGACGGGGTATAACAACATACCATCGGCCATTCCGTCCGGCCCCTCACGGAGTTCCAAATTCTTTAAGTAAGAAAATACCTGGTAAAGATTCTGGGAATGAATCGACTGCCGGTCGTAGTATTTCTGAAATGTCTCTTTATAGAACTTCGTATCTATAATCAACGTTCTATCACTGGAGCGAACTGATATGTCAGTTTCCATCGTCGGCAAGAACCTAAAGTCCGGATCGCTTTCGCTGCTGGCCTCCCAATATATTCTTTCCTTTCTAATATTCAGATTTTTACGCTCAATCCGATAAAAATTGAACACGAAGTTTTCAAACAACCGAGCCATTCGCTTTTCGTCACGAATAAAGTCGCGAAATCTATAGGCCCCCTCCTCCTCCGAGACGATAGCCAGATCAAGCGCCAGCTTGTTGATTTGCACCGAAATATGAACCAAAAACAGCATATATTTGCACACAGAATTGACCCTGCTACAATCGCTTAGCTGTTTGACAG
>PVMS01085588.1_pt1 | contig 10292 bp, 9 predicted proteins | sample 1853461 | NCBI WGS metagenome assembly PVMS01 (sample SAMN08582032, study PRJNA380276) | Marine sediment metagenome, whole genome shotgun sequencing project. | isolation source: ocean sediment barecode stripped | collected 2017
CAACAAAAAAATGACGAATAAGTTTAACAATATGTGTTTTATGATGTGTAATTTTTACGCAGAGGATACAATTGTTTAAAACTAAAAGATATAAACAAAAAAAGCCTCTGAGATCTCAGAGGCTTTTTTATTTTAAAAATAAAATGAATATAAAATTTCAAAAAATAATGTGTAATTGTTGTATGCCTATGCAAATGATGTGTAGCAAAATGATATGGTATTACCTAAATTCAATGGAATAATAAAAATCAATACAGATTTAAGTCCCTTTGGTAATATCTCAAACCAAAGGGACTTTTTTTTTAATCAACAATTAAAAATACACAAAATGAGTACTCAAAAATTTTCAACACAAGCATTACATGCCGGGCACGATACAGATTTAACATCAGGAACAAGAGCAGTACCAATTTACCAATCAACTTCCTACGTTTTCAATAATTCAGAGCATGCTGCAAATTTATTTTCACTGGCAGAACCCGGTTTTATTTATACGAGATTGAACAATCCAACAAATGATATTTTAGAACAACGACTGGCAGCATTAGATGGAGGAATTGGAGCTGTGGTTTTTGCTTCTGGAACATCGGCGATTTCAACGGCATTATTGACCTTATTAAAAGCAGGCGACCATATTGTTGCTTCAAGTACTTTGTATGGAGGAACCTATAATTTGCTGAATGTTACATTACCAAGGTTAGGAATCACCACTACATTTGTTGATGGTTCAAATCCTCAAAACTTTAAAAAGGCAGTTCAGGAAAACACAAGAGCAGTTTTTATTGAATCTATTGGAAATCCAAAATTAGATGTTTTAGATATTGAAGCCATTGCAAAAGTATCAGAAGAAAATAAAATTCCTTTGATAGTCGACAATACAGTTGCAACGCCCTACTTATTGAACCCAATTGAATACGGAGCAAATATTGTAGTGTATTCTTTAACAAAATTCATTGGCGGCCAGGGAAATTCTTTGGGAGGAGCTATTGTTGATGGTGGTAATTTTGACTGGACAAATGGAAAATTTCCTGAATTTACTGAACCTTCAAAAGGATATCATGGATTGGTTTATAGTGAAGCTTTGGAAGCAGCAGCCTTTATTGCAAAGGTAAGATTGGAAGGATTGCGCGATTTTGGAGGGGCATTGAGCCCATTCAATGCTTTTCAAATTATTCAAGGATTGGAAACACTGCCGATCAGAATTGAAAAGCACAGTCAAAATGCGTTGGAACTTGCAAAGTGGTTAGAAGATCAGGAAGAAGTTTCCTGGGTGGATTATCCAGGCTTGTCATCGCATGAAACCTTCGAAAATTCTCAAAAATATTTGTCAAAAGGACAAAGTGGTGTACCGACTTTTGGAGTAAAAGGAGGATTTGAAGTTGCAAAAACAGTAGTCGATAACGTAAAGGTTTTTTCACTTCTGGCGAATATTGGTGATACAAAATCATTGATTATTCATCCGGCTAGTACCACACACCAACAACTAACAGAAGAACAACAATTGTCATCAGGAGTCACTCAGGATTTGATTCGACTTTCTGTTGGAATTGAAGATATCAACGATTTAAAGCAGGATTTAAAAGAAGCTTTTAATAAAGTTACAGAATTAGTGGCATAAACTTTACAGAAAAAGAGTGATGAGTCAATTAAAACACATAACGATACAAAACTTTATCTCAGAAAAAGGAGACCAGTATTCTGAAATAAATTTGTCGTACCAATTGTTTGGGAAAGAGCTATATACAGCTCCGGTAGTTGTTATCAATCATGCCTTAACAGGTAATAGTAATGTTGCCGGAGAAGGTGGTTGGTGGAGCGATTTAATAGGTAAAAACAAAGTCATTGATACGGATGAATTCACCATTTTAGCTTTTAACATTCCTGGGAATGGTTATGATGGGTTTGTTATTGAAAATTATAAAGATTATGAAGCTCGTGACATTGCCAACATATTTTTAATTGGATTGGAAAAGTTACATATCAAACAACTTTTTGCCCTTGTAGGAGGATCGTTGGGAGGTGGTATTGCCTGGGAAATGGCCGTGATCAATCCACTTATTACATTGCATTTAATAACTGTTGCAACAGATTGGAAATCGACTGATTGGTTGATTGCAAATTGTCAAATTCAAGAGCAATTTTTGTCCAATTCAAGCAATCCGGTTCACGATGCGCGCATGCATGCAATGTTGTGTTATAGAACTCCGGAATCTTTTAAGGAGCGTTTTCAACGTTCGAAAAAATGAGGAATTGGAAATCTTTAATGTGGAAAGCTGGTTGTTGCATCATGGAAATAAATTGCAGGAACGTTTTCAGCTATCTGCGTATAAATTGATGAATCAACTTTTAAAAACAATCGATGTTACTAAAGGAAGATCAGCAAATGTTTTGGATACTATTGAAGCTAACATTCACATTGTTGGTGTGGATTCGGATTTATTTTTTACTGCTGAAGAGAACAAAGAAACTCATAAACAAATAGCATTGACGCATCCAAATGTTACCTACAATGAAATTAATTCAGTACATGGGCATGACGCCTTTTTAATAGAATATCAACAATTAGGAGAAATTATAGGACCAATTTTTAATCAAAGTTCTAAAAAAAATAAAATGAAAGTAGTAAAATTTGGAGGCAAATCGTTGGCAAACGGGAAAGGCTTAGAGAGTACATTAAATATTATATCGGGTAAAGTTTTAAAAGGAGAGCAAATTGCTATAGTGGTATCAGCTCGTGGTAATACCACGAATCATTTGGAATCTATTTTGGAAAAAGCTAAAAACAATTTGCCTTATTTAGATGAGTTTTCAGCATTGAAACACTATCAGATTGAATCAGATAAAACAGCTGATTTATCTAAAGAACTTCAGTTTTTGGATGAAGTTTTTAGAGGTGTAAATCTATTAGGAGATTATAGCGAAAAAATAAAGGATCAGGTTCTTTCTCAAGGAGAGATATTAGCAGGAAAATTTATTACCCATTTATTGAATAAAAAAGGAATTAAAGCAAATTTTGTCGATGCCAGAACTTTGATTAAAACAAATGGTGATTTCGGAAAAGCAGCACCGTTTGAAAGTGTTTCAGAAGATAATGTCATCGAACATTTTAGAAAGAACAATGGAAGTATTATTCAGGTAATTACAGGATTTATTGCCTCCAATTTAAACGGAGAAACCACAACCTTGGGAAGAAATGGCAGTAATTATACAGCGGCATTGATTGCCAATTTTTTAAATGCAGAAGAGTTGCAAAATTACACCCATGTTAATGGTATTTATACGGCAAATCCGGATTTGGTTGAAAACTCAAAAATAATAGAAAAACTCACCTATCAGGAAGCCAATGAAATGGCAAATTTTGGTACAAATATTTTGCATGCCAAAACGATTATTCCGTTGATTGAAAAAAATATTCCTTTAAGAATATTGAACACTTTTGATACGGAAAATAAAGGAACATTAATTGGTTCAGAGACTGAAAGAGGTGGTATAAAATCTTTATCTGTTCAAAAAGAGGTAGCATTGGTAAACCTGGTTGGTAGGGGTTTGTTAGGTAAAGTAGGAGTAGATGGAAGAATTTTTACTGCTTTAGGGAAAGAGAATATCAGTGTGAGTATTATTTCTCAAGGCTCATCAGAGCGTGGTATTGGATTTATCGTGGAAGCAAAAAATGGGTATAAGGCAAAATCTATATTGGAAGAGGAGTTTACAAATGAATTTCGATCTAAAGATGTTAGCCAGATTTACGTTACAGAAAACGTTTCAGTAATTTCTATTATAGGACAAAGTTTGTACTCTTTTAATCAACCTTACAGCGCTTTGATCAAAAACCATATTACCCCGGTTTTAATCAATAACACCGTGACAGGTGAAAATGTTTGCCTTGTTGTTAAAAAAACGGATTTGAATAAAGCGGTGAATGTAATTCACGGTGAAATATTCGGAGTCTCAAAAAATATCAACATTGCGGTTTTTGGAAAAGGATTGGTTGGAGGAACCTTAATTGAACAAATTCTGAAGAGTAAGTCAAAAATACTGAAAAGAAAGAATATTAATTTGAACATTTTTGCTGTCGCAAACTCGTCGAAGGTGCTATTAAACAGAAATGGAGTCTCAACAAATTGGAAGAAAGAATTAAGCAAAAGTGAAGTTGATACTAGTGTTGAAGCAATTATTGCTTATGCCGATAAGCATCATTTAGAAAATTTAATAGCTATAGATAATACAGCTAGCAGTGAGTTTGTACAGCATTATATTGATTTGGTTGAGAATGGATTCGATTTAATATCATCAAATAAAATAGCAAATACCTTGGATTATTCTTTTTATAAAAATTTACGGAATAAATTGAAAGAAAATAAAAAGGCTTATTTATACGAAACTAATGTTGGTGCAGGATTGCCATTGATTGATACCATAAAATTATTGCACGAATCAGGAGAAAATATTACACGTATCAGAGGAGTGTTTTCAGGTTCATTGAGTTATTTATTCAATAATTTTTCTGATCAAAGCAAACCATTTAGCAAAGTTTTAAAAGAAGCAATTGAAAATGGATTCACAGAGCCAGATTGTCGTGAAGATTTATGCGGTAATGATGTAGCACGTAAATTGTTGATTCTCGCACGTGAACTTGATTTGCAAAACGATTTCAATGATATCAAAATTCAAAATTTGATTCCTGAAGATTTAAGAAACGGAACTTCACAGGAATTTTTAACCAATCTTGAGGATATGGATCTCTATTATCAACAAATAAAAGATCGGCAAGATAAAGGTCATGTTTTGAGATATATCGGGGATCTGTCAGGAGATTTACAACAAGAAAAGGGTATTTTAGATGTGAAATTAATTTCAGTGTCGGCAAAAAGTGCTTTGGGACAAATTAAGGGGGCAGATGCAATATTTGAAATTTTTACAGAGTCTTATGGCGATAAACCTATTGTAATACAAGGAGCCGGTGCAGGAGCAGCTGTTACAGCTCGTGGTGTATTTGGAGATATATTGAGATTGGCAGATAAGAACTAGATTTGTGTAAGATTCAAAGATTCAAAGGTTCAAAGGTTCAAAGGAGAAAAGATGTAAATTTGAATAAACTAATAAATAATAAAAATGAGTACTAATAATTTCGAAACAGATGCGATAAGAACGCAATTAGAGCGTTCACAATTTCTAGAGCATTCTACACCTTTGTATTTGACTTCAAGTTTTGTGTTTGAAGATGCAGAAGACATGAGAGCTTCTTTTTCAGAAGAAAAGGATAGAAATATATATTCTCGTTTTAGCAATCCGAATACAACGGAATTTGTTGAAAAGGTGGTTTCAATGGAAGGGGCTGAAGAGGGGTACGCATTTGCTACCGGAATGGCAGCTGTTTTTTCCACATTGCAGCATTGTTGAATAGTGGCGACCATATAGTTTCGGTACGTTCAGTATTTGGTTCTACACATACGCTGTTTACCAAGTATTTTCCAAAATGGAATATAGAAACGTCGTATTTCGATATCAGCAATCCGGAAGAGATTGAAAGATTAATTCAGCCATCAACAAAAATATTATATGCTGAATCTCCTACGAATCCGGGAGTAGATATTATTGATTTAGAACTGTTGGGAAGCATAGCTAAAAAACACAATTTGTTATTGGTTATAGACAATTGTTTTGCTACTCCATATATTCAACAACCTATAAAGTTTGGAGCAGATTTGGTTATTCATTCTGCAACAAAATTAATGGATGGACAAGGCCGCGTATTGGGAGGTGTTGTTGTTGGGAAATCTGAATTGATACGTGAGATTTATTTGTTTTCACGTAATACAGGTCCGGCATTATCACCATTCAATGCATGGGTACTGAGTAAAAGCCTGGAAACTTTAGCGATTCGAGTTGAAAGACATTCTGAAAATGCATTAAAGCTGGCAACGTTTTTAGAGAACCATAAGAAAATTTCAAAGGTGAAATATCCTTTTTTAAAGTCGCATCCTCAGTATGACATTGCTAAAAAGCAAATGAAATTGGGTGGAAATATAGTTGCAATTGAGGTAAAAGGTGGTATTGAAGCAGGAAGAAAGTTTTTAAATGCGATCAAACTGTGTTCATTATCAGCAAATTTAGGCGATACCAGGACTATTGTAGTGCATCCGGCGTCAACAACACATAGTAAACTTTCTTTGGAAGAAAAACTGGCCGTTGGAATTACTCCTGGTTTGGTTCGGATTTCAGTAGGTCTGGAAAATATTTCTGATATAATTAAGGATATCGATCAGGCATTAAGGAGTTAAATTTTAAGGTATGATTGAACATGATGTTAAATAGTACACATGCTTAAACCTTTAAGTCTATCGAATTGGTAGAGTTTTAAAAATTAAGTAAGTTTGCAGTGCAGAAAAGTAATAAAGATTAAAGTATTTATAAATGATAATTGATCAATTTTTTGTTTCGAAAAGAACAGCTGATAAAAAAGGGGGTGACCCTTCAAAAAATTCAGAAAAACCTATACGTAGTATGGTGAAATCAATAACCTGGAGATGCGTTGGTACCATGGATACAATTATAATATCGTGGATTATCACAGGGAAAGTTTCCATGGCATTGACTATTGGCTCTATAGAATTGATAACAAAAATGGTTTTATTCTTTTTTCATGAACGAATTTGGAATACTGTTAAATGGGGAAAACAATGAATCGAGCATGTTAAAATGTTTATCACCCGAAAGAATGACTAATAGCGAACCAGCCATATGCTGGAAGGCAGCATACTTGTTCCGTAACAAAGTGTACGGGATGACCGTTAAAAAGCAATAAATATAGACGCATGAAAAGTATAAACATAGAACAGCTTAATAAAGAGTTGGAAAATAGTTCACCGGAACAAATTGTTTCCCGGGCCCTGGGTATTGCCAAAAACCCATTGGTTACCACTAATTTCCGACCTTATGAAGTTGCAATATTGCATGCATGTACTCAGGTTGATCAGCATTTAAAAGTGATTTGGTGCGATACAGGTTATAATACACCTCAAACCTATAAGCACGCTAATGAATTGATTGCAAAATTAGGTTTAAATATTCATTTATATGTTCCAAAACAAACTGTAGCTCATAGAGATGCAATGATGGGAATTCCACAAATTGATGATCCTAAGCACAAAATATTTACCGGGCAAGTGAAATTGGAACCTTTTACCAGAGCAATGCAAGAACACAAACCAGATGTTTGGTTTACAAATTTAAGAAAAGGGCAAACCGCTTTTAGAGACAGTATAAATATTGTTTCTGTGAGTAGAGATGGAATGATAAAAGTAAGTCCATTTTATCATTGGTCCGATTCACAGCTGGATGCGTATTTGTTGCAACACAATTTGCCCAATGAATTTACATATTTCGACCCAACTAAAGTATTAGAAAACAGAGAATGTGGTTTACATTCCTAATAATTTTAAAATGACTGAGACATTCCATATAAACGATTTAGAAAATGAAGCAATTTACATATTTAGAGAAGTTGCTGCTCAATTTAAAAAACCGGTGTTGTTATTTTCCGGTGGAAAAGATTCAATAACCTTGGTAAGGCTTGCTCAAAAAGCATTTTATCCGGCAAAAATTCCCTTTCCATTAATGCATATTGACACAGGACATAATTTTGAGGAAACTATTGAATTTAGAGATAGATTGGTTGAAGAATTAGGACTTGAACTTATTGTTAGAAATGTTCAAGACTCTATTGATCAGGGGAAGGTCAAAGAAGAGTCAGGGAGGTATTCGAGTAGAAATATGCTACAAACAACCACGCTTTTAGATGCAATTGAAGAGTTTAAATTTGATGCTTGTATTGGTGGCGCACGAAGAGATGAAGAAAAAGCAAGAGCAAAAGAACGTATTTTCTCTGTTCGAGATGATTTTGGTCAGTGGGATGAAAAAAACCAACGTCCGGAATTGTTTGATATGTTAAACGGGCAAATTGATTTTGGTCAAAATGTACGTGTGTTTCCAATTTCAAACTGGACAGAGTTAGATGTTTGGTCGTACATAGAAATCGAAAATTTGGAAATTCCTTCCATTTATTTTTCACATCCAAGAGAAACTTTTGTTCGTGATGGTTTGATATGGTCAGCCTCAGAATTTGTTTATAAGGATAAAGAAGAAGAAGTTGAAGAACGTATGGTAAGGTTTAGAACTGTGGGCGACATGAGTTGTACGGCAGCAGTAACATCACTTGCATGTACTATCAGTGAAGTGGTTGCCGAAATTAGAGACTCAAGCATTTCGGAAAGAGGAGCAAGAATTGATGACAAACGATCTGAATCAGCAATGGAAGAACGAAAGCAACAAGGATATTTTTAGTAAAATATTAAAAGTTAGAAGTCAGATATTAGAAGTTGTGGGAAACCAGCAACCAACAACTATAAACCAACAACCAAAAAAAATGAAAGTTTTAAAAATAGCAACAGCGGGAAGTGTAGATGATGGTAAAAGTACCTTAATTGGTAGATTATTATACGACACAAAATCATTGACCGATGATAAATTAGAGGCCATTGAAAGAAGTAGCAAACTAAAGGGATATGATTATTTAGATTTCTCTTTGGCTACGGACGGTTTGGTTGCTGAACGCGAACAGGGAATTACAATTGATGTAGCTCATATTTATTTTTCAACTGCTACAAAGAGTTTTATCATTGCTGATACTCCGGGACATGTGGAATATACTCGAAATATGGTAACCGGAGCCTCAACATCACAAGTTGCGGTTGTTTTGATCGATGCACGTCATGGCGTAATAGAGCAAACATATCGTCATTTTTTTATCAATGGTTTGTTACGTATTAAAGATGTAATTGTTACTGTGAATAAGATGGATCTGGTTGATTATTCAGAAGAAAGATACAACGAAATAAAAGCAGATTTTCAAAAATTAGTTGCTAAAAGTGATTATGAAGATCAGCATATTACATTTATTCCTGTAAGTGCTTTAAAGGGTGATAATGTAGTTGAAAAATCAGATAGAATGCCCTGGTATAAGGGACAAACTTTATTGGAGCATATGGAAGAGCTTGAAACTGAAGATATTTATAACAAAGGTAAAGCACGTTTTCCGGTTCAATATGTCATTCGTCCTAAAACTGAGGAGTTTCACGATTTTAGAGGCTATGCAGGTAAAGTTTATGGTGGAGATTTTAAAGTTGGGGATGCTATTGTGATATTGCCTTCCAATACTAAAAGCAAAATCAAGGACATATACTTCTATGACAAAAAATACGAAGTAGCTAATCGTAGGTCATCAGTTACAATCACTTTAGAGGATGATGTAAATGTAAGTCGGGGTGACATGATCGTAAAAGAAGGGGAATTGCCGAGGATTGAAAAACAGTTTACAGCAACCGTTACATGGATGGATAACAGTAACTTACAATCAGGATCAAAGTATGTGCTGCAGCACGGTGTAAACAAAGTACTGGCAAAAGTTAGTGCTATCCATACTAAAATTCGTCCGGATTATTCCGGAGTTGAAACAGGTGTAACAAGCTTGAAAATGAATGATATAGCTTCAATTTCATTTCAATTGAATAAGCCTATATTTTTAGATGCCTTTAAAGAACACAGAACGAATGGTTCATTTATTTTAATTGATCCGCAATCTAATAATACCGTTGGTGTTGGATTTATAGAATAGCTTTAATTAACAATTAATCAAAAACATAGCATAATATATGACTCATAATTCCTTATGAGCTAAGGAAACATATATACTAACTAAAAAAATCGAATAGAATGAAAAGCTTTAGAACTGAGATCGAAAATTCGATCGTTGAAAGGGATATTATAGACCTTGAAAAGAAAATAAGCCTGTATTATGAAGGAGAAATAGACGAAGAACGCTTTAAAAGTTTGCGGCTTGCAAGAGGTGTTTACGGACAACGACAATTTGGTGTCCAAATGATCCGTATAAAATTACCATATGGTAAAATTACAAGTGAACAATTGCATAGAATTGCGGCTGTATCTGATGAATATTCCCGAGGAAGATTGCATATTACTACACGTCAGGATATTCAAATCCATCACGTTAGCCTGGATAGAACACCAGAGTTATGGGCCGAATTAGAAAAAGATGCTATAACCTTACGTGAAGCCTGTGGAAATTCTGTCAGAAATGTAACGGCATCTGAAACTGCCGGAATAGATCCAAATGAACCTTTCGATGTTTCTCCATATGCACATGCTATTTTTCAATTATTTTTGAGAAATCCCGTTAGTCAGGAATTGGGTAGAAAATTTAAGATTTCGTTTTC
>PVMS01034798.1_pt1 | contig 10291 bp, 9 predicted proteins | sample 1853461 | NCBI WGS metagenome assembly PVMS01 (sample SAMN08582032, study PRJNA380276) | Marine sediment metagenome, whole genome shotgun sequencing project. | isolation source: ocean sediment barecode stripped | collected 2017
AAAAAAACGAAAGAACTTGATAGATCCAGACAGCGTAAGAAGGACAAAAAGAAGCTTCAACAAACCATTGAAAACAACAACGCTATTCCGGGACTGTTAATTTAACGTTGCGGACAGGGTATTTTTACCAGGCTGATTACTGCAGGAGCGAGCTACGCCCTGTCCAACTGAGGATTTTAGCTTCAACTGGAACTAAACCGGAAAATCTCAAACTACGTTAAATAGCCAATAACGTTAGGTTACTGCGTCATGAGCGATTCTGACGATTCTGACGATTCTACGCAACTATACGCTTACCTATCAGGGCGGCGGCAGAACATAAAAATAAACCGAAATAAAGTGACAGGCACTCCCTATCAATATGAACACATGAAAAATGGCATGATTGAAGCTTAGCGATTTAAGCATATAAATCATCGCACCAACGGTATAAGCTACGCCGCCCGCAATAAGCCAGTGCAAGCCTTCGGGAGGCATATTCGCCACCAGGGGCTTGATCGCAAACAGGATTATCCAGCCCATAAACACATATAACAAGGTGGAAATCAGGGTGAAACGCCCGGTGAAAAACAGCTTTAGAATAATGCCAAGCGCAGCCATAAACCAGCTAAACCCGAAGATCACCCACCCCACCGTCCCCTTTAACACCAAAAGCGAAAATGGCGTGTAGGTTCCAGCTATCAACAGGTAAATTGCCGTGTGATCGACAATGCGCAGACGTTGTCGTCGATCGGGTTCGGAGGCACTATGATAGGCAGATGAAGCCGCGTATAAAGCGACCAGGCTCACACCAAACAATCCCACACTAAACAGCGACCATAAATCGCCGTAATGAACTGCGCGTGCAAGCAAAAAGTACAAGGCAAGCAAGCTCAAGACTAGACCAATTAGGTGCGATATTATGTTAAATCGCTCTTCTAAGGTCGAATACGATTTGCCGTTAGCAGGCATTAAACTGGTCTATTTGACACCCTATTTTTGTACATAGAAAAACCCGCATTCGCGGGGAGACCGATTTATCAGCTAATCGCAAGATATGCGTTTAAAGCAGGTGTCGAACCGCGTCACGTTCCTCGATCAATTCTTTTTCAGTTAATCGAATGCGCTGTTCTGAGAAATCATTTATCTCCAGACCCTGAACTACGCGGTAGGCACCGTCGTGGCATAGCAATGGGAACGAAAAGATAAGGTCGTCATCAATACCATAATCACCATTCGATTTAATTCCCATGCTGACCCAGTCATCACGCTGCGCGCCTTCAAGCGCCCAGTCATGTATATGCAAGGTCGCGGCGACGGCCGCAGAGGCAGCACTAGACGCTCCGCGTGCGTTTATGATCGCAGCGCCCCGCGTTTGAACATCTGGAATGAGCTGGTTTTCAACCCAGTCCATATCCAGTTGCTCAATTACCGGTTTATCATCGATCAGCGTATGAAACACATCAGGATACTGGGTCGCAGAATGATTTCCCCAAATGGCCACACGATGGATGCGCGTATGAGCCACTTCCAGCTTAGCCGACAATTGAGACAGGGTTCGCTGATGATCCAGACGCGTCATCGCGGTAAATTGGGTGGGTGCAATATCAGGCGCATTATGCAGCGTGATCAGCGCATTGGTATTGGCCGGATTTCCAACCACCAGCACTTTGACATCACGTTTGGCGACGGCGTTCAAGGTCTTGCCCTGAGCAGAAAATATTTCGGCATTACCCAGCAATAAATCTTTACGCTCCATGCCCTTGCTACGAGGCCTGGCACCGACCAGCAATGCGTAGTCAACGTCTTCAAAGCCAGCATTGATATCGGAGGTTGCGATGATCTTCTTTAGCAAAGGAAAGGCGCAGTCATCTAACTCCATCACAACGCCTTCGAGTGCGCCTATCGCGGGCGGGATCTCAATCAACTGTAAAATAACAGGCTGATCCTTTCCCAACATATTACCGGACGCGATTTGAAAAATGAGAGAATAAGCAATATTTCCGGCGGCGCCGGTAATCGCAACTTTTACAGCAGGTTTCATGGTTTATTAGACTCTAAATGTATAAAGAGAATAGTATAAACCAGCGTAACTCAATAAGCGATACTTATGCCAATGATAAGCGGATGCGTAATCTGATTCACGTCTTAATCGGCGTCATCATCTATAATATTTTCCCATTTCTCCTGCCCCTTGCGATATCGAAATAGCCAGCTTACAGGGCCAGACATGGCAAAAGCTGCGGCCATCAGGAACAATACGCGGGGTGGGTCGAAATATATAAGTGAAAAGATCATAACCAGTCCGATCAGCACAATAAACGGTACTCTGCTTTTCGCATCAAAATCTTTAAAACTTCGATATTTGATATTGCTAACCATCATTATCGCCGCAAAAACCACGATGACCGCACTCACCACCGCTATGCTGGATCCCTGTATTTCAAACTCATGCATACTCCAGACCCAAAACGTAACAAACGCGGCGGCCGCAGGCGACGGAAAACCTATAAAATACCGCTTTTCATCCGCATCGCCGGTATTGAATCGGGCCAATCTCAAAGCGGTGGCAGCGGTGAAAATGAACGAAATCAGCCAGCCGGTTTTACCTAAATGTTGCAGGGACCAGAAATATACGACCAGCCCGGGCGCAAGGCCAAAGGCCACCAGATCGACCAGTGAATCGTACTCTTTGCCAAATTCCGAGGCGGTATTGGTCAATCGCGCAACTCGTCCATCCAGACCATCCATAACCATTGCGATCAAGATGCCCACCGCTGCTTTATCGTAGACCCCTTTAGAAGCGAAAATTATGGCGTAAAAGCCAAAGAATAAGCCCGCTGTGGTGAACAGGCTTGGAAGTATATAAATACCTTTACGGTTTTTCGGGTCGTTCATTTTATGCTGCCATTCATTTCAAAAGCGCAATGGTATCATTACCGGAATCCACCCATTGTCCCAGGCGAACTTTGAGTTCGATATCCAGTGGCAAATATAAATCAACGCGTGAGCCAAAGCGGATAAATCCATAGCGGTCTCCGGGTTCAACGACGTCGCCTGGCTCAACATAACACAATATCCGTCGCGCAATTAGCCCGGCAACCTGAACAAATACAATATCCTGCCCATCGTCGGTCTGTAACCACAGCGCGTTACGCTCATTATCAGTAGATGCTTTATCAACGGCAGCATTGAAAAACTTCCCGGGCGAGTACCAACGCTGTTTGATGGTTCCTTCTGCAGGAATTAGATTGGAATGCACTGAAAACACATTCATAAAAACACTCACCTTAATGCAGGGGCGATCAAGGTAGGGGTCATCAATATGCTCTATGCGGATGATCTTGCCACTTGCGGGCGCTACAATCGAACGCGCATCTCCCGGAATCCTGCGCGGTGGATCGCGGAAAAACTGTAACATAAACGCAAACCCAATCCAGAATAAAATGGACCAGCCACCAATCGTAAAGCTTGCAAAGAGGCTCACAATCAGTGCGATCGCTAGTCTTTCCCAGCCTTCACGGGCAATAATTGGATACGTTTTCAGCTTCATACCATTACCTTACAACATTCAAGCATTGTATCTCGACGGGGTAATACGGCAGGGTAACGTAGATTTCGCATAGCGTACCCTGCCGTCGAGCTTACCTTAGTTTTTGGTTTTATCGACAATTTTACCAGCTTCAATCCACGGCATCATGCCGCGCAGTTTAGCGCCCACTTCCTCAATAGGATGGGCTGTGCCGCGTGCGCGCAATTCAGGAAATACTTTGCCGCCCTGCTCATTGTCTGCAAAAAATTCTTTTACAAACTGTCCGGATTGAATTTCTTCCAAAATCTTTTTCATTTCGGCCTTGGTTTGCTCGTTCACAATGCGTGGGCCGCGGGTCAAATCACCAAATTCAGCGGTATTGGAAATCGAGTAACGCATATTCGCGATACCACCTTCATACATTAAATCAACGATCAGCTTGAGTTCGTGCAAACATTCAAAATAGGCCATTTCGGCGGGATAACCCGCTTCGACCAGGGTTTCAAACCCTGCCTGTACCAGGGCTGTCGTACCACCGCATAAAACCGCCTGTTCACCGAATAAATCCGTTTCAGTTTCATCCTTAAAAGTAGTTTCAATAATTCCGGCTCGCCCGCCGCCGACAGCCGATGCATAGGCAATCGCGATTTCAAGCGCGTTTCCAGTACTATCCTGGGCTACCGCGACCAAACAGGGAACACCGCCGCCCTGAGTATAGGTAGAACGAACAAGATGGCCCGGGCCCTTAGGCGCAACCATAAAGACATCGATATCGTCGCGTGGTTCAATGTAGCCAAAATGAATATTCAGGCCATGCGCGAAAGCCAGCGATGCGCCCTGCTTTAAATTATCCCGGATTTCATTTTCATAAATTGATGCCTGATTTTCATCGGGCAATAACACCATGACAATATCTGATTGTGCGACGGCATCGGCAACCGATGCCACGGTCAGACCGGCGTCCTCGGCCTTTTTGATCGAATTGGATCCTTGCCGCAGGCCAACCACCACATCCATGCCACTGTCTTTGAGGTTGTTAGCGTGCGCATGACCCTGTGAGCCATACCCCAGAACGGCGATTTTTTTGCCCGCAAGTGCGTCCAGGTTGGCGTCTTTATCGTAATAAACTTTCATGTTGTCTCCAAGTATTTGAGATTAGGTATTAAGGTAGTTATGCGCGTAAAGCAGACTTACCGCGGCTTATGCCGGTAATGCCTGAACGCACTGTTTCAAGAATTTTCGTATTTTTCAAACCTTCCAGGAAGGAGGATATTTTTGCAGAATCGCCCGTCATTTCCAGGGTATAGGTGGTTTCAGTAACGTCGACAATTTTACCCTTAAATATTTCAATTAAACGCATCATTTCGTCACGTGCTTCACCGCCTTTAGCCTGGACTTTAACCAGGATGACTTCCCTCTCCAGGTGCGCGCCTTCTGTTATATCTACAACTTTAACAACATCTATTAACTTGTTGAGTTGTTTGAGTATTTGCTCAATCACCTCGTCATTTCCTCGCGTCACCATCGTCATGCGTGATAACGTGCTGTCTTCCGTTGCAGCCACCGTCAGGCTTTCGATGTTATACCCGCGGGCAGAGAATAACCCAGCAACACGCGACAAAGCCCCCGATTCATTTTCTAGCAAAATTGAAATAATTCGTCTCATCAGACAAGCTCCCCCGGTTTCAGGTTTTCTTCCGGTCGCATAACCATCTCGCTATGCCCTGCGCCAGCCGGGATCATTGGAAAAACGTTCTCTTCCTGATCCGTAACGATATCCAGAAAAACCAGTCGATCTTTCAGATCAAACGCCTCTTTTAATGCGCCGTCAACCTCTCCGGGTTTCTCTATGCGCATTCCGACGTGGCCAAAGCTCTCCGCCAGAGCGACGAAATCAGGCACCGATTCCATATAGGTATGTGAATAGCGTTGCTCGTAAAAGAATTCCTGCCACTGGCGCACCATGCCCAAATAGCGATTATTCAAACAAATAATTTTAATCGGCAGCTGGTATTGCAAACAGGTTGCCAACTCCTGAATACACATTAGAATACTACCATCACCTGTCACGCAGGCAACTTGGGCATCGGGGTTACCAAACTGAGCGCCCATCGCGGCAGGCAGCCCAAAACCCATGGTCCCCAGACCACCTGAATTTATCCAGCGCCGGGGTTTATCAAAATCATAGTACTGCGCCGCCCACATCTGGTGCTGACCCACGTCAGAGGTAACAATCGCTTCCCCCCGGGTTATTTCGCATAAGCTTTTGATGACCTGCTGAGGTTTAATGAGCGGCGATGATTCATCAAATTTAAGGCTGTTTTTACCTCGCCATTGAGCAATCTGCTGCCACCACTTACGGGTGCGCTCAACCTCAGGCTTGGGCAGGGTTTCCAGGGCAGCCAGGCATTGAAGTAACACCACTTTAACATCACCCACGATCGGCACATCGGTTTTGACATTCTTGCTGATCGACGCCGGATCAATATCGATTTGTACAAACCGGGCTCTGGGTGAGAATTTAGCCAATTCACCGGTGACACGATCATCGAACCGTGCGCCAATAGCGAAAATCAGATCCGCTTCGTACATCGCCATATTGGCTTCATAGGTACCATGCATGCCCAGCATGCCGAGAAACTGTTCATCGCTTGCAGGGTACGCACCAAGCCCCATCAGGGTATTGGTTACCGGCGCGCCAATATACCGGGCAAACTCGGTTAATTCTTTGTGTGCGTCCGCCAGCACCGCACCACCGCCCGTGTAAATAACCGGTCTTTCAGCCGCAATCAACATCTCCAGACCACGTTTAATCTGCCTGTCGTTACCTTTCACCCGGGGTTGATAGGAGCGCATGGAAACACTTTTTGGATAAACGTACTGGGTTTCCTCTGCGGTAATATCTTTCGGTATATCCACCAGCACGGGACCGGGACGCCCGGTTTCCGCAATATGAAACGCCTTTTTGATCGCGCTAGCAATGTTCCTGACATCTTTGATTAGCATATTGTGCTTCACACAGGGGCGCGTTATACCCACAATATCAGCCTCCTGAAACGCGTCATTACCGATTAACTTCGTCATTACCTGCCCGGTAATAATTACCATCGGAATGGAATCCATGTGCGCGGTGGCAATACCCGTCACCACATTGGTCGCACCCGGGCCGGAAGTTACCAGCACCACGCCGGTTTTTCCAGTCGACCGCGTATAACCGTCTGCCGCGTGGGCAGCGCCCTGTTCGTGGCGTGTAAGTATATGATTTATGCCGTCATGTTTAAAAATAGCATCGTAAATATGTAAGGTTGCGCCGCCGGGGTAACCAAAGACGAACTCCACGCCTTCATCAACCAGACTTTGAACAACAATTTCTGCACCGCTGAGTTTCACACCATGCCTCTTATTTGAGAATCTTTCACGAATATCCGACTTGAGAACAGGTGCCGAGCAGGCCATTACAGCGGCCACAATCGGGCACCTCTTCAAAACAGGATAGGAAGCAGCATTTTTACCTTAAAACACGGCTAACATCAATAATCATTTTTGAATGAATGTATAACTAATTAGACCTCAACGTAACCCTGTGGTGCATGAAAATAGGAGGAAAATGAGAAAAATATTCCTGATCAAGGCGTAGATCGCAGTGAATAGCATGCTATTCATAAGATTTAATGCCGAGCCAAGGGTATTTTAACCATTTTTACTCATCACCTAGGTTATGCTGAGATCTCACAATATTAGGAAAACTTAATATTTATTGGTTTATACACACCATCAGCCGTATAAATTGTCTATAATTAAACCTTAATATAATCCTGTTATCTAGCGCCATTCCACAATGAAATTACATCGAATAGGCTTCGTCGGATGGCGTGGCATGGTCGGGTCCGTATTACTCGAGCGCATGCGTGCCGAGCAAGATTTCGACAATATTAACGAAGCGATTTTCTTCACCACATCCCAGGTGGGCCAGGCGGCTCCTGATGTCGGCAATGACTGCCCTGTTCTGCAGGATGCATTCGATATCAAAATGCTGGCCAGCATGGATGTCATTGTGACCTGCCAGGGTGGCGACTACACCAAAGTGGTATTTCCCGAGCTCCAGCAGGCGGGCTGGAAAGGCTACTGGATAGATGCGTCGTCGTCTCTTCGTATGGACGACGACTCAATCATTATCCTGGACCCGATAAATCGCGATGTAATTGATCAGGCGCTGGATAATGGTTGCACAAAGCTCATCGGCGGCAACTGTACGGTTAGCTTGATGCTGATGGGCCTGGGCGGCCTTTTTCGGGCAAATGAAATCGAATGGATGAGTGCCATGACCTACCAGGCGGCTTCCGGCGCGGGTGCGCGCAGCATGCGCGAACTGATAAGTCAAATGGGCTCGATTAGCGCATCTGTCGATGATCTAATGCAGGATCCTGGCTCTTCAATACTGGAAATCGACAAAAAGGTAAACGACACCATTAATGGAAGCGAGTATCCGCTGGACAATTGGCCGGTACCTCTCGCCGGCAGCCTGATCCCCTGGATTGATGCAGATCTGGACAACGGCGTCAGCCGTGAAGAATGGAAAGCCCCCAACGAAACCAATAAAATTCTCGGACGTAGTGGTGACCAACTGATTCCAATCGACGGGCTGTGTGTTCGAATTGGCGCCATGCGTTCGCATGCCCAGGCGCTGACGATCAAACTTAAACACGATCTTCCTCTTAGTGAAATCGAAGCTTTGCTGGAGCAGACCAGTGAATGGACAAAAGTGGTACCGAATGTAAGTAGTGCCTCGCAACAAACCTTGACACCCGCCTATGCCAGCGGAACCCTGACGGTACCCGTGGGGCGATTGCGAAAAATGCAAATGGGTAATCAATATTTAAGCGCGTTCACCGTTGGTGACCAGTTACTCTGGGGTGCTGCTGAGCCCCTGCGCCGGATGCTGGATATTTTACTGGCTCGCTAAAAGCTATACGCCATGTTTATTCGCCTGTTCCTCGCCCTGCTAGTACTCATGGGGGTAATGTGGTTTATGTCCTGGTACGGCAGGGCCTCGCCAGGCAGACGAAATAAAGCCATAAAAACCGGTTTACTGTATATGGTCGCAGGCGCTCTGCTGTTATTGGTCATCAGCGGCAGAATCCCCATAATTTTCGCTGCAATTTCAGCCGCTGTGCCCATCTTGCATCGCCTGTTAGCCTATCGTGGTCTGATCGGAACACTCGGGCGCTTTGCCGGCGAAAAATTTGGCCCGACTCGGTTCACAACGCTATGGCTGGTCGTTGAATACGATATGGCCCGCCGCACGCTGGATGGAAACATTATACGTGGCCAGTTTGAAGGACGAATGCTTTCGCAATTAAGTGCCTCTGAACTGGACGAACTGGTGCAGGAAGTGAAGGAAGATTTCCAAAGTCGGGCTGCGGTCAACGCATTTATAATGGCGCGCAAAGGTCAAAGTTATGAGAAAAACACGCAACCACCGCTGAACGCAGATGGTAAAATGTCGCCATCACAGGCCTACGAAATACTGGATTTACAAGCGGATGCTAGCGATGATGAAATTAAACGAGCGCACAAACGATTAATGCAAAAATTACACCCAGATCGTGGTGGTTCCAGCTACCTGGCTGCGCAAATCAATGCGGCCAAAGATACTCTGTTAAATAGGCATGCTTAGCCACTATGTTCCGATCTAAGAACGACTACATCATCGCAACACCCAGCGAGATCACTCGGCGCCTGCGCAAGAAAAAACGGGTCAATCTGATCGGCACCGGGTTGCTAGGCGTCGCCATCGTGTTTGTCGCAAATCAATGGAAACCATCGCGTGACACAACGTCGGGCAAACCAAACGAATTCACCAGTGCTAACGTTACGGCACAGGCACCTTTCCCTGAAGCAGAACAATCCCGGCCACAGATTGATAAAGCATTTTTACGCGGCGCATTGAGCCGTCATATCAAAGAAGGAAAGTTCCCAGCTCAACTGGTCTACGAGCAACAAGATTTGTATATTAATTATACGCTGGATGAAGATTTACAAAACTGGGCCACCGAACGTTTGAAACGTTACAACCCGGACTACGGCGTGTTTGTCGCCATTGACCCGGACACCGGAAAGGTTCTGGCAATGGCATCCAGTCGCCGAGATAAAAAACAAAGCGCCGCGCTCGCGCTCAATGCGACCTACCCGGCCGCCTCGACCTTTAAACTGATCACCGCTGCAGCGGTGATCGAAGAAGGCATCGCGACCCCCGCCACGGTGTATGCCTTTAACGGGAAATCAACCTCCTTGTACAAAAGCCAGGTTTTTAATGTCAAACAAAATAAATGGACGCGCCGCATGTCGTTTAAAACGGCGTTCGCAAAATCAGTCAACCCTATATTCGGACGCCTTGGCGCCAACGAACTTGGCGACAAAAAGCTCATTGAATATGCCGAACGGTTTGGCTTTAACGCGCAATTTATTTCTGATTTTGAATTTGATAACGGCAGCATTAAAATTGAACCGGGCAACCAATGGCAGACAGCCGAATCCGCTTCGGGTTATACCCGGCGAAATACGCTTAGCCCGATGCATGGTGCTGCACTGGCAGCATCCATCGTCAATGGCGGCAAGTTAATTCCTCCAAGCATTGTTGAGAGCGTAACCAACTCTAAAAACCAGGTGCTGTATACATCTGACGATACTATGATGATTGATGTCCTGAGCGCAGAAAGCGCGCGTTCGATGCAACAGCTAATGCGCCCCGTGCCTTCGGTAATGGTTGCGCGCATTAGC
>PVMS01012944.1_pt1 | contig 10290 bp, 11 predicted proteins | sample 1853461 | NCBI WGS metagenome assembly PVMS01 (sample SAMN08582032, study PRJNA380276) | Marine sediment metagenome, whole genome shotgun sequencing project. | isolation source: ocean sediment barecode stripped | collected 2017
AGCGTATTCGACCCACTCGGGATGGCTGACACACGCTTACCCGACGATCACACGATGATCGTCCCGGGCCGCGCCCAGGAGTACGCGCCCGACGGAGCGGGCTCCGGATCAGCCCGGTGCCCCCTAATCCGGCAAACTGCCCCATGCTGATCCGGAAGCCCGCTCCGTCGGGCGCGTACCCCTGGGCACGGCCCGGGACGATCATCGTGTGATCGTCGGGTAAGCGTGTGTCAGCCATCCCGAGTGGGTCGAAAACGCGCTCGGTGAGAAACGCGCCCAGGCTCCGTCCGCTCAGGCGATAGACAAGCTGGCCGGCCAGGACGTATCCGCTGTTGCTGTAAGACCAGCGCGTGCCGGGCGGGAAGTCGGTTTCCGCCGAGCGTGTAATGAGGCGCAGGATGCCGAGCGTGTCAACTATGCCTTCGGAGCTACGGCCCGCGAGGCCGAACAGCGTGCCCACTTCGCGGAGGCCGCTCGTATGCTGCAGCATCTGGCGGACTGTGATGCCGCTCGCGTAGGGCGGCATCTCGGGGAAGTGCCGGCTGACGGGGTCGTCGAGGGACAGCGTGCCCTGCTGCGCAAGCAACAGGACTGCGGTTGCCGTGAACTGCTTGGTGATGGAGCCGATGTTGAACACGGTGCGTGCCGTGATCGGCACGCCCAACTCAAGGTTGGCCATCCCGTAGCCGCGAGCATAGAGGATGCGGCCGTCGCGGTACACGCCGATAGCGCAGCCCGGCGAGTCGGTCCTGTCGAAGTCGCGGAAGATACTGTCCACGCGCGCAGTGAGGCTGTCGCGGGTGCCGATCACGTTTTGGGCGCGGGTGGGTGCGGCCATCGCCAGCACGCCTGCGACGGCCAGGATGGGCACAGCTATCGCTCGTTTCACATTGCACCTCCGCGTGTGTTCACGGGAAACACTTATCCGTCCGAAGTGGGCGCTGCCAATACTGCCAGGAGCAAGAGAAGGGGTGTGAGTCGGAGGGGTCGGTTCGACCTTCGAGAATTGTGGTCCATGCGCATAGGCACCTTCGCTCGGGATGCCGGCGGCGGGCTGGGGCAGGTCCGTCAGCGGCAGCAGGATGAGACTACGCAGAGCGAATTGAAACTACAGACCGGCCTAAAAGGATGCAATTAATACAGATAACTGGAGATTCAATTATCCAGACTGGTATTATCTGGTTTAATTGAACTCTGTGGTGCGCCTACTCACCAAGTCGGCCCGAAACTGGCTTTGCGGTCAGTTCCCGCGCCACGAGCCTGGCCAGCTTAGCCCGCAGTCCGGCCAGCGTCTGCTCGGAAAGATCCACGACCTTTGAGCCTGACCATACCGCAAATATTCCTTAAGGTATCCAACTAGATAGATAGGTATGCCCGTTGGGGGTCACGGATCTCTCTGTGGGAGCGCCCGGTGAGATCTCCGGGCACACGAGCAGCGTCTATCGAACTTAGCACTCGCCCCCGTACATCCCAGCGGCGATGCACTCAAAAAACTTCGCGTCATCTGGGCCCATAATATCCATGTCACAACCAGATGCAGTGATGGACAACACTACCGCAACGAGTACTGCACGAATGATACGCATTTGACACCTCCCTTTGATCGAGAAGGTGCGGATGCGCGGTCAAGTGAGGGTCAAGCGCCCGGCGAGATTACCGGGCGCAAACGCTGTTGAGCCCTCAACCGGGAGCTACGGAAGCCTCTCGCCTTCGTTTGCAACATCAACGCCCATGCGCTCGAGCATCTGCCTGGCGTTGTCGTTGTCGGGGTTGAGCTCGAGTGAGCGTTCGTAGTTCTGGATCGCCAGCTCTGTCTGACCCGCTTCCATATAGCCCTCTCCCAGACTGTCGTACGTGTTGAAGGCGTCTGGATAGATTTCGACGTTCAGCTTGAAAATCTCGATGCCGGTTTCAGTATCACCCTCGGCCATGTAGCTGTATCCGAGTTCATTGAGCTGCGACTCAGCGAAGTTGTATTCCTTCGTGGCCGCTTCCCTGAGTTCCAGGTAGCGCTCGATCGCAGCTGTCCTGAGTTCCCGGTAGTGCTCGATCCCAGCTTCTATACCTCGCTCAGCGATCACCCCGCGAATTGCTTCCGCGATTGACAACTTCCGTCCTTCATCGATGTCAGGCGCTGGGAGCTGATCCATGGGAACGGGATCTACCTTCTTCATGCTCTCGACGATGTTGAGCGTCTGCTCGCTCGGATCGAACAGTGCGACGAGCTGTGGCGTCAGATCGACAAGGTCGGCTTCCGAACTCTCGTAGGTGACCTCCCATTGGGAGACGATGACCGACACGCCCGCTTCCCGGGCGATCTCAGGAAGCGCATCGCTGATCTGCTCCATGATCTCCATGACAGAGCCTGTGCTGAACGCCTGCTGATGCATTCGATGCCCAATGGGAAGTTTGTAAGCCTCCAGTTCCCAGACCCGCCACTCGTCTCCAGACGCCTTCGCTTCCTCAAGCTCCGTCATGAAGCCGCGGACGTTCTCCTCAATAAAAACCGCCGACCTGTAGAACGCGGTCGCAATCGCGCGCGAGTCGAACGTTCCAATTCGGGCCGAACGCGATGGCGAAGGCTCCTGTGCGTGTCCTGCCGGGACAAAGACCATCGTGGCCGCGCCCAGGGCGAGAACGAAAGAGCGTAAGAGGTGCTTCGGAAATTCGGGTCGCATTGGAGCCTCCATCTAAGCGTGCCGAAGGCGGGCACGAGGGAGGTCCGTCTACGGCTATCAGATAAAACTACCTTAATATCTTGATTATACACAGAATGATGTCTAAATTCTATGGCAAAGCAGGAAACCAATGTTACCGTATCCCGGGCGCTGGGCAGTAACCGCCTGGAGTTAGGCTGCAAAGAGGTAGCCGCCATGCAAGAGAGCGAGTCATCTGCGACTTGGCTATCCGCTAACGATCGATTCAAGACACGCAGCGAGAACTGGGTGAGCATGGGGTTCGTGGCGGCCGTATTCGCTCACTTCGCTCTATTCGCATTCTTCCCGACACTCAATGCGGAGAATATCGACTTTACAGGCGACGAGATTGAGGCGATCGAGTTGCCGCCAGAGGTGAAGATTCCACCGTCACCCGAGCAGATCTCCCGGCCAGCTACACCCCGAGTCTCGGACGTACTGATCGACGAGAACATTACGATCGAGCGCACGGACTTTGAGTCGAATCCGGTCGAGGAGTTGCCGCCACCACCTGCTGGAGCACGGCCATCAGACGTGCCTGCGTGGATACCCCGCGACGTAGAGCCGAGACTCACGAACCTACGGGAGGTTACTCGCGTTCTCGAACAACGGTACCCACCCATGCTAAGGGAAGCAGGCATCAGTGGCAGTGTGTTCCTGTATATATTTGTGGACGAGTCTGGGAGTCCTAAGAACTGTCAGGTACAACAATCGAGCGGCTACGCGCCGTTCGACGCTGCTGCTGCCGAAGTGGCCGAGCGGATGGAGTTCTCGCCAGCGATGAATCGCGACAGGCCGGTTGGCATCTGGATCGTCCAACAGATCGCCTTCGAAACACGGTAGGCGGGGAACGATTGCTCAGGTTGCAGTGCCGAGGAGGGCCCACGCTGGAACTGAGTGGTGCTGGTGCACGATCAGACCGCCTGGACTAGCCGTCCGAGGTTTGCGCTCCAGCCAGCCCACCTCACGTGATGCTTTAGGTCGGCCAAAGCACACTCCGTCTGCTTTATCTGACCCTATAACGAACATCTGCGAAGGTATCCAACTAGAGAGAAAAGTGTGCCCGTTGGGGGGTACGCATTGGCCTGGGAGCGTGCATATCCGTATGATGGGGTACGCAGCTTGTGCCGCGTCAGCTGCTAACGCTTGTTAGGATGCCGGAGGCCACCCTCGATCGAAGCGCCTCGACTCAGGTCAGTCGTTACCCGGCCCCCCGAAGGCCTGACTCATGACGCGATCCCAAAGACCCGCCTCCATATCGTAGGTCGATGCGATGTGGTAGAGCATCCGCCAAGAGCCATCACGGTACCGCAAGATGTCAACGAACTTATGGTTGGCCGGAATCCGCTCGCCGTTCGAGTCCACCACGTAGTCGCCGGTCCCGTGAGAACGAACGATCGCGATGTCCCCGACGATATCGATCTGTTCTTGTTCATAGCTGGCGGTCACCAGCGTGACCGTGCGTTGAAAGTCATCGAACCACCGACCGATGTGCTCACGACCGAGTAAGGGAGGCCGGTTAGGGAGGAACATCACGGCGTCTGGGACGAAGAGGGCACTGTACGCGGCGACGTTTTCCGATGTAACAGCCTCGTTGAGGGCGTCGAAGAAGCGCCCCAGGTCAGCCTCTCTTGTGTCCTGTGCAAGAATACTCGGAGCAACTGCCAGCGTCAGTAGAGTCCCGACCATGAACCCACAGCTCATACGCTTTCTCCCCGATTAATCCAACAGCAGGCGCACTGCCAACCTCGGAGGCACGGCCTAACGGATTAGTGTTTCAGCTGCGCGCCACGATGGCTGCAGCACTTGGCCCAAATGTATGCCGCGTAAGCTGCTAACGCTTATTAGACTGAACTCCGCGCAGCGCACATCATCGCAGCCTCTCAAGCTCGGCATCCACCTCGCGCGTGACCGACGTAACCTCGGACAACAGGTCCTCCAGCAGATCAAGTTGAAAATCGACCCAGAAGATGTGCCCGTGCAAGGTCGTTCCGAACTGTTCAGACTCGAACATCCGCATCGGATGTTCACCGAGGGCCGCAAGCACGGTGTCCGGTGCTTGGTCAGTCGTAAAGGGTAAGATACCCGCGGACTATGCCCGGATACCCTGACGCGCGCGCTGCTGATCGGTTGTCGGTCAGGCTGACTGTCTCGTAGTAGGAGACAACGGACGATCTCAGCGTAGCCGACTCAATCAGTTGGAGATTCCCCGTGGCCAACAATTCGTCGAAGGTAGCGCGACGGGTGCCAAACTGCGTGACGTTGAACGTGCTCGTCGTGACTAGGCGGAAGAACGCGTTGGTGTCCGACGGAATCGACGCCACTCCACGAGCAACTGGCGAGATGATCGCGAGGGCCGACCTGGCACGCGTCGCTTCCGGAATCAGGAGGTCGGCGTAGGTGGTCGAGTCGACGCTTAGGTCCGTGGCGAGGGCACTGAGGTAGGCGATCTCGTTGACCCGATCATCTCGATCGCTGGACCACTGATCAAAAGCCAGCGCCACGAGCACGCCGACGACGATTACCAGGAACTCCAGCATGACTCGGACCCACCTGCCGGGCTCGGATCTGTCGCTCATAAACCTCCAGTCACGGGAGGGTTCAGTCTAACGGACTTGTGTTCAGCTGCGCGCCAGCGTGTCTGCAGCTCCAGTTACAAAGCTAAGCTGCGTCAGCTTTGCCCGCAGGCCGACCATCCTCTCCCAGGAAAGGTCGGCGACCTATGAATCTGACCCCATAACGAAGATCTGAGAAGGTATCCAACCATATGTCAGAGTTCGCCCGTTGGGGGTCATCAGCCAATCTGAGAGCACGCAAGTCTGTCGCTTTGTATTCTAGATGGGGATTCATCTGTATCGTCACAACGCGCTCGCCTACATAAGCGGGCAATCGAGCCGATAATGACTAAGAGAAGACAACAGCAGCCAAGGTCTAGACGGACGGAGCCTAGCCGGGTCGAGAGAAAGGCTAATCTCAGAGCACTTGAGCGTCTTCAGGACGCGCTTCAAGTCAGCAAGCCCTACAAAGATGTCTTTAAGACACTTCGCAAGAAGACTCAAGCCAGGAAGTAGACCGACCCGAGGAGGGTAAGAAGATGAAGACGACTCTCATTGCAGCAATCGTTCTTGCGGTTATCGCATTCCTGCATCTACTGCGGGTGCTACTCGGCTGGTCGTTCACCTTCGGCACTACTGCTATACCAATGTGGCCTAGCTTTCTCGTCGTCGCAGTCTTCGGCTGGCTTGCTTTTCAACTGTGGCGTAACCCCGGCCAGTAGCCGCCGCCGCTCCAGCCGTAGCCGGGCCGCCTCTGCTCAGAGCACTGATTTGCGGGTAGTAGAGAAGAACCCCGCCCCCAGTCGGTGGACCAGAGACGGGGCTACAGCGTTCACCGCTACAGGCGTCTTAATGCACCTGCTTGTCGTTCGGGCCGGGAAGTGGGTCCATGGTAGCGTCTAAAGTGCCGGAGGCGCAGACCGCCCCACATGTCTTCGTACAGTCTACCACCAGGACGAGCATGGCGAGCGAGCCGAGCATGGCCGGGACGTAGTACACGTCTCCGTAGCTGAGACCATCCCACCAGTGGCCAAAGATCGGTGAGCCAAGCCAGGCACCGAACCAACCGATTACCACCTTGGAGAGATACGAAGCAGTTCCAGCGCATACGTAGAACTTGAAGCCATAATGTAGAATGCCGGATACGAGGGCGCTGATGATCAGAAGAGCCAGAAAGCTCCCGAAGTCCATTCCAATCATTACTCTTCTCCTTCCGGGGGTTCCGTCAATGGGCCACCTGACAAAACTACCGTGAAAACTCCTATCGTGCACAGCACAATGGCCGAATGCCAGCCGCCGCAGCTCCTACCGTAGCCGGGCCTATCAAAGCGAAACGCCCGGCGAGATTACCGGGCGCTGGTTGAGGCAGCCTTGAGAGAACCACCCTGCTGGAGAACAGCGCCTACTGGATGTACCCCAGCGCACGCAGGGCATCGAGTTGCTCGGGGGTCAGCGCGACGTTTTCCGACGGCGTGAAGAGCTTTCCCAGCGCCTGGTGCGCCTCGAACTGCGCCTCAAGAAACGCGGTGTACTTCTGAACTAGGTCCGGGTGCTCATCGTTCACAGGCTCGAGACACCACGGGTCGTTCCAGAGATCGTAGAGCAGCAGGGGGACGGGGCGCCTCCCCTCTGCCGCCTCCTCGTCCTCATCCTCCTCTGGTGGTTCCGGGTTGATCTGCAGCGACGCACCCCAGCGCCCGTCGACCACTTCCAGCGTCCCCCGAAGCTCGCCCGTCTCCCTGTCCACCCTGAACTCGTCCAGGATCACCGGCCGTGGCTCTACGTTCCCCTCGCCCAACAGCACGGGGGCCAGCGATTGCCCCTGCATGACCTCCGGCAGCGGCAAGTCCACCAGATCAAGGATGGTGGGCAGGACATCGATCATCGAGACGATCGGCTTGCTGAAGCGCTGCCCTCCCGCTATGTGCCCCGGCCAAACGAACAGGAGCGGGACCCTGCTGATGGAGGGCCGGAACATCGGCCTGTTCCAATCGGGTGGCACGGAATCCTGGATGAACACCCCCATGTCGACCATTGCGGCATCGATGCTGTGGTCGGCCCCGACAATCAGTAGGGTGTTTTCCCACTCGCCCTCGGCCTTGAGGCGCTCCACCAAACGCCCGAGCTGGTAATCGTTGTGAGCCATGCTCTCGTCGTACAAGCCCTGCATTACGGTGAAGAACGCCACTCGGTCGACGCCTGCATCCTCGAAGAGACCCGCATACTCATTTTCGGGTGTTTGCCTTAGCTGCTCGAAAGTCACTTCCCACGTCTTCGCCTCTTCGGAACCGACAAAGAGACCGCCAAAGGGTGCCACGGCAGGGAAGTCCGTGTGGATATCGACGGTCTGGAAGTGCACCCAGTACGGCTCAGCGGGGTAGGTCTCCCGCCACGTCCAAAAGGCCTCATGCAGGTAGCTTGAGGACTGTTTCCAGTTCGAATCGCCATAACCAAACTCCGTCCAGCCCTCCCGAAAGACGTCCACCTCGCGCTCCAGGCCGCTCATTCGCCCAGCGTTCGGGTTGGCTGTGAACACGCCGGTTTGATATCCGGCTCGGTGAAAGTGTTGGGCCATGGTCGGAGCGTCCTCGGGGACCACATTGAAGCCACCTTTGAATCCGCCCAGCACGCTGTGTTGCAGCGATGTCATGAAGGAAGCCGTGGAGGGTCGCGTCCAACTGGAATTGCTGTAGACATGCTCGAAGACGGCACCCTCGGCGGCTAGCCGCTCGAGGTTTGGGGTCGTGCGACGATTGTAGCCGTAGACGCTCATGTAATCGGCCCCAGCGCCGTCGATGACATAGAAGATGATGTTGGGTTTGGCGGTGGTACGCGCGCTGCTCACGGTCGGCGCCCCCCATAATGCCACGGTGCCAGGGCGCTCGGCATCAGCTTCGAGCACAAGGGTCACCGTCTGTCCGGCCAGGTCCGACAGATCGACCGAGTGTTGCGCCCAGCCGCTCGGATCGTCGTGGGTCTCCTCGAGCAGCCGGTGGGCCTCACCCTCCGATTGTGCGCTGATGGTAAACGTCACCGGGGCATCGTCCCGCAGTACACCAAGCCCGATATCGAGGCGGCCGGTTTGGGGCACTCGGACTCGATACTCCAGCCGTCCTGGCGTATGCGTGTAAACGGTGCGCCGGTACTCTCGGCCGCGGAGTTCCGCTGCTACCCCTACAGGCGCTGCGGCGTAATCGGCCTCCTTGGGAATCAGGGAGATCGAGAGAATGTCGAGGCTGGCCGGCTCCCCGGCGTTGACCACGAGACCGAGTTCCTGCCATGGATCTTCCCAGTCCCCGTACGCAGGGGGTGACCAGTCGGCGCGCAGCAGGTAAGTCTGCACCGAGCCGTCCTGGATCACCGGTGCTCGGTCCCCGTCAAACTGGAACATGCCCGCCCCGTCGGCATCCGGCAGCGTGGGATCGCCCAGGTTGAACTGGAGCCTAAGGATTCGGATGTCATCCGAGGTCCGAGCCCGCACCAAGACATGGCCCCACTCCCCGCGCTTCAAATCGGGCACCGGAACGTAGAAATCTCCATGCAGGCGGTCGCCGCGCGGGTCGCGGTTGGCCTCACCCAGTGTGATGCGCAGCGCATCCTCGGTCTGTGTCATCTGGAGCGGCGGGATGTACGGATTCCGGTGCGCCGGCGCCTGCCATTCCGGCTGCGGCTCATCGAACCGCCACTCGATCGGCTGCAGCAGGTCAGCCGGCACCTCGGAGCCCACGATGGTCGCGGCCTCGAGATTGTCCTCGAGGTGGAGCGGCATCTCTGCCGTGAGGACGGGAGAGCCGGCGTCGCCCGGAGTACATCCCCAGGTGAGGATCATGCCAATGAGCAGCGGGCTACCGAAGAATGACCGGAAGGGAGCAAGGTGCTTCGGAAACACGGGTCGCATCGGAGCCTCCAACGAAACGTGCCGGAGGCGGGCACGCGAGAGGGTCCGTCAACGGCTACCAGATAATACTACCAGAGGTCTCCAAATATAGCTTGACCCACGTTTGGATGCCAAATGATGGGGGTGCTGTTGCCGCTCGGCTACGTGCGGCGAAGCCCCTCCTCCACAAGCCTGGCCAGCTCCCGCCGCAGCCGGCCCATCAACGCGAAGCGCCCGGCGAGCTTACCGGGCGCAGGCGTAAGCTTGTTGAAGAGCAATGCGGGGCTCTAGACCTGGACCTTACCTATGGCGACTACCAATGAGTGCTGATTCGTGATGATGAGCCTCTAGCCATTCACCGTTTTGCCACCGCCAGACAGCCGAGACTCGCCACGTGCCCGTAGTGACCTTCTCACCCATGGTCCTTGTACCCGCCAAGTAGAACAAAGCGACGCCAATATCATCGTAGATCTGAGCGCTGAAATGATTCATGGTAAGATTAATCGTCCCGAATTCGAAAGTCGCGCCTTGGCGCTCGGCCGCATCGGCAAATCCGGGCTCGGCTAGGATACGGCCGTTACTAGGAAAGATTGAAAAGTCAGGCAAATGGTGCGATATGAGCGTCTCACTATCACCGGCATGGATCGCCGCATAATGACCCTCAATCGCCGTCCGCAGGCTTGCCGCGTCTTGGGCATGGGCAGTCTGCGCCAAGACGAACACCGTGGCTACAGCTAAGGCAAACGGAATCTTCATAATGCTCCTCCCAGATGGGCCGGGCTTGCCGTGGGCGGGCACAGGGAGGGTCCGTCAACGGCTACCAGATAAAACGGCTATTGGGCTCCGAATATACAGTGACCCACGTCTCGTTCCAAATGAATCGGTGAACAGTCGTGATTCCTCAGGGATGTTTGGCCGGGCTTATCGCAACTGTCGCGTTCAGTCCCAGTGCGGCATCGCAGTCTGGATCGCAACGAGTTGCTCGAAGATTGGGCTCCTGACCGGGCGGTGCCCTTTCAATCTGACCCCATCGCAAACATTCCGTAAGGTATCCAACCATCTACGAGCCCTTTCGCGATGGGGGTCAGATTGAAAGGGCACCGCCCGGTCAGGAGCCCAATCTTCGAGCAACTCGTTGCGCTCCAGACTGCGATGCCGCCCC
>PVMS01076788.1_pt1 | contig 10286 bp, 7 predicted proteins | sample 1853461 | NCBI WGS metagenome assembly PVMS01 (sample SAMN08582032, study PRJNA380276) | Marine sediment metagenome, whole genome shotgun sequencing project. | isolation source: ocean sediment barecode stripped | collected 2017
ACGACGCTCTTCCGATCTGATTGCAGTTTGTCAGCGACTGCCGGCCGTTGCCAGTCGATCGCGGCATCGCCGGCTCGAATCTTGGGAGCGTAAGTTGCCGCTTCTTCGTCTTGCTCCTGTGTGGAGATGTTGCCGGCGACGATCTCAGAGAGATGTCGTGTCAGCAATCGGCCGCCGGCAGCTGCCAGGCGGTCGTGCAACTCCCCTGCGGATTCGTCGTCGCCAATGGTCATCGATTCACTTGCGTACACGGGTCCACAATCAAGGCCCGCTGTCATTGCCATCAGGCACACGCCGGTCTGTGCATCGCCCGCCCTGATTGCCGCCTGAATCGGCGCGGCACCACGCCAGCGCGGCAATAGCGAGGCATGTACATTGAGACCACCGGCATCGGGGATATCGAGCACGGCCTGCGGCAGAATCAAACCGTACGCTGCCACAATCAAGATATCCGGATCCATCGCCGCAATCCGCGCGATTTCAGAATCGTCGCGCAAGGTTTCCGGCTGAATTACGACGATACCCGCGGCCTCCGCGAATTGCTTAACTGGGCTTGCCGTCATTTTCCTGCCACGACCCGCTGGCCGATCGGGCTGCGTCATCACGCCAACGGGCGTGACCCCATCATCGACAAGCGCTTGAAGCGACGCCAGCGCAAACTCCGGCGTACCTGCAAAAATGACTCTTGGTGGGACCATTGATCAGATGCCTGTCGCAATTACATTGATATCTCTGCGCGGTGATGCCGCTTATCCCGCAACAGCCGCTTGCGAATTCGTGATCGTTTAGCGTCAGACAGGTAGTCGACGAATAGCTTGCCATCAAGGTGATCGATTTCGTGTTGCACACAGATCGCCAGCGTTCCCTCCATTTCCGTTTCGACTTCCGTTCCGCTTTTGTCCTGGTAGCGCACACGAATTCGCTCGGCGCGCTCGACCTCCTCGTAGTACCCGGGCACCGACAAGCAACCTTCTTCGGAAACCGTTACGCCATTCTTTTCCAATATAACCGGGTTGATCAAGGCATGCGGCTCATCGTTGTCCACGGAAACATCGGCAACCAGGAACCGCCGGTGCACATCGACCTGAGTCGCGGCGAGTCCAATCCCCGGGGCTGCATACATGGTCTCGAACATGTCGTCGATCAGCACGCGCAGATCGTCATCGACGACAGCAACCGGCGACGCTGTTTTTCGCAGCCTCGGGTCAGGAAATACCAAAATCTTGAGTTTTGCCATAATTACGTAACGATAAAATCGTCAAATATTCGTGTAAATTGCGACCTAAATACCCTAAATGATTGACTTTGTTTAATAAAATGGCAGACAATTGCGACCAGCCGCACACTGTCCGAAAGGCTCTTGCAGTCGGAAATGTGACGTAATTGGCAGCTTCGACGGCAATGACACGACATATTATAGCAACGCTAAAAAGCTAAAGGTCTCAACACCTTGTATGGAGCATTGAGGAACATGTCCCTCCGCAAACCAAGTCTGAAAAATTGCTTCCGGATCACCGCTGCCGCGCTCGTCGCGTCAGTGGTTCTCGGGTCTATGAACGCGTTCTCGCAAAGCGACTCGCCCCTTGCTATCGATCATCCGGACGAGTATGTCGTTCAGGTGGGCGACACGCTGTGGGATATCGCCGAGACGTTTCTCAAGGATCCCTGGTATTGGCCCGAAATCTGGTACATCAACCCCGACATCGTAAACCCACACCTAATCTATCCAGGTGACATCCTCGGTCTCATCTATATTGAGGGCCGCCCGATGGTGGCGCCAATTCGCGCATCATCGTATCGATTGTCGCCCGAAGCCAGGGTGACCCCATTGACCGAGGCGGTCACAAGCGTTTCTTACGACTCTGTCGCGGCGTTCCTTACCACGGGCGGTGTCCTTGAGAAAAATCAAATCAAGAAAATGCCCTACCTGCTCGCGACGCGTGGCGATCACCTTATGGCTGCTGCGGGAAACGAGGTATACATTCGCCGCTTGAAAGATGACACGCCCGGACGGCGTCTTAACGTCGTGCGTGTCGGTGAGGCGCTGGTTGACCCTGACAACAACAAGCTAATCGGTTACCAGGGAATATTGGTTGCGACGGGTACGATACGTCGCGCCGGGGACCCCGCGACACTGGCAATAACCGATTCATCCCAGGAAGCGAGGCAAGGTGATTTGTTGATTTCGACAATCGTCGACCTGCCACTAAACTTCTACCCGAGAGCGCCATCGAGTCGCATTGACGGACAAATAATTTCCGTTGTCGGCGGGGTCACGCAAATTGGTCAGTACCAGGTCGTTATCATGAATCGTGGCTCTGGTGACGGTTTGGCCGTTGGTGACGTGCTCACGGTGTTTCAAAAAGGCGTCAAAGTTAAAGATCGCGTCAAAGGTGGCTCGGTCAGACTGCCCGACGAGGCGGCCGGCACGATTATGGTTTTCAAGCTGTTCGACGAAATCGGCTATGGACTGGTCATGGAAGCCACACAAGCAATCCACATACACGACTACATACGCAACCCAATCTGATTCCCGCTTGGACAAAGAGCTAACAACGGCGCCTTCGGGCGCCGTTTTTGTTTTCTAAACCGAATAACAGCGCGCCTCACCCTACCCAGCGCCTGTATGATTTGTCGATGGCTAAATCCAGCGACATCGAGTGGCGCTCCGACGCCCGGCATCATGTCCTGGAGCATGAAAGTGACCGCTTTCCAGAACTGCTCTCGCAGATATCAAACCCCCCACTCTTATTATATGTAGATGGAAACCCGGAGCTGCTGCATCTTCCCGCTCTGGCTATCGTAGGCAGCCGCAATCCTACCGAAGGCGGAATCCGCACCGCTTTCGAGTTCGCGCATCACCTCGCAAGCGCTGGCTTCACGATTGTCAGCGGACTTGCCCAGGGAATTGACACAGCCGCGCATCGTGGCGCTCTCGCGGCCGGCGGCACGACCCTCGCCTTTCTGGGTCATGGCATTGACCGCGTTTACCCGGCATCCAACAGGGAACTCGCCCATGAGATTGCCGCGAGCGGAGCGTTGCTTAGCGAGTACCCGCTGGGCACGCACCCGGGCAAGCACCACTTTCCCGAGCGTAACCGTCTCATCAGCGGTGTGAGTCTCGGTACTTTAGTGGTCGAGGCGGCCCGTCGCAGTGGCTCACTGATCACGGCGCGCCTCGCGGCCGAGCAAGGGCGAGAGGTTTTCGCGCTGCCGGGCTCTATCCATAATCCGCTCGCCCGCGGCTGCCACGAGCTTATCCGGCAGGGCGCGAAATTAGTCGAAACAGCGGACGACATCGTTAGCGAACTTGCACCATTAGCAGGCCATGTCTTGCAAACCACAATGGAATCAACGAGCAACGAAAATCATGTGCACGGCGTCGAACCAGAATATGTCGAACTGCGCAAACACCTCGGCTACGACCCGGTTTCAGTCGACGAGCTGGCCGAAAATTCCGGATTGACGATAGACCAGGTTTCCTCCATGCTTCTGATTCTGGAGCTCCATGGAGAAGTCGAATCGCTGTCCGGCGGACGGTACTCGTTATTGAGTTAGACATTTTGCGGAACCAGAAACGGAAAGGAGCAGCTCCAGACATGAATGAAAATGTACTCGATGTATTAATGTACCTGTTCGAAACATACGTCGACACTGAAGAAGAACCCGAGGCCGATCACAACGAATTACGCGATGAACTTGCGTGCGCAGGTTTTCGTGATTCCGAAATTGACCGGGCGCTGGACTGGCTTGACGGTCTGACGGACCATCAGGACAACCTCCCGTACAACGCGCAGACCGCGCATGGCACACGCATATACAACGACTTCGAGCAGGAACGACTCGACTCGGCCTGCCGCGGATATGTTACTTATCTCGAGCACATTGGAATCCTGTCACCGCCGCAACGCGAGATCCTGGTCGATCGCCTTTTGGCCTTGGAATCGGTCGATATCGACGTCGAACAGATCAAATGGGTAGTACTGATGGTGCTGTTTAGTCAACCCGGCCAGGAGTTCGCTTACGCCAGAATGGAGGACTTGGTATTCGAAGAGGGTACGGGTTCCATCCACTAATCTTGACAGATCGTCTCCAAGTGCGTAATTAAACCGCGGCACAGTCCGCGGTTTTGTATTTTGAGAATCTGAATACATGTCAAAGAATCTGGTCATCGTCGAATCGCCTGCCAAGGCGAAGACAATCAGCAAGTACCTGGGCAAGGACTTCGACGTCCTGGCGTCGTACGGGCATGTGCGTGACCTGGTACCAAAAGAAGGCGCTGTCGATACCGAAAACGGTTTCACAATGAAGTACCAGGTAATCGAGCGCAACGAGAAACACGTCAACGCCATCATGCGCGCGCTCAAGAAGGCCGACGCACTGTACCTCGCGACGGACCCTGATCGTGAGGGTGAGGCTATTTCCTGGCATTTGATCGAATTGCTCAAGGAAAAAAACGTTCTCGAGAATAAGGCTGTGCATCGAGTCGTATTTCACGAAATCACCAAGTCGGCTGTACAGGACGCTATCGACCATCCGCGCAGCATTTCGTCGGATCTCGTTGGTGCACAACAGGCTCGACGAGCTCTCGACTACCTGGTCGGATTCAATCTGTCGCCGCTGTTGTGGAAAAAAGTTCAACGCGGACTGTCCGCGGGACGTGTGCAGAGTCCGGCACTACGGATGATCGTCGAGCGCGAACTGGAAATAGAGGCATTTACGGCTCGCGAGTACTGGACGATTGAGGCCGACGTCAGCAAGCAGGAACAGCCGTTTCTGTCACGGCTAACTTCGTACCGCGGCAATAAGGTTGAGCAATTCAGTTTCGAGAACGAAGACGCTGCGCGCGACGTAGAGAAAACGATTCTGGGCGCGGCGGATGGCAAGCTGACCGCGATAAGCGTTACGAAAAAGCAACGGCGCCGTAACCCAGCCGCTCCGTTCACTACGTCAACATTGCAGCAGGAATCGTCGCGCAAGCTCGGATTCAATACGCAATGGACCATGCGCGTCGCCCAGAAGCTTTACGAGGGTATCGAGCTTCCAGGAGAGGGCAACGTCGGCTTGATTTCCTACATGCGCACGGACTCCGTGACGCTTGCTGAAGTGGCCATCGACGAAATACGCGAACTGATTGCGGAACGATACGGCGCTAAAAACGTGCCAGAATCTCCGCGCACGTTCAAAACCAAGGCGAAAAATGCACAGGAAGCACATGAAGCGATTCGCCCAACATCGGTGGCACACACGCCCGAGTCGCTGAAAGATGCGCTCGACGAGGATCAGTATCGCCTGTACTCATTGATCTGGAAGCGCACTATGGCCTGCCAGATGGTTCCGGCCGTATTTGATACGGTCGCAATCGATCTTGCTGCCGGAGACCCGGATGACGGACATCGTTTTCGAGCCAACGGCTCAGTCCTTGTCGAGCCTGGCTTCATGGCTGTCTACAAAGAAGGCCGGGACGATGCCAACGAATCAGATGACGGCGACCGCCTGTTGCCCGAAGTTGTTGAAGGCGACGTAATCAGCCTCGACGAATTGCGTCCCGAACAGCATTTTACAGAACCACCGCCGCGCTTCACCGAAGCTAGCCTTGTCAAAACGCTCGAAGAGTACGGCATCGGCCGACCATCGACGTACGCGAGCATCATTGCGACGCTCAAGAACCGCGAGTATGTCGAAATCGAGAGCAAACGCTTCTATCCAACTGACATCGGTCGTATCGTCATCGGTTTTTTGACCGACCATTTTAGCCAATACGTTGACTATGATTTCACGGCGCGGCTCGAGGACGATCTGGACTCTGTGTCTCGCGGCGAGAAAGACTGGGTACCGCTGCTCGATAATTTCTGGGGCCCGTTCAAGAAGTTGTGTATCGAAAAGGAAGAATCTGTAACGCGCGAACAGGTCGCACAGGCGCGTGAACTCGGAACCGATCCGAAGAGCGGTAAGCCGATGACCGTCCGCATGGGACGATATGGTCCGTTTGTGCAGATTGGCACTAAAGACGACGAGGAAAAACCGAAGTTTGCAGGGTTGCGGCCTGGCCAGAAAATGAATGACATTACGCTTGAGGACGCCCTCGAACTTTTCAAGTTGCCGAGAAAGCTCGGTGAAACACCTGACGGCTTACCGGTGTCGGCAAGCGTTGGTCGATTCGGACCCTACGTGCGGTATGGCGACAAATACGTGTCCATTCGTGATGACGATCCGTACACGATCGAATTGCCTCGAGCGCTTGAACTCATAGATGCCAAGAAGATTGAAGACGCCAATCGCATCATTCAGGATTTCGAGGAAGAGGGCATCCAGGTTTTGAATGGCCGGTACGGTCCATACGTTACCGACAAAACCAAAAACGCGCGCGTACCAAAAGATCGCGAACCCAAGTCGTTGACGCTTGAGGAGTGCAAGGAACTGATCGCGGCTGCGCCGGAGCGTGGGCGACGCGGCAAAAAGAAAGCAAAGAAGAAAACCGCCAAAAAGACGGCTAAAAAGACCGCCAAGAAAAAGACCAAGAAGAAAACCAAGAAAAAAGTCGCGAAGAAAGCCACCAAGTAAGTCACTGCCATGAAACTGTTTATTTCCCGGGCCGCTGATGTTTTGCTCGGCGGCGGCATCATCACTTGCCCTACCGAGGGTGTGTACGGGCTGAGTTGCATGCCGGACAATGTTGCCGCAATCAGACGGCTACTTCGAATCAAGCAGCGCGACCCGGCCAAAGGATTGATATTGATTGCGGCGTCGAAAGATCAATTGGAAGATTGGATCGCCGTGCCTGTCGAAAAAATCCCGGATGCGAAGCCGTCCCAACCGATAAGCTGGGTCGTTGCAGCGGCGCCCACTGTATCGACGCTCATTCGAGGCGCCCACAAGGAAATAGCTGTTCGTGTAACAACAAACCCGATAGCACAGGCTTTGTGCGAAGCCGTCGATTCACCACTGGTGTCAACGAGCGCCAACCTTGAAGGTGTTGCTCCCGCGCGCAACCGCTTGATCCTTCGCCGGACGTTTGCCGGTTGTGTAGACTACATAGTGCCCGGCGACTGCGGGCCTGCATCCGGGCCGTCGGAAATTCGCAACCTCAGCACAGGCGAAATACTGCGGGCGAGTCGATGAACGAATTTGATCAGGTTAAGGATTATCTGCAGTCATTGCAGAATCGCATCGTTGCGGAACTCGAACAGCTCGATGGCTCCGGAGTATTTCGCCGTGATGCCTGGGATCGTCCCGGCGGCGGGGGTGGGCTTAGCTGCATCCTCAGCGATGGCGCGGTGTTCGAGCAGGCCGGTGTCAGTTTTTCGCACGTGTTCGGCGACGAGTTGCCGCCCTCTGCCAGTAATGTGCGACCGGAACTTGCCGGCAAGGACTTTCAGGCAATCGGCGTGTCGCTCGTCATTCATCCGCGTAATCCGTACGTACCGACGACACATGCAAACTTTCGCTATTTTTCCGCCGGGGACCCTGACAGCGAAACGTCGACGTGGTGGTTTGGGGGTGGCTTCGATCTGACGCCATACTACGCGTTTGCCGAAGACGTCGTGCATTGGCATCAGGTTGCAAAGAGTGCCTGCGATCCGTTCGGTGACGACTTGTATGCGCGTTACAAGAAGTCCTGCGATGAGTATTTCTTTCTGAAGCATCGAAATGAAACACGCGGTGTCGGTGGTTTGTTTTTTGACGACGTTAATGAGCTCGGTTTTGAGAAAAGTTTCGAATTCCTTCAATCCGTTGGCGACAGTTTTCTACCCGCGTATCGGCCGATCGTTTTGAATCGCAAAAACCACCGCCACGGCGAGCGGCAACGGGAATTTCAATTGTACCGCCGGGGCCGCTACGTGGAATTCAACCTGATGTACGACCGCGGCACGATATTTGGACTGCAATCAGGCGGGCGAACGGAGTCGATCCTGATGTCACTGCCACCGCGGGTTCGCTGGGCGTACGACTGGCAACCGGATCCAGGATCCGCCGAAGAGAGACTGTACACTGATTATTTGCGGCCGCGAGACTGGCTGGCGGAGCAGCGCGATGCCCAATAAATCACGGCTCCTGCGCCTGATACCACTTGCAGTGTTACTGCTTTCCGTCAGCGCAACGGCCGAGTACGAGACCCAATTGCGCGATGCCGGCAGCCTCGGCGGAATACGTCTTGCGGGCAGTGACGATCCGATCACGCGCAAGGTCTATATCGTTCAACTTAAGACGCCATCGGCCACGGACTACCATGCTTCGCTAAGCAAGACTGCGGTGCAGCCTGGCATGAAACGACCACGCTTCGATAAGTCGAGCCCGATTGTTAAAGAGTATGCGTCGCGACTCCTCGCAGAACAGGACAAGACGATCGCGCGTGCGGGCCCCAACGTGGAACTCATTTACCGCTACCAGTACGGTTTAAACGGATTTGCTGCGCGAATGCATCCATCCCAGGCGCATAAACTTGAAAGTATGCGCGAAGTACTGCACGTCTGGGAAGACGAAGTACGGCCGCTCCCCACGAACCACAGCCTCGAGTTTCTTGGTTTGTTTGATAACGACGGTGGACTGCGCGGCACACCGGGACTGGATGGCGATGGCATCGTGATCGGCGTCATCGACAGCGGTATCGCACCCGAACACCCGGCGTTGCAGGACACTCGCGAGGCGGACCGGCCCAGCATGTGCGAGGGCGACTGGGCTGACAACACATTGCTCGGTCGCTGGTTGTGCCATCGCTACAAAATACGAGACGACGTAGTCATTTTTGAGGAGCCCGAAGACTGGAACGGAACCTGCCAGGTTGGCGAGCGCTTTGAATTATCCGACTGCAACAACAAGCTGATTGGCGCTCGCTACTTTTTCAGCGGCGCCGAGGCAACTGGCCCGATCGATGATGGCGAGATCATGTCGGCGCGGGATGCCGACGGTCATGGCACTCACACCGCGACAACCGCCGCCGGCAATCGCGTTAAAGCATCAATATTTAATTCCTTCATTGGCCGTATAGAGGGCGTTGCGCCCGGAGCGCGCGTCGCAGTGTATAAAGCCTGCTGGCTACGGCCCGGCGACACGCGCGCAAGCTGTAACACCTCCGATCTCACCAATGCGATCGACGCCGCCGTGGCCGATGGTGTGGACATCATCAACTATTCAGTCGGGAGTTCGCTGACGCAAATTACCGCGCCCGACGATATCGCCCTGATGGCGGCGACCAAAGCCGGTGTGTTTACGGTTGTTGCCGCGGGTAACGATGGTCCAAATTTCGACACCATCGGCTCGCCGGCCGGTGGACCATGGATCATTACGGCGGCAGCCTCGACGCGAGACGGAGAGACCTCGACCGAGGCTTTGGAGATAAAGACACCGCAAAGCATCGCTGGCCTGTATGTCGCCAGGGAGGCAAACTTCACACCGCCTTTGGAAGATGTCGATCCGCTGGAAGGCCGACTCGTACTGGTGGACGATGACGAAGGGACGACCTCCGATGCCTGCGAAGACCTCGTCAACGACTCCGACGTTACTGGAAATATCGCGCTGATTCAGCGCGGCGGGTGCGAGTTTGAAATCAAGATCAGCAATGCTGGAAATGCTGGCGCTATCGCAGCGCTCGTGTACAACATTGCCGGCGACCCGATTGTCATGAATGGCTCGTCAGGTTCGTCCGACATCCCGGCGTTGATGATCGGCCAGGCCGACGGCAATCTCATTCTCGCGGAACTTGACGCCGGCAACGAAGTAAATGTCTTACTCGATAAAACGCTATTCCTGACAGAACCCGATACCGGCAACACCATGGCAACGTTCTCGTCACGCGGCTTGGGACCGGTGCTCGACATCCTCAAGCCTGACGTCACGGCACCGGGCGTCAATATTCTCGCCGGGTTTACGCCGGATGCGGCTAATTCGACAACCGGTGAGAACTACGCCTACCTGTCCGGCACGTCCATGTCGACGCCGCATGTCGCCGGTGTAGCCGCTCTGTTACTACAGGCCGATCCATCGTGGAGTCCGTCTGCAGTCAAGTCGGCATTGATGACAACCGCGCATCAGTCTGTGACACTCGCTGATGGCGAAACTGGGGCCATTCCTTTCGATTTCGGTGCAGGTCACATTGTGCCGAATGATGCGGTCGATCCCGGGCTTGTCTACGACGTTACCGACGACGAATTCGACGCCTTTGCTTGCGGCACTGCATCTCCCGCCATATCCAGTGATCGCTGCGACGAACTTGAGCTTGCGGGGTATTCATTTGCAGGTTCCGACCTCAATCAACCGTCGATTGCGGTATCGCGTCTCTCGAGTTC
>PVMS01091260.1_pt1 | contig 10284 bp, 8 predicted proteins | sample 1853461 | NCBI WGS metagenome assembly PVMS01 (sample SAMN08582032, study PRJNA380276) | Marine sediment metagenome, whole genome shotgun sequencing project. | isolation source: ocean sediment barecode stripped | collected 2017
CAAGGGACTTAAAATCCCTCGAGTGAAAGCTTGTGCCGGTTCGAGTCCGGCCCCGGGCACCAGTTATTACAAGAAGTCCCATCCTTAGATTCCGTCTTGATTATTAACTGATGAGATTATTCGAAATTCAGTCTAATTTTTGTTTATTGGTTTCTAATTAAGGTAGTTTCAAATCAGGTTTTATAGAGGGTGAAAAGTTTAGCATAGTTCTTTAATTGATTATTTTTTCCTCTTCTTCATCGTCCCAATCATCTTCGTCATCGTCATCCCAATCATCGTCTTCATCAAAAAAATCATCGTCATCATCCCAATCGTCTTCGTCGTCTAAATCTTCGTCCTCGTCCTCCCATTCTTCATCTTTTATTAGTAATTCAAGGTCCTTTATTAGTAATTCTAAGTCGGTACTCATTTGCTTTCTCCTGTACTAATGACTTCTTTGAAAAGGTACATTCTGATATCAAAAAGTCAATAGAGAATTCTAAGTATTAATCTGTATTGAATCGTATCCAAAATCGAGAGATATTATAAAGATTAGGGGAAGTTATGAGATACATGATATAGCTCAAATCAATTTCAAATAGCAAGGTTTTGTCGAGAGTTATGATGATGTTAAGTGATTATTCTTTGGCCCCTTTTTCGAAGAATTCCTTAGCTTTTGATACCATTTCGCTTGAGCCTAGGAAGATCGGAGTTCTTTGGTGAAGCTCGCGAGGCTCGATATCTAAAATACGTCTGGATCCGTCGGTTGCCATACCCCCTGCCTGCTCTACAATGAAGGACATGGGGTTACATTCATAAACCAGCCTTATTTTCCCATCTGGGAAACCGTTTAAGGAAGGATAAATATATATTCCCCCGGTTATTAAATTTCTGTGAACATCTGCAACCATTGAGCCTATGTACCGGGCAGAGTAGGGTGAATTTGTTTGCTGACCTATTTCCTTGCAATATTTTATGTACTCTTTTACACCCTCTGGGAAGTCATAGAAGTTCCCAGTGTTTACAGAGTAGGTTTTACCGTCCTGAGGGATAGTCATATCAGGATGGGATAAACAAAATTCCCCTATTGAAGGATCAAGAGTAAAACCGTTGACACCATGGCCAGTGGTGTAAACTAACATCGTTGATGAGCCGTATATAACATATCCAGCTCCGGCTTGTTCACTACCCTTTTGAAGAAAGTCTTCAGCTTTGCAAAGACCTTCCGGTGAGGAGACCCTTCTATAGATCGAGAAAATAGTTCCAACCGAGACATTTACATCGATATTGGATGATCCGTCAAGTGGATCAATGGCGACTACGTATCCCCCTTTTCTCGATGATTCAGCCTCAAATGCTATGAATTCTTCGTTCTCTTCGGAAGCCACGCCGCAACACTGGCCACCGAGTTCCAGTGAAGCTATAAAGGTTTCGTTGGATAGTAAATCGAGTTTTTTTACTTCCTCCCCCTGCACATTTGTAAACCCGGTAGTCCCGAGAACATCCACAAGGCCTGCTTTATTTACCTCTCTGTTTACAATCTTAGAAGCTAGTGCAATGTTACGTAACAGTCTGGATAATTCCCCAGTTGCATATGGGAAATCGGTTTGTCTTCTTATAATAAACTCGTCTAAAGTTTGAACACTTATCATAATTACTATATTACCAAAATTCTCAAATTAAGGAAATTGCTCTGTCTTTGATATGTCTATTGCCAGGATAAGTGCCTTACACTATTCATTATTAAGGATTTCTTTGATCTTTTCCGAATCTTTAATCCTCATTGCGGCTTTTAACCCTTCTTCGCGAATAAGCTCTTTTGATCTAATTAAACTTTCTCTTAAGTCCTGGGGCAGCTGCCTTTTTATCGTTTCATAAGCCGCATTTATATAAGGGATAGTTACAGAATTTGTGATTACAGGGTCTTTTTCCGAAATAAAGATGGTCAAAGAAGATATAAACAATAAAACAGCTATAGCTCCTATTATAATGCCTAGTATTGCTCCTCCCAGTCTGTTAAGCCAACTGAGATTAAGAGTGCCTATGAGTTTAGTTGTAAGCCAACCGAGTATTTGAATAATTAGATATGATATAAAGGCTACGATTAAAAAAGCGCCTACATTTGCGATTGACTCGTTCTTAACCAGGCTGTCTTTAATAAACATTGCGGCAAAAACGTCATAAAAGATAAATCCAATTATAATCCCGCCAACAAGGGCAGAAATAGAAAATACTTGTTTAACGAGCCCCCTCGTCATTCCTATAAGAATAAAAAAGAAAATGATTATATAAACTGTTATATCAATCCAATTCATTATCAATTAGCTAAACTATTACTATGAGTGAATTACTTCAAAGCTTGAGCCTACGCCGGGTTCTTTTGTAACTTCGATTCTTACCGGAAATCTTTCCTTTAGTTCTTCAACGTGCGTAATTGCTAAGATCTTATCAAAGTCGTCTTTTATTGTGTTAATCACTTGAACAAATTGGTCCAAGCCATCTTTGTCCTGAGTACCAAACCCCTCATCCACTACCAGGGTTCTCAGCTGAGCGCCTGAGCGGTTTGCAATAAACTTTGAGATTGCGACTCTAAGTGCAAAGTTAATTCTAAATGCCTCCCCACCAGAGAAAGTTTCATAACTCCTGGTCCCTGATGAATCTCCAATATAAATCTCAAGGGTCTCCTTATCCCTTCCTTTTTGTGTAGGCCTAACCATTTCAAGACTTAGCGACATAGTGCCTTCTGTAAGTCTGCTCAGAATCTTGTTAGCCTCAATTTCTATATCAGGAACGGCGTTTTCTATTATTAGTGCTTGGAGTCCATTCTTGCCGAAGGCCTTAGCTAGTTCCTTAAATATAACTAAATCTCGATTTATTATTTTGATTCTTTCCTGAACCTCTTTTCTCTTGTTTAATAGTTTCTCAATCCTTTCAAGATGGTTCTCGCTCCTGGTTATTTCTGTAAGAATTTCATTCTTATTCTTTTTCATTATGTTTATTCTGTTTGTTGCTGATTCGAGTTTTTGCTTTATTTCTTTACTCTCGGAATTAATTCCTTCCATTGCATTAAGCTCTTTTTGAATTGTTTCTGATTTCTTCTTTTCATTGATTAGCTCAAGAGTAATCTTTTTCTCCTCTTTTTCTCTAATGCTAAGTCCAAGTTTTGCTTTATCGAGGTTTTCTTTGTCTCTTGAGTATAGCTCTAGCCTCTTGGCCTCTGTTCTTAACTCTTTGTGTTTGTTCTCATCATATGAAAGCTCGCTTAAAGCAATTTTAATTTTCAGAACTTTTTTCCTGTTCCCTTGAGAGAAACTCTCTTGTTCAAGTTTCTCATACAGGGGCCTTAGTTCCGTCTGTACATCTTTTATTTCTTTTTCGTATTGAGATTTTTTTATTTTATCGTTCTTTAGTAGTTCATTCTCGGTTACATATCTTCTAAATTTCTCAAGCTCTTCTTTAACTTCCGAATGATTATCTGAATCATAACCCAATTCTGATTTTTTTTGATATAATTCATCTAGTTCTTTACTAAAATCCTTAATATATTCCTGGTCTTCTATCTTTCTTGTAATAATTTTGAGTTGGGCATAAGTGGTCTTAAACTCTTTTGAGTAATGTTCAACTTCATGTAGGCTTCGCTCTTTTTCTACTAGTTCCTTATTGAGTACTATAAATCTTTTTGTCTCGGATTGAGCTTTCTTAATTTCATCAGATAATTTCCTTTCTTCTAATAGCGATCTATTAATATAGTTCTTGGTTCGGATAAGCTTGTTGCCTAAATCGGATATTACGCCATTTAGTTTTTCTATGAGAGCTTCCCTTGCTTCATTTTGAAGAGGTGACTCGCATAAAGGGCAGTGTGGATCTTTGGTTTCAGAGCTTATAACGCTTAATTTGTTTATCTCTTCATCTTTTCTTTTTTTGAGTTCAGCTTTTCCTGAAATTTGTGCACTTTTATCTTCCCTCAATTTATTGAGCTTTTCATTTATCCTATCTAATTCGCTCTGAGTTTCGTTTTGTTTTTCTAAATCTAATTTCAAAACGCCAATTTCTTTAATCAATCCGTTTTTCATTTCAGATTTAGCTTTTAGGTCATGGGCTTTTGACTTGAGTTCTCTTGCTGAGGCTTCAAGCTCAATTCTCCTCTGCTCTATTTTGTTTTTAATCTCCGACTCTTTTAAATAGAGCTCCCGGCTGAATTGCCTTTTGTTCTCTAGCTCTTTTTCAAATGATTGAAGTTGAGTGAACTTCTTAAATCCTGAAGTGATTTCTTCTTGTCTAGAGGTTGTTTCTAGAGCCGTCTTCAGTATTTTTTCAAACTCTTCTCTCTTAGCTTTTAAAGAGCTTAATCTCTCCAGTATTTTTGTCTTCTCGCTGTTGATCAGATTCAGAGTGGTTTCTAAATCTGTTTCTAATTTTGACTTGATGAGCTCATTTTCTGAAAGTACTTTCTCTTGCTTTAAAACATCCTCATATTCTTTAAATCCTTTAAGAATTTCCTTTTCTATAGAGGTAATTTCTTTATCTTTTTGGATAAGACTTGTTAATTGATTAAGTTCCGATTCTAATTTGAGACATTTCTGACTATTTTCCTCTTTATCTCTAATCAGTTTGTTTAAGTTTTCGTGTTTTGCTTTTATGGATTCATTCTGGGTGATGAGTTTTCCCTGCATAATCTCAAATTCTGTTATCTGTATAGATAATTTTTTCTCTTCATTACTTGCTTGCTTGAGCTTTTCTTCAAATAACTTCTTTTCAGAAACCTCATCCTCTAAGTGCTTTTCTTCGTTCTCAAGTGTAGTTAATTCTATGTTAAAGTTTTGTGATTGTTGTCTTGCTTTCTTTGTGATGAGTTCATATTCATCTAGTTCGAGAATTTTTGAGAGAATTTCTTTTCTTTCTGACGGCGTTCTTTTTGTAAATTCATCTGCCATGCCCTGGAGTATGAACGAGGAGCATATAAATGTGTTGTAGTCCATTTTGAGAATATTCTCTATAGTGTTTTGTGTTTTAGAACCCTCATCTAAGGGCTTAAAAGTGCCACTTATACTGTCAAAAATATTAAGGTTGATTGAGGTAGACGTGCCTCCTTTTTTTCTCTCAATCGATCTCAATATTCTGTAAATGTTGTTTTCCGATTCAAACTCGAGTTCTACTCTGGCTTCGCTTGCGCCTCTATTAATTACTTCATCCTTTATCTTGACTCTGCATTTGCCCCATAATGCCCAAGTCATGGCATCTATAAGTGCCGATTTCCCGTGGCCGTTCTTTCCGGAAAGACAAGCTATTTTGAAGTCTCTAAAATCAAGGCTGGCGGTATTGTCACCATAACTTAGAAAATTTCTTAAAGAGAGTTTTATTGGAACCATATGGTTAGATGATAATCTGATCCGATTCTTGGTATAGATTATATAACATTTGGCTAAATTACCATATTACGAGCTAGTTTTGACTTATCTCCGGTGTTCAGATAACTTAAAACCCGCAATGGATTTTTCCGATATTCTATCTATTATCAGTACTGATCTTGATGAAGTGGAGCAAGAGCTTGAAGCCAATATAAAGTCCCCTGTCCCACTTGTATATGAGATTTCTAAATATTTACTTGGAAGCGGTGGCAAAAGGCTACGTCCTGCGGTACTACTACTTTCAAGCGGCGCTTGTGGTCGTTTAAATGGCAAGGAAAGGACATATTCTGCCGCTGCTCTGGAATTGATACATACTGCAACTCTCCTTCATGATGATGTGGTGGACGAAGCAAAATTAAGAAGGGGTAAGCCGTCATCAAATATTGTCTGGGGGAATAAGGCTACTGTGCTTGTAGGAGATTTTATGCTAGCTAAGGCGCTTAGTCTTATACAATCCTGTGGTGACCTGGAACTTATAAAGGCAGTAACTGACGCGGCAGCTAAATTAGCACAAGGGCAGGTGCTGGAGGTAATGAATACTAGTAATATGCTAGAAGTTACTGAAGAAGTATGCTTCGGAATCATCGAAAATAAAACTGCCTCACTTTTAGAAAGCTGTGGGACAGTCGGGGCAATACTCGCCGGAGTTGAAGACGGACTAAAACATTCAGTAGGCCAATATGGATTCAATATTGGTGTCGCGTTTCAGCTTACCGATGACGCTCTTGATTATTCTTCGACTGAAGAGGAGTTTGGAAAGGGAGTTGGTCAGGATTTAGTTGAAGGCAAAATGACTCTTCCTCTATATTATTCAATTCAAGAAGCTTCAAGTTCAGAGCGGTCTAAAATAAACGATGTTCTCGTAAGCAAGGAAGTCTATAATGAGGATGATTTAAGTTTTGTCAGGGATATTGTGGGAAGATATAAAGGCGTTCAAAAAACAAATAATATGGCTGAAAACTATATAAATAATGCTAAAGATGCGATATCCTTGCTTCCTGACACTCCTTATAAGAATTCCCTGGATTCGTTAGCTGATTATATTGTAGATAGAAGAGGATAGTAAATAAATCAGGACTCATAGGATTCTAACTCATACATCATTACATAAGCGTCTTCACCATTGTCTGAATAGTATTTCTTTCTTAGCCTCATTGTCCTAAATCCGATCTTTTCGTAAAGTTTTATAGCTCCAATGTTTGATGTTCGAACCTCTAGAATTGCATATTTCAATCCGGTCTCTTTTGATAAGCTGATGCAATCTCTCAGCAACATTTCACCTAAACCAATTTTTCTAAAATCCTGATGTACTGCGATGTTTAGGATATGTACCTCATCGTGAATTGTCCAGGTTACTATATACGCTATTACAATGCCGGATATTCGTATAACTCTTTTATATGAATTTAGTGCCTCTATTTCTCTTTCAAATATTCTCCTTGGCCATGGAGAAGGAAAACTAACGTTCTCTATAGAAACTATCTCATCCAGGTCTTCTGGCCTCATATAGTCTATTTCATATTTTGTAGCCTTTTCCATATAACTATTTTTTCTGTTTTGGGCCCTTATGTCTAGATAGTTTTTTAATTAAGAAAAATTCTTGAAGTATTTAGATAGTAGCTCTTCTGCAGCAGCGCATGGGCTTTTTTTGCCTTGAGTGACCTGTTTTTCCAGTTTGAGGAGGGCTTTTTGGATTTGTTCGTTAGAGTAGAAACTACTTTTTAATCCGTATAAAATAGCCTCATGCATCGACTTTCTTGCTTGCCCCTGTCTTTTCTTTATTAATTCTCCGCTTTGTTCAATCAGCTTTCGGTGTTTAATAATCGTTTCCCAAATTTCATCTATGCCCTTATTTTTTATGGAAGAACAAGTTGTAACCTCTGGTACCCATCCGCTTTCTTTAGGAGGGTAGAGGTGAATGGCATTTTCGAACTCTCTCTTCGCCTGCTCGGCTTTGACAATATTTTCACCATCAGCTTTTGTTATAGCTACAGCATCAGCCATTTCCATGATGCCTCTTTTCATCCCCTGAATTTCATCCCCTGCCCCCGCAAGAAGAAGTAAGAGGAAAAAATCAACCATAGAATCCACCGCAACCTCTGATTGTCCGACACCTACGGTTTCAATGATTATGGTATTAAAGCCTGCAGCCTCGCATAATAAAATTGTCTCACGTGTATTTTTTGCTACACCACCCAATGAGCCTGATGTTGGGGAGGGGCGTATAAAGGCATTTGGGTCGAGTGAGAGCTCTTCCATTCTTATTTTATCCCCTAAGATACTTCCCTTAGTACGCTCGCTTGTTGGATCAATTGCTAATACCGCAACTGATCTCTTTTTCTCCTGGGTTAGATACAACCCAAAAGTTTCTATGAATGTGCTTTTTCCAACACCGGGAATACCAGTTATGCCGATCCGAATTGATTTTCCTGTCTGAGGAAGACAGTATTCAATAATCTTCTGTGCCAGATCGGTATGTTTTGGTAAGGTGCTTTCTATAAGAGTAATTGCCTGACTTAATACAGAGCGGTCCCCTGCAAGTATCCCTTCTGTAAACTCTTTAAACGATAGCTCGTTTTTTCGTTTTATTTTTCCCATAGCGGGTCTTTCAGATCTATACTTGAATTTGAATTGTCAGACAATCTTCTATTGATTAGTTTCTTTGATATTGTCAATCAATATTTTCAGTAATTTCTCGGCAGCTTGTGAAATAACAGTACCCGGTCCGAATATAGCAGTAATGCCGGCGTCGTAAAGAAAATCATAATCTTGTTTAGGAATAACTCCACCTGCAACCACCATTATGTCCTCACGGTTTAACTTCTTGATCTCATCTAACAGCTCGGGAACAAGTGTTTTGTGACTGGCTGCTAGACTTGAAATTCCAATTATATGGACGTCATTCTCAATGGCTTGTTTTGCCGCTTCATTAGGGGTTTGAAAAAGTGGCCCGATATCCACATCAAATCCAAGGTCGGCAAAGCTAGTTGCAATAATCTTCGCTCCGCGGTCATGACCGTCCTGTCCCATCTTTGCAACCATTATTCTTGGGCGTCTTCCTTCAAGCGCGGCAAATTCGTCTGCCAGCTCTCTTGCTTTAACAAAGTCCTTATCTTGAGACATTTCAGAAGAATATACACCCGAAATCGAACGAATTACAGCTTTATATCTACCAAATACCTTCTCACACGCATACGAGATCTCTCCGAGAGACGCTCTTTCTCGAGCCGCTTCCACTGCAAGCTCTAAAAGGTTGCCCGAGCCTGTCTCGGCACATTTGGTAATAGCATCTAGCGCAACCTTTACTGCTTTATTGTCTCTTGATTTCTTGAGTTCTTTCAAACGCTCAAGTTGTGAGCGCATTACAGCCGTGTTATCGACCTCTAATACCTCTATTTGGTTTTCCTCTTCTACCTGATATTTATTTACGCCGACTATGATGTCTTGCCCAGAGTCTATATGGGCCTGCTTTCTGGCAGCAGCTTCCTCAATTCTCATTTTTGGTATCCCAGTGTCTATTGCTTTTGCCATTCCCCCAAGCTCTTCAATTTCACTTATCAACGCCCATGCCCTGTGTGCAATCTGGTCTGTTAAGTATTCGACATAATATGAACCTGCCCATGGATCAACGGACCGGCATATGTTTGTTTCCTCTTGAAGATAGATCTGAGTATTTCTTGCAATACGCGCCGAAAAATCAGTTGGTAGAGCAATTGCCTCATCAAGAGCGTTTGTATGAAGAGATTGTGTGCCGCCAAGGGCTGCGGCAAGTGCTTCAATGCATGTCCTTATTACATTATTGAAAGGGTCTTGCTCGGTTAAGCTCCAGCCGGATGTCTGACAGTGGGTTCTTAGCGCCAAAGATTTTGGATTTTTAGGGTTGAACTGTTTTACTAGCTTTGCCCAGAGCATACGGGCTGCCCTCATTTTTGCTATTTCCATAAAATGATTCATCCCAATACCCCAGAAAAATGATATACGGGGGGCAAAATCATCAATATCCATTCCGGTCTTAATACATGTCCTTATGTACTCGAGTCCGTCTGCAAGAGTGTAGGCAAGTTCGATGTCAGAGGAAGCTCCCGCTTCTTCCATATGGTATCCACTTACACTTATTGAATTAAATTTTGGCATCTTTTCTGCCGTGTATTTAAAAATGTCCGCTATGATTTGCATTGAGGGCTCAGGAGGGTAAATATAAGTATTACGAACCATGAACTCCTTTAATATATCGTTCTGAATTGTGCCGTCTAGTTTTTCAGGGCTGATCCCCTGTTCTTTTGCGGCTACGATGTAAAAGGCCATTATTGGAAGCACTGCGCCGTTCATAGTCATTGAAACCGAAATTTCATCGAGCGGTATCTGATCGAAAAGAATTTTCATATCCAAAATGGAATCAATGGCAACACCGGCTTTTCCTACATCGCCTACTACTCGTTGATGGTCGGAATCGTATCCGCGGTGAGTTGGGAGATCAAAGGCTATCGACAAGCCCTTTTGACCTGCTGCTAGGTTTCTTCTGTAAAAGGCATTCGATTCCTCTGCTGTTGAAAACCCGGCGTATTGTCTGATAGTCCAGGGACGAGTAACGTACATTGTAGAGTAGGGCCCGCGTAGATAGGGGGCTATTCCCGCAGCATAATTAAGGTGTTCCATTTCTAGGAGGTCATCATTCGTATATAGGGATTTAACCTCTATCCCTTCAGGAGTCATCCATCCATTTTTGAAATTTCGGGATATATGATCCGAACCCTTAGTTTCAGAATGACGAAAATCTATGTTTGAGAAATCCGGTCTCAAAAGTACTCACCTCTTCTTAAACTCTCATTCCTAATATCTCTTGATATTTCTTTAGAGTTTCAAGTGCGTTTGAACGAACATGAATAAAATCATCTAC
>PVMS01095673.1_pt1 | contig 10284 bp, 10 predicted proteins | sample 1853461 | NCBI WGS metagenome assembly PVMS01 (sample SAMN08582032, study PRJNA380276) | Marine sediment metagenome, whole genome shotgun sequencing project. | isolation source: ocean sediment barecode stripped | collected 2017
CCAAATGCCGGTAGCGCCGCCGGAGATTAATTTGCCGTCAATATCAGCAAGGCCGGCCGGGTTCCAGAACAACGCGGTCGTATCGTCAGCGATCGCGGTGTACGCGTTCCCCATCGAGTTAGCGCGTGTTCCAACTCCGTTGAGCTGAATCCCGTTACCGAACGCGGATACGGTCAACATGACAAACAGAGCTATTGTGAATAGTTTCTTCATTGTAGTTCCTCTCCTCTTTAGTTATGAAATTATAATAACAGACACGGATAGAAGTTAGCCGTATGCTAATAATAATGAGCAGATAAGTCAAGTGAAAAACGGAATTTATAGCGTTATTAACTACTAAAGTTATAAATATTATCGTAGGTTTTTTCGTTTTATTCGCGTTGTAAAAGCGATGCGACGAGTTTTTCGATATCGTCCTCGGTGTTATACAGATGCGGCGATACACGCAATCCTCCCTCGCGATAGCTAACCTGAATTCCGTTTTTAACCAACCGTTCTACTACTTCCGGGCCTTCCGGCGTTTCAATTGAGAGTATCCCTGAACGGGAATCTTTGTCGAGGCAACTCAATACTTTAAAACCGTTTACATTCTGCAATTGCAACGCTAATCCCTCCAATAAATCGAAAATATACGGCGCGATCCGGACCGGATCTGTTTCGGCCAATATCCTTAACGCTTCGCGCATACCGTAGAGCAGCATAAAGGGGTATGTGGCGACCTCAAAGCGGCGGCCGTCAGGCGGTATATGATAGTCATAATCGAGGAACGTGCTGAAATCGTTATTCTCCAGCATCTGCAGCCAACCGGCGAACACTGGTTTTAGCTTGTCCCGTAGTTCCTTAGCGACGTATAGGAAACCGGTTCCCAACGGCGAAAGCAACCATTTAGCGCCGCCCGCGCTGAAGGCGTCTACCCCGCAATCGGTCAAATCTACCGGTATCACCCCGCAGCCCTGCATTCCGTCAACGGCCAGGAATACGCCGCGTTCGTGCAGTGCATCCGCCCATTCCTTAAGGTTAACCCGGTATCCGTCGAAGAAACGTACCCAGCTTATTACGAAGAATTTGGTGCGTTCGTCTATCATAGAGAGCGTTAATTCTAAATCGGGATAAAGGTCGGAAGGAACGAATTCGCATACAACCCCGCGTTGTTTCTGGTTCAACCAGGGGTGGACCACCGCCGGGAACTGTCGGTCGATTATCAACACTTTATCGCCATCTACGAACGGATAGGACGCCGCGACATAGTTTAAACCCATCGAGGTATTACCGCTCAAGGAGATATAATCTGGTGATACGTTTACCAACCTCCCGATTAGCTCTTTGCAGTCACCGATTACCTTAAATGTCTCGAAATGGTCGTGGGTTCCGGCGGCCATTTCCCGACTAAAAGCGTCCATAGCTTCACAGGCGCTTTTAGGGCGCGGGCCGTAGCTGGCGTGATTAAGGAACACGGTATCGCCCAGCGCCGTAAATTCTTCCTCGAAAAAAGCCATAACGCTCCTTGGTGTTTTTCATTTTTTAGTATTGTATGATATTTTAGTTTTTAACCCTAACTTTTTTTATCCGATTAGGGGGATATTCCGAGTTATTTCGCTTGATAAAAGGTATCGATTCAGTTATATTTTCTCCGGGAAAAATCCCGCTTTTTTTATGTACGAACGGGGAGAGATATGTCAGTAGTAGCGATGTTTGGCGCGCAGTGGGGCGATGAGGGTAAGGGTAAAATAGCCGATGCGCTGGGCGAAAACCTGGACGCGATGGCGCGTTTCAACGGGGGCAATAACGCCGGGCACACCATCGTAGTGGGCGACGACAAGTTCGCGCTGCACCTGATTCCGTCCGGTATACTCCGTCCCGAGGTATCCTGTTATATATGCCGTGGGGTCGTTGTTGATCCCTGGGTGCTGCTGGAGGAAATAGGTAAGCTGCAATCGCGGGGCGTAGATACTTCGCAACTAATGTTAGACCCACACTGCCATCTCATAATGCCGTACCATAAGGCCCTAGATAGCGCGCAAGAATTTCTGATGGGCGACGGTAAAATCGGAACTACCGGCCGGGGTATCGGCCCATGCTATGCCGACAAAGCGTATCGTATCGGAATACGCGCCATAGACCTAACGGATACCGATTTGTTGTCGGCGAAAATAAATATAGCGTTGAAACGGCACGGTGGGTTATTGTCCGAGATGGAGCACGATTATACGTCCGCCGATATAGTTAGGTCTCTTCGCGAAGTTTTAGAGGATATAATCGCGCTTATGGGCGATACCGCCGGGTCCGTTCGCCAACACATAACGGCCGGCGATAACGTGCTGCTGGAAGGAGCGCAGGGTTTCTTGTTGGATATCGACCACGGCTCGTATCCTTTCGTAACCTCGTCCAATTGCCATCCGGCGGGCGCGGCGGCCGGTATTGGGATAGCCGCCCGTGATATCGGCAGTTCGCTGGGTATCGTGAAAGCCTATCAGACCCGGGTGGGTGCGGGTCCGATGCCGACAGAACTAACAAACGAAATGGGCGATAAGATAAGGGAGCGTGGGCGAGAGTTCGGTACGACGACGGGCCGGCCCCGGCGCTGCGGTTGGCTCGATCTTCCGCTGCTCAAAATGACGATAGCAAATACCGGGATGGACAGCATCGCGTTAACCAAGTTGGATGTACTCGACGGGCTGGATGTGGTTCAGGTTTGCGTTGACTACGACGTTGGCGGGAAAGCCCTGAACGGTACTATACCGCAATCATATCAAATCGAGAAAGCAAAACCTATTTATATGGAATTACCCGGTTGGGTGGAAGGCGACGGCGAGTTAAGCGGAGGCCAAAACGATTATATCGGTTTCATTGAAAAGGCTCTTGGTGTTCCCGTCGTTATCGTTTCTATCGGGCCTGATCGCAAACAGACGATAATCCGCGCAAGCGTGTTAGATTAGGCATTTATGAAAGTATACATTACGGGTATAGCGGGTCTGCTGGGGGGATATCTTCGCCGGTTATTTCTAGACGAAGGCTATACCGTTACCGGTACTGATATCCGCAACCCGGAGGAATTGCCCGGTGTCGGGCTGGCGGATATCACCGAATATACGTCATACCACGAGATATTCGATGGCGGCGCGGTTGACGTAGTAATCCATTGCGCCGGGCGCCCTGCGATATACTGGGCCGAGCAAAATCCCTATTCAGCGTTTCGGATTCACTCTCTTGGAACATTGAATATCCTTGAAGGCATTCGCCGCGCGGAACGAAACCTAAAGTTGATATACATATCGTCTGCCGAAGTATATCGGCTACCGAATACAGATGCCGAAAAAGCATTACCCAATCCGGATAACTTTTACGGGCTATCGAAGCTGGCCGGAGAGGATTACGTTCGTATGTACGGGGAACGGTTCGAGTTTCCCTATACGATTTTACGTCCCTCTGGCGTTTATGGCCCGGGCGCGGCAAAGGGAGTGCCCTACGACTTAACGCATCCGTTCATAACGGGCGGGAGCGCGGTTAAGTTATACACGTCGCCCGAAAGCGAAATCGATTACGTATATATCGTCGACGTTGCGAGCGCGGTGCGGATGGCGCTGGAAAGCGAATGGGACGGGGTTACCGCCAATATAGCATGCGGCGATCCGTTGCGCGTAGGCGAGGCTTACGAGTGGGTTCGTGAATACACAGGAGTCGAAATACCGCTGGAACTTACTATGGAAGCGAGTAATGTAGCGGAGCGTATCGTAACCAACGGAACGGCGCTTAGGTTGGGCTGGAAGCCGCAGTACGGCTGGCGGGACGGTTTCACAGAGATACTGAAAGGATAACAAAACGGGGCGTGGCGCAGCCCGGTAGCGCGCCTGCTTTGGGAGCAGGAAGCCGGAGGTTCAAATCCTCTCGCCCCGAACGAGTAACTGCCTGTAATATCAGGCGGTTATTTGATATACTAATAATCGCTTCCGGTTAAATCTGGCGACTCTGGCGTACGCTCTGACGTACGTTCGATTTCCTTTATCGTTTTTTCTTTTCCGGTGGCGTTTCGATAGGCCGTATAATATCGTTTTGCAGTAGTTTAGCGAGCGTTTTGCATACTTCCAATCTATCCAGTTTCGCTACCGCCGTTATTTCGTTGATAGATCGTTTACCGTCGACGAGAGTTTTTATTTTCCACTCATTAATCGTAAATATCTTCAAACGGAATTCCGGGTCTTCCGAGATAGCGTAAACGCTATCGAAATCGCCCAAGACCCTGTTTACCTCTTCCCACTCATCTATCTTACGAACACCTTCGAGGACCGCATTTTCTATATTAAATCGTGCAGTTACGTCGTGTTCGTAAAGGTCGAATTCCTTAACAAATTCGAACTCTATTTGTTTTTCCTTCAATACTTCATATACGCTATCTTTAATCTCGCTTTCGATAAAATATACTAGGTCTTCTTCCGCTACAAAGCCCATTTCGACCAGGAGAGTTCCGATACGCAGCCGTTTTTCTCCTTTCGGTTGTTTCTTTTGTTTATATAACGCTGCCTCGATATGTTTCCTTTTCACTATACCGGCTTCTACGAGTAGGTTCCCGAATTTATCCCTTCGATACATTGGATGAGCGAATATGGCTAAACCGTTTTTAAAATAGATACAGATACCTACGCCGTCGCCGATTACGGTCAATTTCCCCGTTTTACCGCCCATCCTGATAAGTTCGATTACTTCGGGAAGAGAAAAATCCTCAGCATCGCCTTTAAGTGCCATTCAACCCTCCCGGTACTTAAGGAAGATAGCTAATTATGGAGATTTAATTCCAAATAATTGTTAATACCCCACGTACTCTAACTCGTAGAGAGCGTGTACGTTTACCGTGGTAGTTACTTCGCGGGGCATTATCATCTGGTTATAAGCTACGCTAGAACCCATATCTCCACCATACCCACCGCGATAATCGCTAGTATCATAAGGATTGTAACCGCCGTAATCGTAACTAACATCCCGTAAATCGATAATACGCGCGCCCATCGCGGACGCCAGTTTATCCGCCGTCTCGCGGCAATCCGCTGCCGCCGATTCCAGCGCTTCGGCGTACTTCTTGTCCATTTCCTTGACGACGAAGTCTATGCTCCCGATATCCTCAATACCGGAATCTATCAGCGCGTCGAGGATTGGCGTAATATTTTCCATGTCGTCTTGAAAAATCTTGATACTGCGAGATACGTAGAAATAATCAACTTTATCTGAACCGCTTTTGTATACCGTGTCTATGGTCAGCGATTCGGTGGCGATGTTTTTCTTTTCGATGCCGAGTGCGCGCAGCTTGTCCATAAGGGTTCGCATTCGGGATTGATTTTTGTCGTACGCCTTGCCTGGTTTCTTGTCCTGGTCGTAAATAAGCGCCGAAATGACCACCTGGTCTGGCATCGCCTTGACGTTCCCGGTTCCGGTTACGTTGAGAAGTATCGGTGGTTTTTCGCCGGTATTATTTAAGTAGGGATCCGGAATCGTAAACGTAAACGTCTCGGCTATAGCGGAGCCGGCGACGATGAAGAGAATAAAGCTAATTAAAATTGCCCGGTTCATTTTTCCTCCAGTGGTTTAATTTTCTGTGTTAAATTGCTACGTTGTTATATTCGACAAAATGAAACGTATATAGTTTGATTATAATGGATATACACCGAAATGTCGAGAAGCTTTATTTTTACTATTCCTCCTGCGATATATGCCCCCATAACTGCGGCGTTGACCGGGCCGCCGGTGAGTTAGGCAATTGCGGGGTAAGCGGAACGCCCCTCATCGCTTCGTACGGCCCGCATTATGGCGAGGAGCCGGAGTTAGTGGGGCGGGGCGGTTCCGGGACTCTCTTCCTCGGCGGCTGCAACTTGAGCTGCATATTTTGCCAGAACCACGATATCAGCCAACGGCCTACGGGAACCCGGATGCAGCCGGGCGAAATAGCCGAACTGATGCTAGTGTTGCAAGCGCGGGGTTGTGAAAATATAAACTTCGTTTCGCCCACCCACTTCACACCGCCGCTGGCCGAAGCGATAACGATAGCGCGGGATAACAGGTTGGAGCAGCCAATAGTGTGGAACTGCGGCGGCTACGAGAGCGTGAAGACTATCGAACTATTAGAAGACCTCGTGGATATATACATGCCCGACGCTAAATATGGCCCGAACGCGCCCACCGCGGAGCTATCGGGCGCGCCGGATTATTTTAAAAGGTTCTGCGAAGCGTTGATCGAGATGCATCGTCAGGTGGGCGATTTGAAACTAGACGAGCGCGGAGTTGCGAAGCGGGGTATATTGATACGCCATCTCGTGCTGCCCGGCAACCTGGCGGACAGCGAGCTGCTAATGGAGTTTATCGCCGACCAATTATCGCCGGATACCTACGTCAATATTATGGCCCAGTATCGTCCGCATTACCGGTTTAAGGAATACGAAGGCCTGGGACGGCGGGTTAACCGCTCGGAGATGCAACGGGTAAAGGATATAGCGCGAGGTTTTGGGCTACACTGTGGGTTTTAATCGCTATATTGATCATGGTATGTAAAAGCAACGGTTGACAGGCATATATAGGGAATATATTATATAGAAGTTAGTTGTTGCTGACAAATCATTTATATACGCTCCGAGAACAGGGGAAATTATGTTGAACTTAATTCCGCGTTTTATAAACGAGCGTTACGAAGAGCGGACCGCCGCCGGCGAATTCGATGCGGCAGTTATGTTCATCGACATAGTCGGCTTTACCGGTATGACCGAAGACCTGATGAAGCGAGGCAAAGAGGGCGCCGAGGTTTTATCGGATATAATTAATCGTACTTTCGGGCCGGTTATCAATAAGGTATATAAGGACAACGGTTTTTTCTTATATCCGGCGGCGCCTAATCCCAGCGATGGCTCTGCGCTTATCTCTTTCGCCGTACCGTATCGGTGTGAAGTGAACTTAGAACTGTTCGATGTTAAAGGCCGTAAAATTGAGAATATAGCGGTGGGTGAACTAGAGGTCGGGAATTACGAAAAAACCGTTAATGGACTATCCAGCGGGCTATATCTCTACCAACTAACTGCAGAAGAGTTCAGCGAAGTGAAGAAGATGGTCGTAAAGTAAGTTAATATCAGCGAATAACCTAATACAAAACCCCCTCTTTTGAGGGGGTTATGTTTATTGAGCCGCAAAGGACTTGAACCTTTGACCCACTGCTTAAAAGGCAGTTGCTCTACCGACTGAGCTAGCGGCTCGGAGCGGGGAATATATAATAAACGCCCGGAAAAATCAAGTTTTTTGTAGGGGAACTCCCGGTTAAAGTTGACAAAAGGATAAATATATGTTATATGAACATACGTTCATATATGCGATATAAGTGGAGATGTTTATGGCGAACGATACCTGTTTATCTACTGAAATCCACCCCGACGTAATAGCTAAGGTCGAGGCGAATATGCCAGATATTGAAGAGCTGTTCGCCCTAGAGGAGCTTTACCGCACGCTCGGCGACAGCACCCGCATTCGGGTGGTCTCTGCCCTACGCGCCGCGGAGCTTTGCGTCTGCGACCTCGCGGAACTACTGGAGATGAGCCAGTCGGCGATATCACATCAGCTTCGTGTGCTACGCAATATGCGCCTCGTGAAATTTCGACGCGAAGGCCGTAAGGCGTATTACTCGTTGGACGACAACCATATTGAAATCCTACTGGACGTCGCCATTGAGCACGTTCGGGAGAGGGCTTAAATGAATTACGACAAGTTCGAGTTTTTGATCCCTAACGTGGATTGAGCCAGTTGCGCTTCGGGCCTCGAAGCAACCTTTAGCGCGGTTCCCGGTGTCAAATCAGTTAGCGTTAATCCGGTTAATAAAAAGGTTACAGGATTCGCCGGCGGCGATGCTTTGAGCGAAATCAAGCGCAAAGCGCGCCAGGCCGGATATTCCATACGCTCCGCTACCGATACTAAGCATGAGCTGTCCGTTTTCGACAAGGCCCGTTTGGCCTCGGTAACCATCGGCGGGATTTTCCTGCTGCTCGGTTTCGCGACCTATCTGATTGAAGTACCGTTGCCGCTCAGGGTTATTATATTGGTAATCGCCGGTGTACTTGCGGGGTGGCCTGCGGTCTGGCGGGGTGCGATCGCCGTAAAGAACCGTAACGTTGATATGAACGTTTTGATGGCCGTCGCTGTTACCGGGGCATTCGCCATTGGCGAGTGGACCGAAGCGGCCACGGCGGCGTTTCTTTTTGGTATTGCTGAACTACTGGAATCCTACAGTATGCTGCGAGCCCGCCGTTCTATTAGTTCCCTCCTAGATAACGCCCCGAAACTAGCGTCGGTAAGGCGTAACGGCGAGGTTATCGAAATCCCCGCTGAAGAGGTCGATGTAGGGGACATCCTACTGGTAAAACCAGGCGGAAAACTTGCCGCCGACGGCGAAATTGTGAGCGGGGAGTGCGAACTGGATCAAGCGGCGATAACCGGCGAATCTGTTCCGGTGTTTCGGACCGTTGGTGATAACGTTTTTGCGGGGACCATAAATAGCAACGGTTATATCGAAGTGGAAGTAACCCGCGCGGTTCAAGATTCGACCATATCCCGTATCGTAGAGATGGTTGAGTCGGCGCGCGCTTCGCAAGCGCCCTCCCATCGCTTCATAGATAGATTTGCTAAATATTACACGCCGATAGTGGTCCTTTTCGCGATATTGATGGTAACGATACCGGTTCTGTTTATGGGGGGCGAGTTCGTGCCCTGGCTGCGGCGCGGTTTGGTAGTACTGGTCATCGCTTGCCCCTGCGCCCTGGTCATAAGCACGCCGGTCGCCCTGGTATCCGGGTTGGCGCGGGCGGCGCGGGAAGGGCTGCTAATCAAAGGCGGTAAATACCTCGAGGCATTAGCTCGCGTTAAAGCTATCGCATTCGACAAAACTGGTACGATTACCGAGGGTAAATTGGCGGTCGTAGATTTCATCTCCCTAAACGGCCATCGCGAGGAGAACATCGCGCGGGCGGCGGCGGTGGAGACCAAGTCGGAGCACCCCATAGCTGCCGCGATAGTTCATTATGCCCAAAACGAAAATCTGCAAATACCTTCGTCAGATGACTTCTCCGCTATGGTGGGTAAAGGGGCACGTGCGGCCGTCGCCGGAAAAGAGCAATGGGTGGGCAATCACCAATACTGTCACGAAAGCGGTTATTGTTCGTTGGAACTGGAGCGCGAACTAGAGAAATACGAGCGGCTCGGTAACACCGTTGTATTAGCCGGCGACGGCGATGAAACCAAAGGTTTTTTCGTAATCGCCGACACAGTGCGACAGTCGGCGGCTAATGCCATAAGCGACATCCACGAATTAGGAATAGAGCATTGTGTTCTGTTGACCGGCGACAACGTCAATACAGCGCGGGCGGTGTCCGAAACCGCCGGTATCGGCGAGTTCCGCGCCGAACTGCTGCCTGAGGATAAGGTCGCGGCGATTGAAGAGATACAGGCCGAGTACGGCCGGGTGGCGATGGTAGGCGATGGGGTGAACGATGCTCCGGCGTTGGCCGCGGCTTCGGTTGGTATTGCGATGGGCGCCGCCGGAAGCGACGTTGCGCTGGAGAGCGCTTCCGCTGCCCTAATGGGGCACGATTTACGTACGATACCACGCGGTATCAAGCTGAGCCGTAAGGTCCGGGCCATAATCATCCAGAACGTCGTCTTTGCGCTAGCGTCTAAAGCGGTTGTTTTCGCGTTGGCGGGCGCGGGGTTAGCAACGCTTTGGATGGCGGTAGCAGCGGACGTGGGGGTCAGCGTAATGGTTATTATCAACAGCCTCAGGGCGTTGCGCAAGATATCGTAGTTTGGCAGCGGGGTATACGAGCGATAATTATTGACCGAACCGGATTATCTTGATAAGATACAAGCGGAAAAAAATCAAATTGCTATTCAAAATAAGGAGCGAAAAATGGGTTTAGATGATTTCGGCAAAATATTAGGCCTTTTAGACGGCAAGGGTGGCGATATAATGGACGTCGCCGGTATGCTCGCCGGGCCTGAGGGCGAAAGCTTACTCAAGTTAGGTGAGGACATTAAGGGTTTCACCAAGGGCGGCGGCGGTCAAGGTGTCGGCCAGAAGGGTACCGGGCGTCCTAACCCGGGCGACGTTAAAGGAAATATAACCGGTACTATCGTACGTTTGACCGAGTTCGCCGACCTTATGGTAGACGACCCGGAGAAGGAGAAGGTCATCAGGGTTATCGGCGACCTGGCGAAACTCTCCGATGCGCTGGGCGGTTTGAAGAAATAAGATAATACAATTTGCTATTA
>PVMS01114030.1_pt1 | contig 10284 bp, 4 predicted proteins | sample 1853461 | NCBI WGS metagenome assembly PVMS01 (sample SAMN08582032, study PRJNA380276) | Marine sediment metagenome, whole genome shotgun sequencing project. | isolation source: ocean sediment barecode stripped | collected 2017
AAAGTATCCCGGAGTGGATGCGCAAGATGCGCCACTCTCAGAGACCAGTTCTGATAAGACCAAAATCATTGTTGAAATTGGTCATGGAGTATATGAGATGGACGCTGTTAGAGTTGGCCCGAATGCGGACGTTACAGAAAGCAGATTTCGCACCAACGAAGAATTTGATCTGGATTGTGGCGCCAGATACAAGGTGAAGCCAAATATTCGGCGAAGTAACAGATCCATGTATGGCGCTCTGACTGCCGTGGGGATAAGTTTGGTTATATGGCTTACAAGGGGTTGAAATTGGCAGGAAACGGTATTTTGCAAATATCAGACAGGAAGAGAGGGGGCAGGAGTTGCGTTCTGTGCTTCGCAGTCATACTCTGGTCAGCGCTTCTGATCCCGACCAATTTAGAAGCCGAAACAGGCATTGAACTCGCCGATAGCACACGATCCGAAATGACAACGCAGAAAGTTTACAGGTTGCCCCCACCAGGGGCAGATCCTCGTATACGCTATCTGCTTGTTGGGGTGGAGTTCTTTCATTCTCGGGAACTCAAGAAGGCACGCGAAGCGTTTGAAAAAGTGTTGGATCTTGATAGTCAAAGTGCTCAGGCACATTATTTCCTGGGGCTTATAGAACATGAGGAAGGGAATATAGAAGAGGCTAAGACCAGGTTCCAGATAGCCCATGAATGTCTGGGCTTATCTTCGGAATTCCTGCAGCTACCGATCAACGCTAAACAGGCGTTGATAGAATTTCCCGATGAATATGAACCTAGAATGTATTACAGAGACGGCTGGTATGTAAGTCCCAAAGATCCTGGCGTTGCTAATAGTGGGGGGTATTCACTGGAAGCAGGGTCGACTTACAGAGTCGAACTGAAGCTAAAACGCAACAGGTCACTAATCCACACTGGCATAGTAGGACTTATTGTGGCGTTCAGCTTCTTTTTGGCAAGATGAGAACTGAAGGACATCATCCAGAGGCGACGGGTTGTTTCGGTTATTTTGTTATAGAAGCTTCAGTCAATTGTACAGTTGCGCCCTCTGCGCTAGAACTTGCGTATTCTGGTGATAGGATCTCAAGAATACGCTCTTCTCCTTCATCGGCCTTTCTACCAGCCTTCATTAAGCTGAATATCAATGTTATGAATAGGCTAATGCCTGCACCAAGTGAGAAAAATAAAAGTGACCATTTTCCTGCTGTATATATTACCCACATACATATCACCTCCGTTAAGTTTAATCGTGCGTGTAGGTTAGTCGTGTATATTAGGGATATTCGGTCGGGCGGAAGCACAAAAAGATGCGAATTTATTTTCACGGGGCGTAAAAATAATGGAATATACAGCCTCCAATAGGAGTGAGAGATTGAAAAAGTTGCTGTGTGTGCTAGCGTGTTTAACTATAATGATCCTCTTTAGCGGACAAGCATACGCTCAAGAACTCATTGTGGACATAGATTCCTATAACAATGTAGACCCCGATGATAACGATGGGATATATCGAGCGGGACAATCAATAAAGATAGTTGTCGAGTACGCTACGGGCGATCAGCCTGCCGGCACGGTCAAGATAAACTCCGAAACCACCGGGCACAACTCCCAGGAACAGACTCTGGTAAGTGGCGCCGGCAGAACTCTCGAATATATCTGGAGTACCGCCGGGTTGGAGGAAGCGGATGACTATGTGGTATCCGTAACCCTGACCAACGCCGCAGCGGAGGAGGATACTGATAGTTCTCTGGTGATAACTATAGACAATACACCACCCAATATATCGACTATCATATCCCATGACAGCGCCGATACTACAGACGATGATGGCATATACCATGCAGGACAGAATATAGCAATAGATGTCCAGGTCACGGATAGAACGGGACTGGAATCCACGATTCAGATAAAATCCGACGCCGTTGGCTATGATTCGGGCGTGCAGCGGCTTGCTGCCCAGGGCGATGATCTTCACAGATATATCTGGGTAACGACGGCTCTGAATCCTGCAAAGGACTATGTGGCAACTGTAACATCTCTGGATCAAGCCGGCCTGGAATCCCGTGACTCGTCTTTGCGCATGGAGATAGACAATATCGAACCGCAGAACGGAAAGGTGTTGATAAACGACGACGAAGTTTACGCGATCTCGCGGTCCGTGTCTCTTTCCCTATCTGCTGATGGCGCCGCGAAAATACATGTATCTGGCGATGTTGTGGACGATGTGTCTACGTTCGAGTGGATCCCTTATATCGAGTTGCTCACAGTCAATCTTACCGAAGGCGATGGAACTAAGATGGTATCAGTGAGATTTATGGATGATGCAAGCAACCAGACCTCGCCCACTACGGACACCATAATTTTGGATGCAGAGCCGCCAGTCATCACTTCAGTCCGTTCCCATGATGAAGGTGATGCACTGGACGACGACGGAATATACCATGCGGGGCAGTCAATAGTGATCGTCGTAGAAATTGATGAATCGGACCTCATAGAGTTAGAGGGAGTAGTTCAGATAACCTCGGCAAGCGTTAACTACGACTCAGGTCTACAGACGCTGGACAGTGCAGGGCCTGGCCAATATATCTATACATGGAACACCATCGGGCTACTTGAGGCTGGCGATTATGCGGTGTCGGTGAAACTCAAAGATCCATCTGACCGGGAGGTAAGCGATAGCAGCTTGATCATAATAATCGACAACACTCCTCCCAGCGGCGGCGAAGTCAGAATAAACAACGGTGAGGCTGAGACAGATTCGCGATCTGTAACGTTGACGATGTCTGCCTCCGGTGAGCCACGTGAAGTGTTCATTGATGGGGATTTGGTAGATGACAGCAATACTTTCCAATGGATAACTTATGTTAACCAGGTCGTGGTCAACCTCACCGATACTGATGGCGAAAAAGAGGTAGTGGTCAAGTTCAAGGACGCAGCCAGAAACGTAAGCGGCATAACCACCGCCAGTATAACGCTTGACAGGCAAGCACCAGCGTTGACATCCATAATCATCGAGGATGGGGCAACGTATACCACAACGCGAAATGTGAGCGTGAAACTGGAGGCGGTTAACGCTGAACGGATGCTCATAGACGGCGACGTTGTGGATGATGCCCGCACCTTTGATTGGATAGATTACAGCAGCAGTATTAACGTAGAACTCTCAGCCGGTGACGGTGTAAAAAGTGTGGGCGTCATCTTCAGGAATGGAGTCGGGATTCAGAGCGACCGGATCGAAGACACTATCATACTTGATACTTTGGAACCCATAATCCTTTCCGTCGATTCATCGGATTCAGAGAACCCACAGGATAATGATGAGGCCTTCCATCCAGGGCAGGCGATAATCATCAGCGTAACCACAGAGAGCGGCGAAGCTGAGTTGAATGCCGTGATAAGGATTCGCTCCCAAAATGCTGCCTATGATACAGGTGAGCAGGAGATGAATGATTAGGGAACAGGAACACTATTCACATATCTCTGGGATACGACCGCTCTGCAGGAATCGGATGATTACGTCGTCTTTGTGGAACTCACAGACGCGGCAGGCCACAAAGCGGAGAACTCGGATCTGATCATCACTATAGACAGTTCACCCCCTACTCAGGGTGAGATAACTATAAATGATGGTGAAGAGTCCACAGACTCGCGGACTGTGAGACTCAGGCTAGCTGCGGTTGACGCCGAATCGATCTTCGTGAGTGGCGACCTTGTTGACGACAGCAACACCTTTCAGTGGGTTCCCCACAGGACAAATCTGACGGCGAACCTATCTGGTGGAGATGGCGAAAAGACCGTGTTTGTCAAATTCAGAGATGTCGCTGACAACGAAAGCGCGGTGATACAGGACACTATAACACTGGATAGGGAGTCTCCCTATGACCTTGAGATGATCATTGCCACTACGCCCGAGGGGGCTGCTGCTGGGGAGCCGGATGTATCTACAATGTCACGGCAGGTTTTCCTGGCGCTGCTGGCAAAAAATGCTACGGAGATGTATATAGGTGGTGATGTTGTCGAATCGGCCACTACTCTCGAGTGGGTAGAATATGACCCACAGATGACAGTAAATCTGACTGAGGGCGATGGGCAGAAGAGCATAAATGTACAGTTCCGAAACCAACGCGGGATCAGGAGTGAGCAGATACAAGGAAATATCATATTGGATACTTTGCCGCCGAATATTGTTTCCGTGACATCTGAGGATGCTAATGACCCAACGGACAATGATGGATCATATCATCCTGGGGAGTCTGTGAGGATAATTATTGCGGTATTGGAGGCAAGCCAACCGGAAGCGGAGATCAGGATAAAGTCCGAAAACACTGGTTACGATTCAGGAGCAATACATACGAGTAACCCGCTTCTCATCTCCGCCGGTGAATGGAGATTCGAATATGTTTGGGACACGACGGATCTGGACGAAGGCACGGACTTTACTGTGGAGGCGACACTAACGGACGCGGCGGGTTGGATTACGAAGAGTAATCCTGAGATCGTGTCTATAGATGGTTCACCGCCCACTAACGCAAGAGTGATCATAAACGGAGGTGCTGAACGCACAGCTTCAAGACTGGTCACTCTGAAGACGTCGGCGGATGACGCTGTGGAAATGTTTGTGGCTGGTGATATAAGGGCTGATAGCAATGCCTCGCGATGGATTCCCGTAGCAGATTCGATGATCTTCAGGTTGACCTCGGATGAAGGTACGAAAAACGTGGATGTTAGATTCAGGGATATGGCCGAGAACGAAACTGTCCCGGTGATAGCAAGTATTATACTGAGTCAATCACCGCCTGTGATCGAGAGTGTAGACTCATGGGATTCTTCAGACCTATCAGATAATGACGAGCAGTATCACGCCGGTGAACTGGTAAGGATTGCCATAAAAGCTCAGGCCAGCGACGATGCCCCCATGATAGAGACGGGTTTGCTGGCGGAAGTATCTGTGTCGTCGGATACAGGATATGCCTCTGGCGTGCAGGAAGCTCAGGAGGAAGATAACGGTTGGTATACCTATAGTTGGGACACTACAGGATTAGCGGAGGGGACATATCAGGTCGCGTGGAACCTTTCCGACGGGGTAGGACATGAGATCAGTGATAACTCGCTTAGCATCTCCATAGACAACACTCCGCCGACAGCACCGCAGATAGCTGTAAACGATGGGGCTGAATACACGAGGTCCAGGGCCGTCACCCTGAACCTGGAAGCCAGTGGCGCATCGTGGGTATTCATTGACGGTGAGGTGCTTGAGGAGAAAGGCTCAACCCTTGAGTGGATACCCTTTGCTGCTGATAGCCCGAAGATAACGGTGAGGCTCTCCGGCAGCGATGGTTTGAAGCTGATACAGGCCAAATTTAGAGATGACGCGGATAACGTCACCGATATTGTTGCCCAAAGTATAACGCTGGACACAATCGGTCCAGACGCCATCTCAGCAGAATTGAACAACGATGAGGACTATACTGCATCAACTGAAGTTGACCTGACTCTGGTGGCAGAGGACGCGGTTGAGATGTATATAAATGGAGATGTCGCAGCTGGGCCTAACGTCCGCCAGTGGATCCCCTACCAGGAAAAGACGAGTCTGGAGCTTACAGAAGGGGATGGGCAGAAGACTGTAAATGTGGAGTTCAAGGATATAGCCGGCAACTACAGTGATGAGATCTCGGACAGCATAATCCTCGATACTACGCCACCGGAAGTTGCTTCAGTGGAGTCATCCAACACAGCGGACCCTGCGGATAACGATGATAGATACCTGGAAGGAACTCAGGTGGAGATCAGGGCCGATGTTGGGGAAACCGATCTCTCGGCGACTATTCAGATAAGTTCTGCAGAATCAGGCTATTCTAGCGGCATTCAGGAGATGACGGATGCCGGTGGTGGCATCTACACGTATTCATGGAATACGAGTTTCCTGCAAGCTGCTGAGGACTATGCTGTCACCATCGAACTGGAAGATAACGCTGGCAACACGATCGTTGATGATTCTCTGGTAATGGCCATATCTGATGAGCCAATAGACCAGGAGATATCCATAAATGATGGGGAAGCGATAGCGACGTCCCAATCAGTGCAGGTGACGTTCTCGGCTGACAACGCCGCGGAGATGTTTATAAGTGGTGATGTGGTGGATGACAGCAACACCTTTGAGTGGGTGGAGTTCGCCGCAAGCAAACAGCTAAATCTCACCCAGGGCGATGGTGGTAAGAGCATAACGGTGACCTTCAGGGACAGTCTCTCCCGCGAGATCGGTACGAGTGAGACTACGATAAAACTTGACCAGACGCCGCCCATCATCGCTGACGTCAGGACTCCACAGGGAACGTACAGGGCAGATGATATTGCGGAGATCGTCATACAGGCGAGCAGGCAGGAGTCAGGCCTGGAGGGAATGATCCAGGTGAGATCTCTCTCCACAGGTTACGATTCAGGCCCTCAGAATGCTACAGAGACCGTCGCCGGCGAGTACTCGTATCTGTGGGATACAACGGGACTGAAAGAAGGTCAGGATTATCGAGTGGAAGCCACCCTCTCTGACGAAGCCGGATGGAGCGCTAAGGATCACAGCTTGGCGGTAACGATAGATAATACGCCGCCGGAGGTACCTGATCTTACTGTAAATGGCGGAAATCTGTTCACCCAGAATCGTTCGGTGGAACTCGCGTTCGTTTTCCAGCAGGGGGCAGAAGAAATTGAGGAAATGCTGATCCAGGGTGATGTGGTGGATGACAGCAACACGTTCCAATGGATCCCGGTTCGCCGGATGCGAGGAGAAGATGGGCGTCTGGTGATAAACCTGACCTTAGGAGATGGTGAGAAGAGGATAGAGATCCGGTTCAGAGATGAAGCAGGCAACGAGACTGAGCCGCTGGAGAAGACCATAGTTCTTAATGAACTCCCGCCTGTTATTGATGCTGTAGACTCCCAGGTTGAGGATGATCTAACGGACGACGACGAGATCTACCATGCCGGTCAGATGGTGATAGTGATCATAACCGTTGATGATCAGGAAAGCATAGCCGCTGACGATGAAGAGGATGTGGCGGATAGCGGAAGTCGGCTGGAGGCGTGGATACAGATCACCTCGCAGGACTCCGGGTATGATTCTGGGCCTTTGGTGGCGACGCGTGAACTCCCATCCGAATTTCGCGCCCTGTGGAATACACATTCGGTACCCGAAGCGTCAGACTACGCGGTAGTGGTCACGTTGCAGGATGGCTATGGTCAGAGGACAGTTGATAATTCCATAATCATCACCATAGACAACACACCGCCTGCAACCCCTGACATCACCATAGACGGCGATAAGGGCATATCCAACTCACAGAGCGTGATGATAAGTTTAGTTGTAGAAGATGCGCCGGAGATGCTCATTGAAGGTGATATAGCCGAATCCGCCGACGCTTTCCAGTGGATACCGTTTACTGATACGAAGGAGGTCGAGCTTTCCGAAGGCGATGGCGCCAAGAACATCTCGGTCAAGGTCAGGGACTCGGCTGGCAATATCAGTGAACCAGCCAGCGCATCCATAATTCTCGACAGATCTATCCCAAGCAAGGCTTCCATAAGCGTAAACGATGGAGCTGAATATACAGAATCTCATCAGATAACCTTGAGTCTGTCGGCAGAGAGTGGCAGGGAGATGTTTATAAGTGGGGACGTAGTCCAGGATGAGAGAAACTTCAGATGGCTCCCCTTCCAGAGCAGCTACAGCACACGCCTGACCGAGGGCGAAGGTGAGAAGACCGTATTCGCATTGTTCCGCAACGGCGTGGGTAACGAGGGTGATGAAGTGGAGGCCCAGATAACTCTGGACTTCAGTCCGCCTGCCATCATAAGCATACGGGCGTTTGACGCCCTGGACGAAACGGATGACGACCTCAACTTCCATGCGGGTCAGCCTATCATACTGGAAGCTATTGGGGATGAGACGGGACTGGAGGCATGGGTCCTTATCCGTGCAGAGGATGATTCGACCCAGAGCTATGACTCCGGGCGGCAGAGCATGACCGATATGGGCAACGGCAGTTACATGTTCTTGTGGAACACGGGGGATATAGCAGATGGCAATTACCTGTGTGAGTTCACCCTGGAGGATATAGCAGGGCATTCGGTGACAGATACGCTGGAGATAGCTATGGACAACCAAGGACCACAGAACCCGTCAATAAGTGTAAACACAGTGGAATCCTTCGCGTTCTCGCGAACCATTGAGGTGAGCCTGAGCGCAAACGGTGACCCAGCCGAGGTCTTTATCGCTGGAGATGTAGTCAACGATGACAGGACCTTCCAGTGGATCCCTTTCTCAGCGGAGGAGGGTGCGGCCATGCAGACATCCCTGAACCTGCGCGGGATCGACGGTGAGAAGACGATAGCTGTCGTGTTTAGAGACGGAGCACGGAGCGAGAGCCAGGTGGCGGAAACCGTTATAACCCTTGAACTTGACCGGCCGGAACTGGCCGCTTCCTGCCGGATAACCCAGACCGATGTCGAGCCGATACGAGCTTATCTGGCATTGCAGTTTAGCGAAGCCATCGGGAGAACCGATCCCAGGAACCTCTTCGTGACCCTCAGGGACAAGGCAAGCCCGCAGAACGTGGTACACCTGGACGGGGTTAGCGCCGAGCCTATACTCTCCAATGATATCGTTATGCTGGAGATATCGCCAGAACAACTGGACGAGATCAGACAGTGGCAGCCCATGACGTTCGCCGCGTCGTACATACAGGCGGAGATCGCGGAGGATGGCGTATTCGATCTGGCGGACAGGGGAAACCTGAGCAACGAACAGACCCCTGCCGATGTGTTCTTCGTCAGCCCTGCTCTGTCTGTGCAGGTCGATTTAGATCCCATTAGCTTCAGCCCTAACGGCGATGAGGTTAGGGATGAGATCACCATCTCATATCTACCTGCCCGGGATTCGGACGTTACCATAAGGATAAGGGATTCACAGCGAGAAGTGGTTAGAGAATGGCTGGCGGAAGATCAGGTGGGCGGCCTGGTCCATTCCGTGGAGTGGAGCGGAAAGAAGCCGGACGGAACGCCGTATCCAGACGGAGAATATACCCTGATCATCATGGGTTCAGAGGTGGGCGTCCTCGGATTCGCCTACGGTCTGAAGCTTAACTTCTCCCTGGATAATTCCCCCCCGCAGATAGTGGACGTCCGCCCGCGAGAGGAGGAGGAGATTTCCTCGCTGTTCAGAGTATCCATTAGTGTCGTGGATACACCTAAAACGAGTGGTATAGAGTTCGCATATATAACAATAGGCGGTGACATAGAGAACAGGATACTATTGGCAAAGTCCGAGACGGAGGGCGAATATGTCATGCCCGCCACCTCCGAGCTTCTGCTACCGCCAGGGAATGTGGATGTGGGCTTTCACGTGGTGGACATGGCCGGCAACGAGGCGGAGCAGTTTCGCAGCTACAAGGTCGTCGCGGAAACCGAGCCCGAGTTCAGCGTGATGAACTTCCCAAACCCGTTCCCGCCAGGGGGGACCACCACCATAAGGTATTCCCTGCCTGAGAGAGCAATCAGGGCGGAGATAGCCATCTACGACGCTGGCGGCGATATGGTGTTCTTCAGGGAGATGGGGCAGGAAGAACTGGAAATCGGAGAGCATTCGTTCCAGTGGGATGGCAGGAACATGTTCGCAGAAATACTGGCCAGAGGGGTATATTTCTGCCGGCTGTGGGTTACCACTGCGGACGAGGACGAGGACAAGATACATAAAATAGCTGTAAGGTAAATGGTGTTGGGAATCTAAGGAGGTTAGAAACAAATGGCAGTACGCAAAGCGGTGATCCCCGCGGCTGGGTTAGGTACGAGGCTGTTGCCAGCCACCAAGTCCCAGCCCAAGGAGATGCTCCCCGTAGGGCGGAAACCGACGATACAGTATGTGGTAGAGGAATTGGAGGCCGCTGGGATAAATCAGATACTAATAATAACGGGACAGAAAAAGCGCGCCATAGAGGATCATTTTGACTATGATTCCGAGTTGGTCAGATGTCTCGAGGAAAAGGGAAGCCACAGTCTGATAGATGCTCTAAAACACGAGGCGGATATAAAGCTCTTCTATACAAGACAGGGGCGGCAGTTGGGTACGGCCCATGCCATTGGTTTGGCGGAGAGCTTTGTGGACGGTGACTCCTTCGTCGTATGCCTGGGTGATTCCATCATAAAGTCGGAGCGGCCGGGTTCGTTTCTGAGTCGGCTCATAGAAACCCATGAGAGACGAAACGCCAGTGTCACAATAGCGTTTCAGAAAGTCGCGGCTCAGGACGTTGTG
>PVMS01134520.1_pt1 | contig 10283 bp, 9 predicted proteins | sample 1853461 | NCBI WGS metagenome assembly PVMS01 (sample SAMN08582032, study PRJNA380276) | Marine sediment metagenome, whole genome shotgun sequencing project. | isolation source: ocean sediment barecode stripped | collected 2017
ATCACCGTCATTATCCAAATCGGTATATACCGCACCATTGCTAAAAGAAGGTGTTTCAGTTAACCACTTTGTATTCATGTTTTGAAAAGTCAAATCACCTTTATTCTTAAAAATGTAATTGGCCGTTTTTACTTTCGGTATTTTTGAAATATGCTCCATTTCCCTTTCTGTCATTCCCTTATTGATATTTCTTTGAATATCTTTATTCGAAATAAAATTAATAAAGTCCATATTATTGGTAGCTCCATAAATACCATTAGTAATAAAAATATCTTTGTACCCATCATTATCAAAATCGGCAAACAAACTAGCCCAACTCCACTCTGTTGCTGCAATCCCAGCGACAAAAGCAATTTCACTGAAGTTTTCATTTTTTAAATTTACATGCAGCGTGTTTTGCATATACTGTGGTGCATATCCATTTTTCAAAAACTGAAGATAATTTTGATAATCATATTCAGTTCCGGATTCGGTATATGTTATACGATTTTCCGGAAGCATATCAACAGACAAAATGTCTGTGTAGCCGTCATTATTAAAATCCGCTACGTCATTACCCATAGAAAAATGTGTTGTATGCCCTAATTTTGTATCGTTTTGAGAAATTTGTTCCTTAAATGTACCGTCTTGTTGGTTGAGATATAAATAATCGTTCTCAAAAAAATCATTTCCAACATAGATATCCGGCCAACCGTCCTGGTTAAAATCGCTTATAGCTAATCCCAAACCATAACTCGTTAAACTACTAAAAATGCCTGCTTTTTGAGTAACTTCAATAAATATTCCATTAACATTCCGCAAAAGTTTATCACCTGCTGGTGCTTCTTTTATATGACGATTAAGTCTACCAAATGTGGCACTTGGATGAACGGATTGGTTTTTCATTAAAAACAAATCTAAATTACCATCAAGATCAAAATCGAAAAAAGTTGCCTGATTAGAAAATGAAGCAAAATTTAACTTATACTTTTTGGCCTCATCTTTAAATATTGGAATGCCTTCACCATCAGTCCCTTGATTAACATATAACTGATTTTCGCCTTTAAATAATTCATTATTATTAACTTGACAAACATAAATATCTAACAATCCATCATTATTAATATCAACAACTGTTACACCTGAAGACCAGCCCTTTGCTCCTTCTAAACGAGCTATTTTGGTTACATCTTTAAATTTCAAATTTCCCAGGTTTAAATAAAATTTATTTGGTTTTTGATTTGCAATAAAATATAAATCATCTAATCCATCATTATTAAAGTCAGCAGCTGCAATTCCTGCCCCATTATAGTAGTATAAATAATTGAGTATATTTAATTCAGGAGTATCAGTAAGTTCATTTGTAAAATTAATGCCAGACTGCATAGGACTCAACTTTTTTAAAAGTATATCCTCGTTTGTTGATTTATTACAAGAAATTAATCCAAATAATATAAAAAATACTATAAAATATTTATTCATTTTTACCATACTTAAAATTAAACAAATACCTTTAAAAAGGTCATTTAAATAAAAGTTTTTTAGCATTAAAACAAAAAAGCCGAAACGAAATACCGTTTCGGCTTTTTTGTTATCGAGTTGTCAAGTAATTTCAGACAACTTTATATCTTAAAAGATTACTCTTCTTTTACTTCTTCAAAGTCAACATCTTCTACATTGTCGCCTTCACTTTTAGGTTGTGCATCTCCAGCACCACCGTCTGGCGCTCCTTGTGCCTGTGCATCTTGTTGCGCTTTGTACCTTTCTTCACTTGCTACTTTCCAGGCCTCATTAATCTTCTCCATTGCAGCATCTATCTGTGCAATATCTTTTGATTCATGCGCCTTCTTTAATTCTTCGAGTGCAGCTTCAATTGGTTCTTTTTTATCTGCTGATAATTTATCACCAAACTCTTTCAGTTGTTTTTCAGTTTGGAAAATCATAGAATCTGCTCCGTTGATTTTCTCAGCGATTTCCTTTGCTTTCTTATCTGCATCTGCGTTTGCTTCGGCATCAGCTTTCATTTTTTTGAATTTCTTCATCCGTTAAACCAGAAGAAGCTTCAATTCTAATATTTTGTGATTTCCCGGTTGCCTTATCTGCTGCAGCTACATGAATAATTCCGTTGGCATCAATATCAAAAGTAACTTCAATTTGAGGTATTCCTCTTTGTGCCGGTGGAATTCCATCTAAATGGAAACGTCCTATTGTTTTGTTATCAGCCGCCATCGCTCTTTCACCTTGTATTACGTGTATTTCTACAGATGGCTGGTTATCAGCAGCGGTTGAGAATATTTGTGATTTCTTTGATGGAATTGTAGTATTCGCATCTATCAACTTTGTCATTACATTGCCCATAGTTTCAATACCTAATGATAGCGGTGTAACATCTAATAATAACACATCTTTTACATCACCTGTTAAAACACCGCCTTGAATAGCCGCTCCAACTGCAACAACTTCATCCGGATTTACGCCTTTTGAAGGTGTTTTCCCGAAAAACTTTTCAACAGCTTTTACCACTGCCGGGATACGCGTTGAACCACCAACTAATATTATTTCATTAATATCACCCGTAGACAATCCCGCTCCTTTAAGAGCCCCTCTACAAGGTGCAATGGTTCTTTTAACCAAATCGTCAATTAATTGTTCAAATTTAGCTCTTGTCAAACTTCGTACTAAATGTTTTGGACCACTTGCAGTTGCCGTAACATAAGGTAGGTTGATCTCCGTAGTAGATGAAGATGATAATTCAATTTTCGCTTTTTCAGAAGCCTCTTTTAAGCGTTGCAATGCCATTGGATCTTTACGTAAATCAACACCTTCTTCAGCTTTAAACTCTTCAGCCAACCAATCAATTATTTTTTGATCAACATCATCACCACCTAAGTGAGTATCACCATCTGTTGATAATACTTCAAACACACCATCACCCAATTCTAATATGGAAACATCATGCGTTCCTCCACCAAAGTCAAAAACAACTATTTTTTGATCTTCACCTTTTTTATCTAACCCATACGCCAGTGCAGCAGCAGTAGGTTCGTTAATTATACGACTAACTTTTAATCCTGCAATTTCTCCGGCCTCCTTAGTAGCTTGACGCTGTGCATCGTTAAAATAAGCAGGAACAGTAACAACAGCTTCTTTTACTTCATTTCCTAAATAATCTTCAGCAGTCTTTTTCATTTTTTGAAGCACCATTGCTGAAATTTCTTGTGGTGTATATAACCTTCCGTCAATATCAACACGTGGTGTATTGTTATCACCTTTTATCACTTTATACGGTACACGATCAGCTTCCATCTTACATTCAGAATATTTGTTACCCATAAATCGCTTAATTGAATAAACCGTTTTTAGTGGGTTTGTAACTGCCTGACGTTTCGCCGGATCCCCAACTTTTCGCTCACCACCTTCAATAAATGCTACAATTGAGGGCGTTGTTCTTTTTCCTTCTGCATTAGGGATTACAACCGGCTCATTTCCTTCCATTACAGCAACACATGAGTTGGTCGTTCCTAAATCGATTCCTATAATTTTACTCATAATTATATTTTATTTTTTGTTTTTAATTTTTTTTAAACTCACATTGTCAAATAGTCAATGATTATGCCATTAAAATATTTATGCCAAGTTGTCAGAATCAACAATGAGTCCCAGTTTAATTTGTCATCGAATTTTAACGCTGATCTTAACAAATTAAGAGAACGGTGAAAATTAGACAGTGCGATTGCTGTAGTTATGGAAAAAGTTGGAAAATCTAATAGAAATAAATATAGAGCAATTATCTATTATTTATTAGTTAAAGAATTAGGCCAAGAGTCTAAATATTAATCAAATAACCATTCTTTATTAATGAAAACCCGCAAATTGCGGGTTTTTTTATTAATTTTTACCTTCTACAGGAGTCCTGGTATGCCACTCGTTGCCTTGACATTCTCCCCATGATGGAATATTTGAAATGTAAAACCGTACCTCAACAAAACTATAGAGTTGTTGCCCCAATCCTATCAACAATTCTTGTTCCCTGGCAGGTAATTTTTTAAGATTGATTTCCTTAATAGCCATAGTTTCATCAGGAAAACGATTGGCTAAATTTTGAATTATTTCACCAAATTCAGGAAGGTATGAACCCACAAGAGGTTCGGCTTTCATAAAGCGTTTTACAAATTTATCTGCTTTTTGTTTATCAGAGTCCGGCCATGGACCCAAAACAAAAATCAGTTTTTTTAATGAATCTTCTGGATTCAGCAAAGTGACACGATCCGGAATACAACTTATAGAATAAGCCACAGGTAGTGAAAGCATAAATTTGGAACTCAAATCGATGAATCGGCGACGATTTAAATAATTTATTTTCATAATACAGACCTCCCTTCTAAATGTGCCGCCAATCGTAATGCTAAAGCAGCAATTGTTAATGTTGGTGGATTAGAGCCCATATGAGGAAATACAGAATTACTAACCAAAAACAGGTTCCCTAAACCAAATACTTTTAGATTTGAATCACATACACCTTTATCCGGATCATTTGCCATAGCAGTAGCACCAGATGGGTGATAACCTAAGCCCTCCTGGGGAGGAGTAACTTCAGAAACGTTTGTTGCATTCATTGCCTCCCCAATTTCAATTCCAAGTTCACCCAGCCTGGCCGGACCTCTGCGATCCCAATCTGTCATTTTCATTGAAATTTTTGCAATTGGCACTCCAAAAGCGTCTAGTTTACTGTTGTCAAGTTCCAGTGTTCCTTTGCCTTCCAGTTCACAAAATGCGGTAAGAGTAACCATTTGAGGTATTTCTTTGCGTAGATTCTCGAGAGAAAGAATAGTGTCCTTTGTTGCCCACTGTGTAGCCTCATTACCAATTGGATACCAATCCATTGCCGGTGCGGCAAAGAATTCAAAAGTAGGTTGTTCCCTCCTATCAACTTTCGCACGAAAATGCTCTGAAAGCATTGTTTCAAACCTAAGTCGCCTACCAACCGTCTTACCTACATCTATGGTCATATATGGTGTAGGATGATCACTGAATCCAAAACCAAGCTGTCCACCCATATTTCCAAGACCGTTTTGATGGTTTCCATTGGCAGCGGATAGTAGCAACATTCTAGGTGTCTCCACCGCTCCCATAGTCATAATGAAATGTTTTGCCGTTACAATTAATGGTAATTTTTCTTGAATATATATTCCATGAGCTGCCACAATCCGGTTTCCTTTAGCATCAGTCTCCAATCGCTGAATGTTAACATTTTCTATAATTGTTACGTTTGGTTGTTGGTCTAAAATTGGAACATGCACTCTGTCCGGTGAATAACGAGCTCCTGACGGGCAGAATTTACACGCACGGCATGCCTGACAAGCTGAGCGACCACGATAATCAACGGAATTTATAGCCAGTGGAAAGGAATGCCCAATAATACCTAATTTCTTTAAAGCCGGATTTAAGAGCTCTGGGTCAAAATAAGAAAATGGATGTGCACGCATTGTGAATGGACCGGATCTGGGTGAGGCATAAGGATTATCATCATTCGCCGAAACTCCAATTTCTATTTCAGCTCGCAATAGCCATGGTTCTAATTCCTCATAGCTTATTGGCCAATCACGACTGTATCCGTAAAGTGTATTAACCTGTAAATCTTCTTTTAATGGTCGCATCATTCTGCCTTCAAAATGAAGTGCAGTCCCTCCTACACCAAATAGTCTTTGGGCTCCCCAATCGACACCTTGATCACTTCTATTATCTGAACTGTGTGGTATAATTACCTCAGGTGCTACATTGTCATTATAATCAGCAAAATCATTCAGATCTTCTTTACTTTGAAACAGCATTTTGGTACGATCTTCCTCTGAAAACCGGGGTCCCTGCTCTAATATGACAACCTTTTTCCCTGATGCCGCCAATTTAGTAGCTAATAGCACTCCTGCAATACCACCGCCCACTATACAATAATCTGACTTTATTTCTTCACTCATTCCCTCGTGTTTTACAATCTATATATATGGATGATTGAAATTTTCTTTTAAATAAATTGTTTAAGTATATAGAAAAAGAAAAACTACTTAATGGGGTATTATAGTTTCTCGAATTCATAAAGCATGATACTATCGGTTCTCATTCAATCCAGCTAAATGCTTTCAATTTTGATTTCCCTGCTATCTTTAAATCAATGAATAATTGACAAAACATTACGAAATATACCACTGATAGTAAAGATGTTATCGTAAATATAGTAAAAAATATTATAATTCAGATTTTAAGACTTTAAACTCTTATATTTTTGCTATTCAAACAAATATTAAAAAAGGGTGGAAAATCCATATATAAATTTTTGAAATTATAGCATTTTTCAAGAAGTACATTTGGAAAGAAAGCGATAAAAGAGACGGAATATAAATTAATCATTTTGTATTATTGCAAGTAATTTACAGACAATTTAGAAATTAAAATCTCTTACTAAAATGAGGAAAGGGTACTTCGCAATAAGTTTTTCTGATAGAAAAAAATTTGATAAGGAAATTGATTACTTAATAAAAAAACTATCTGAAAGAAATATCGAACTTTTTGTTTTTGTAGATCAGTATCATTTTAAAATGAATGAAGAAAAAGAAATGATGAAAGTTGCTTTTGAAGAAATTGATAATTCCGATTTTCTTATTGCAGAACTGACTAAAAAGTCAATCGGCGTTGGTATTGAAATCGGATACGCTTATGCAAGGAAAAAGCCGATTTTTTATTTAAGACGAAAGGGTGCTGAATATTCAACAACAACATCGGGATGCTCAAAGTTTATTATAGAATATGAAAACAAAATAGATTTGGTTGAAAAAATTGAAAATGTGCTGAATAAAGTAGTGAGCGACGAAAGCCTGTAATAAAACAAAATTGACATCATAATATCAACTACGACAATCTACCTGGTAAAAACCAATTCAGTTTCGCTTGACAGATTGGAATCAAAAGCATAACCTTCGTAATTAAAGCCTTTTAAATCCTCTGCTTTTTCAATATTATTATCTATGATATACCGTACCATTAATCCTCTTGCTTTTTTTGCAAAAAAACCAATCATTTTTAGTTTTCCGTTCTTATAGTCTTTAAAAACAGGGGTTAATACTGTTGCTTTTAACAATTTGGGTTTTATAACTTTAAAGTATTCATTACTGGCCAAATTAACAAATACTTCATTATCAGTTAATTCTGAATTCAATGCATCGGTTATTTTTGAACCCCAATATTGGTATAAATTATTTTTTCTTCCAATTTTTAACTTGGTTCCCATCTCTAATCGATAAGGTTGCATTAGATCTAACGGTTTTAGCAAGCCATATTGCCCTGAAAGAATACGCAATTTATGCTGCAATTGCTCCATTTTATCCAATGGAATAGTATGGGTTTCCAATCCTATATATACATCACCTTTAAAAGCATACACAGCTTGTTTTGCATTTTTTAATGAAAATGGCAACTGCCAATCCTGATTTCGTTGCCAATTCATTTCGCCCAATTTTGGAGAAATACTCATCAATGCAGAAAGTTTCTTTGGAGTTTTCTTCTTTAATGCCCCATTTAGTTTTTCAGCTTCTTTATAAAATATTCCTTCCGTAAATTGAGTTGTTGGCGCTGCAGTTTCAAAATCTAACGATTTGGCCGGTGATATGACTATTTTCATATGTTCTTCATTTTTAATTTTTTCAGTTACGTACAAAATTACGTTATTTCCATAATTTTTCCATTGGTATATTCAAAATTGTAATCCCCTTTAATTTTAAAATCTGATTGCAATATTTCATCTCCGGTCGGAAACCATTTTTTTAATTTGTCATTTACTAAAATAAACAAACCTTTATCATCTCCAAGAGCGCAAAACCGTTCAAAATCACCACTAAATACTTCTATTTGATTCATTGCCTTTAACTTATTAAAAGTTCCTTCAATATCTGTTGTGACTACCCCTATTTCACTAATATTCAATACAGATTTTGAAGAAAATTCTTTATCACTATTCAAATTCAAATTTTTTCTGGCAATAAATTCAATAATATTAGAGTCAGCATCGTAAAAATAAATGGCTTTCGCATTCCAACTTGTAAAATCTATTATTTCATTATCATCAAAAGGCAAAATCCCTACTCGTTCCTTTAGCCACTTTAATGCTTCTATCTCTTTATTTGAAGGGATGTTAAAAGCAAAATGACAGGGCGCGACATCTCTTTTATACTTGCATATAAGTGTAGACTCTCCAATATTAAAAGCACAACTTTCAGGAGTAGAATTTTCAATTGAAAATTCCAAAATGTCCGAATAAAAATTCACCTGTTGTTCTAAATTATTGGTGAATATTGTGAGTTCATTTATCTTCATTATAAAGTAAATTTACTAATGTTTTGGTTAAAATAAGCACAAAAGTGATATGATAATATTATGTTAAGATAAATGAAACCAATAGTAATTCATTTGTAAAGTTCTTTATTGCTCCTACTGATTAACCGTATAGGTTCTCCATTTATTTAAACAATCTATAAAATCCTGAGGGATTTCAGAATCAAACCGTAAATATTCTTTGGTAGTCGGATGTTCAAATCCCAAAGTTTTTGCATGCAACGCTTGTCTTGGCAATACCTTGAAACAATTATCAACAAACTGTTTGTATTTTGTAAAAGTAGTCCCTTTTAAGATGGCATTTCCGCCATAGCGTTCATCATTAAAAAGGGTATGACCAATATGTTTGAAATGCGCCCTGATTTGATGTGTTCTACCGGTTTCTAACCTGCATTGCACCATAGTAACATAATTAAAGCGCTCCAAAACTTTATAATGCGTAATTGCAGGTTTTCCAAATTCACCATTAGGAAAAACATTCATTTGCAATCGGTTTTTTAAACTTCTCCCTATATGTCCCTCAATAGTTCCTTCATTTTCCTCAATATTTCCCCATACCAATGCATTGTATAAGCGTTCAGTAGTTCTGTCGAAAAACTGTTTTGACAAATGTGCCATGGCAAATTCCGTTTTAGCAATGACGAGCAATCCACTGGTGTCTTTGTCTATTCTGTGGACCAATCCCGGACGTTCATTTGAATTTGTCGGCAAATTTTCAATATGGTGAATCAATCCGTTTACCAGCGTACCCGTATAATTTCCATGACCCGGGTGTACTACCATTCCAGCCGGTTTATTTACCACTATAACTTGATCATCCTCAAATAATATATCTAACGGAATATCTTCAGCAACCAATAAATTTTCATGTGGCGGATGTGCTAAAACGACACGGACCTCATCTTTTGGTTTTACTTTGTAGCTAGGTTTTACAGGAATATCATTTACCAAAACATTCCCTGCTTTTGCAGCTTGTTGAATCTTATTACGCGTTGAATTTTCAATAAAATTCATTAAAAATTTATCAACGCGTAAAGGCACCTGACCATCATGCGCAACATACCTGAAATGCTCGTAAAATTCTTCTTTTTCTAGTTCTTCAACATTCATTAGTTCGTCTCGTCGGAAGTTTGTAAATAGCGTCCTCTACCCTTGCCATCACCCAATTTTAACGTGATCAAGGAATTCTTTGGGATCTTATCTCTTGCTTTTAACTTTTTGTTATTGAATTTCAATCCCCGAACTACATCTTTTGCAATGTCAGAAACGTATATTACATCATTATTGACTCTAAATCCGATGGATTTCAATTCAGAAGTTACCTGACGCCTGGTTTTTCCAAATAAGTCAGGAATTTCAACATCTTTATATCCCGAAGGATTCAATGTTAAATAAATTTTTCTGTTTTCTTTTACAAAATCACCCGGCTCAGGATCCTGATCTATAACTCCTTTTCCGGGATAGTTCGGATTGTAGCTTACCGAGTCTATGACAACAAAATTCAAATCCAGCTCTTCCAATGTTTTTTCAACATCGCTTAAACTCATTTTTTCCAAGTTAGGAACTTCAATTTTTTGATTGTGATTGGTTGAAATATTCAACCATTTCATTAGAACAAAAACAAATACAATGGTTCCAATAAACGCATATAGCAACTGCTTCAAAAACGTTTTAGACTTGACAAATTGAATAAGACTCATATTCCTTTTATAATTTTTTTTCAAAGATACTTTATAAATAACAACTGACAAATTACCTTTTTGATTGTTTATTTGATGATTTGTTTACCTGTTAATTGGTTTAACAAGTATTCATACAATTGACTCCTGACTTCGTTACTTTGTATCCTTACGTTCCTGCATTTTTGCATCTTCACAACACAATCGCAATGTTGTGAAGATGCAAAAATGCAGGAAAGAAAG
>PVMS01068658.1_pt1 | contig 10282 bp, 7 predicted proteins | sample 1853461 | NCBI WGS metagenome assembly PVMS01 (sample SAMN08582032, study PRJNA380276) | Marine sediment metagenome, whole genome shotgun sequencing project. | isolation source: ocean sediment barecode stripped | collected 2017
ATGTTCCGTGTCTGCGTCACGGAACATCGCCGATACGAAGCTCGAAGTGACGGGCCCGGTCGCAACGCAGTGGATGTCGATCGCGCAGTGCTTCGCCGGCCCCCCGGTTGACCCGCCGGCACCCGGAAAACGCGGGCCGCAGAGCTGACTGTAATCTTCCGTATAGTCTCTTTGAATGGGCAACATAGGCGCAGATGAATCGGGGTTCTGAATAGGAAGGGGCTTGGATTGGGTTCTTCGAAGAGCTGTTGGTTCGTCTCACTCCTCGTGATGTTGGCATGCTTCGGCTGCGGAGATGAAGACGCAGGATCGATCATTCAGGGCGGGTTGGCCGACGATCAGCAGCGCCGTCTCATGTCGGCCCAAGTCTTCGAGATTCAGGATGAAATGCTCGAACGTCGTCCATCGCCCAACCCGGATCGGTTGGCGTTCTTTGGCGACCTGCATGTCCACACGACCTATTCCCTCGACGCATACGCGATCGGCGTTCTGGCCACACCCTACGATGCCTATCGCTTCGCCCGCGGAGAGGCGATCGCTCATCCAGGAGGCTTCGAGCTTCAGCTCACGCAACCGCTCGACTTCTATGCGGTGACGGATCACGCGATGTTCCTGGGTGTAGCCAAGGCTGCGGGCGACACGACGACGGAGCTTTCGAAGCTCGATGTTGCCCGGCCGCTGAACGATCTGAACGCACCCGACAACATGGGGGTCCTGAGCTTGTTGGGCCGTATCGAGATCTTTCGGGAATTTCTTCCGAGGTTCGTATCCGCTGTTCTCGCTGGCGCCGTCGAGCGGGAGGCCCTGCTCGATATCACTCGGACCGCCTGGGCGGACACGATCGACGCAGCCGACCTCTTCAACGAGCCCGGTCGCTTCACGACCTTCGTCGGCTACGAATACACCTCCTGGAGCGATGACTTCGGAAATCTCCATCGCAATGTGATCTTCAGGGGGAGCGACAGGATCCCGGCCGTTCCGTTCTCGCGCTTTCACTCCCAGAATCCGGAGGGACTCTGGGAGTGGATGGATGAGCTGCGGGAGCAAGGCGTCGAGAGCCTCGCGATCCCCCACAACTCGAACGGCTCGAATGGCCAGATGTTCAAGCTGGTAGATTGGGCTGGAGATCCAATCGACGACGCCTATGCGGAAAGGCGGATCCGCAACGAGCCCCTGGTCGAGATCACCCAGATCAAGGGGACCTCCGAGACCCACCCCCTTCTCTCGACCCGCGACGAGTGGGCCAACTTCGAGATCATGCCCTATCGCGTCGCCACCATGCTGCCGAGCGAGCCGGCCGGGAGCTACGTGCGCGACGCCCTGCGCCGAGGGCTGGCGCTCGAGAGCCAGGGCGTCGCCAACCCCTACGACTTCGGCTTCATCGGTTCGAGCGACACCCATACCGGGGCTTCCGAGAACGACGAGTCCAATTACGTTTCGAAGCTCGGGCTGGCATCGGCAACCGCCGACCTGCGTGGCTCCGTTCCCTTCGGCCTGTTGGTGGGTACCTTTCTTCGCTTCGCCGCGCCGCAGGCGCTCACGGAAGTGGACGGCAAGACCTACCTCGGGGCTGCGACCCCCACCTATGGTGCTTCCGGGTTGGCGGCGGTCTGGGCGGAAGAAAATACCCGGGAGGCAATCTACCAGGCCTTTCGCCGCAAAGAGACCTTCGCGACATCGGGGCCGCGCATCAGGCTTCGTTTCTTCGCCGGCTACGATTTCGATGATGCAATGTTGGAAGCACCGGACGTCACCGCTCGCGCATATGCCGAAGGCGTGACGATGGGAAGCGATCTGCCCGCACGCTTAGGTGATGCACCGGGGTTCTTGCTGTGGGCAATCGCCGACGCCAATGCTGCGCCGCTCCAACGTCTACAGATCATAAAGGGATGGCTTGATTCGGAAGGAGAGACCTTCGAGATGGTGTATGACGTCGCCTGTTCGGGAGGCTCCTCGGTCGACCCCGATACCCATCGCTGTCCCGACAACGGCGCCCGGGTGGACCTCTCCGATTGTTCGATTTCCGGAGACGGCGCCGCCCAGCTCCGTACGGTCTGGCGCGACCCCCAATTCAACCCGGACGAACGCGCCTTCTACTACGCGCGCGTGCTCGAGAATCCCACCTGTCGTTGGTCGACCTGGGATGCACTGCGTGCCGATGTGCCACCGCGCTCCGACATGGCAAAGACGCTCCAGGAGCGGGCGTGGTCATCACCGATCAACTATCGGCCGGCGAACTAGCCCGCCTTCTCATTCTTTTCAGAACCCCAAATTGCAAAGGAAACCACCGTGCCGATTCGAACCCCGATCTGTGACCTGCTTGGCATCGAACATCCCATCATTCTCGGCGGAATGATGGGCATCAGCGACGGGCGGCTGACTGCTGCCGTTTCCGAGGCCGGTGGCTTGGGAACGCTCTCTACGGCGACCTTCGGCCCCGACGGGACGCGCCGCGAGATCGAGAAGATCGGCTCATTGACCGACAAGCCCTACTCCCTGAATCTGCCGATCTTTCACCCCATGGTGCCGGAACTCGTCAAGATCGTGAAGGAATGCGGCGTCAGCATCGTCACCACCTCGGCGGGGAGTCCGGACAAGTACACCCGGGAACTCAAGGATGCAGGAGTCACCGTAATTCATGTGATTTCCTCGCTTCGAACCGCCCGGAAAGCCGCAGCGGCCGGAGTGGACGTGATCGTGGCCGAAGGCATCGAGTCCGGCGGCAAGGTCGCGCGCGACGAGGTCCCCACGATCTCCTTGGTTCCGCAGGTGGTCGATGCGGTCGACATTCCCGTCGTTGGTGCGGGTGGATTGGCCGACGGTCGCGGGCTGCTGGCGGTACTGGCGCTGGGTGCGCAGGGCGTCCAGTTGGGAACCCGATTTCTCGCCACCGTGGAATCCCCCGCCCACGAGAACTGGAAGAAGGTGCTGGTGGAAGCGGGTGACGCCGATACGGCGGTCGCTTGTCGCCTATCATCGCCGACTCGGATGATTCGAAACGAGTTCTACGAGGAAATGAACGCACTCGACGCGCCCGGAAAGAACGCCATGGACTTCATGGGAATTCAAGGCGAGGGAATGTCTCGGATCCCCAACGATCCCGACGGCATGAAGGGAAACTACATTGCCGGCACGGGCTCGGGGCTGATCCGGAACGTCCTGACGGCTGGAGAGGTGGTGCGCGAGATCATGGCCGCCGCGGATGCCGAGCTGTCGCGTCTGAACTCGGTGGCCTGCTAGCTCGCAATCCCTCCAGTTTCACTGGGTCGGTCTCTCGATCTGGTCGCCCCGGATTCTCCTGCTCAGTTCGGCGTTTCGGTGTCTCCGTGGATGTAGCCCAGGGACTCGAGCATGCGGATCGACTCCTCCGCTTCCGGCGCATCGGGCGCGACGGAATCGATCACCATCACCCCCGATTCCGATAGCCGTCTCAGCAGGCGCTCCTTTTCCTCGGGGTACCGTGCGATGACATTGGTCAACTCGCGTGGGTCGCTCGCCAGATCGTAGAGTTCGCTGTTCTCGGGATGGTCGTGGTGGTATATGAGCTTCCAGCGGCGATCCATGGCGCAGAAGAGCAAGTCCTTCTGGTGTGCCGGCAGGCGTCGCGGCGTGAGGGTGTCCAGGGTGTTGAGGGCCTCGGCCAGGACAATCCGCCCTCCGCCGTCGTCGTCATCCACCGCGGCGAGCAGGTCGCGCCCATCGATCCCATCGGGGATCGCGACGCCGGCGGCGGCCAGGATCGTCGGAGTGATGTCGACACCGCTGGCCACTGCGCTCACGACGCGTCCGCGGGGTCCGTTCGGCGTGCGTATGATCAGCGGCGTTCGAATTTGCTCCTGGTACAACAGGCGGTGCTGCTGCCAGCCGTGATCGCCCAGGCCCTGGCCGTGGTCGGAAACAATGACGATGATGCTGTCGTCGTACTCCCCGGTTGCTTTGAGCCGTTCGAGCAGGCGGCCGACGTTGGCGTCCATGAAGAAGATCTCCGGGTCGTAGATGGCGGACTTGGGTTTCGGGCCCCGCTGCGAGAATGCGAATCGGTCGGTGATCTCCTCGGGCGGGATCAGCGAGGCGTCGTGAGGGTCGAAGTAGTGCACCCAAGCAAAGAACGGCCGCTGCGCCTGTTCGAGCCAGGCCAAGGCGTCGTCGGTCGTCGCGTCCGCCCGCCTCTGGGCCATGGCCGTACGCTGACGCGCCCACTTCACCGCTTCTCGCTGCAGGCGTTTACGCGGATACCGCTGCATGACCGCTGCGGCGATGCCCGTCTCGTAGGATTCGAAGCCCTGATCCAATCCGAAGCGCTCGGACGCCGGGTAGGCGCTGATGAACCCGCCCGTCTGCCAACCACGAGCGGCCAGCATCGTCGCCAGCGTCGGCTGGTCTTCCGGCAGGGAGTGCCCGATCGGACCGTAGAAGACGCGCAGCGAGTGGTGGTGAGGGTAAAGGCCGGTAAGAATCGACGCGTGCGATACCGGCGTGACCGCAGCGGTGGCCGTGGCTCTTTCGAAGCGCACAGCGTCCGCCGCCAGCGCGTCGATATTCGGGCTCGTCCCCCCGTCGTAGCCGTAGCAGCCGAGGCGGTCGGCCCGGGTCGTGTCCAGGGTGATCAGGAGGACATTGGCGGGTTCATCCGCCGAGGCCGTGTCGGTACTCGTTTCGCGGCAGGCCGAAATCGCGATCGCAGCGGCGGTGGCGCGGCCGCACGCAACTGCGATCGTGGCGACACGGACGGCTCGCCCGAAGGGTCTCGTTGCGTGCCGTCTGTCGGGCCTTCCGACCTTGCCCGTTCTACGCCGTATCCCCCTTTCCAAGATCATGAAATCTACCTCGATTTTCCTGAGTCCAGGACTCGTGCGGTGACCTCATCTCGGTGCGATGGGTTCGCGTTCCGGCACGCTCCCGAAATCGGTGGGTTTCCTGAGATCCCAGATCTCGCTGTGATCATCGCCGAAGATCCGGCGATCGGGCAGGCTCTTCGCGATCACATCGCGGGCCGGCGGCCAGCCCGCGTAGATCGATCTTCGGGGCCAGCGGCTGACGAAGAGATAGTCGACCCCCGCCCCACGAAGATTTGCGAGCAGCTCCACCGGGGCGGGATGGCGCCGCTCCTCGAACTCCCACCACCAGCCGCGGCTCAATTCCTCTGGAGCGTGAAGCGGCGGGCGGCGATGTCCCTCGAAGGTGATCGGAACGACGTGGAACTGGAAGGATCGGCCGAACAGGGGGTAGTAGAAGGCGTGGCTCGTCGGGTTGAAGCTGATTCCCGCCACTCGACTCCCGGGAGGCAGCTGTTCCAACGCCCCCCAGGCGGGAGTGGTTCTCGGGCGCCTTCCGACCCGGAACGAATAGAGGTTCTCCTCGGTCAGACGAGCCCTCGCAGGCGACCACAGAGCCAGCCCCACAACCGCCATTCCGAGCACTCCGCAAGCCGCGGCGCGCGCCAGGCGTCCCGCGAAGGCTGCAGGCCAACGCCTCCACGCGGCGAAGGCCAACGCCGTCGCGACAGCCCCGACGGCGATCAGGCCTGCCTCGCGCCCATCGATGTTCCGAAGGGCGAGGTAGATTCCGTAGGCGGGCAGCAGCGCCACGAGCGCAGCCCACGCCGGCTTTCGCGGGCCGACGGATCCGTAGAGCGTCAACCCGAGCGCAAAGGCGAAGCTCAGGTAACGCACGCGGATGTTGAGGGGTGCGACGGGGCGGTTGATCGTTCCGGAGAAGGGCTGGAAGGAAAAGAGGACGAACGCGAGCAGGCCCGCCGCCGCGAGCAAGAGCGCGTACGGGCGAAGCTCCGCAGGAACGCGTTTGCGCCACAGCAGGAACGCTCCCAGGGCAAAGCCGTATCCGAGCGCCGCAGCCTGGCCCAGCGGTAGTGGCCAGTAGAACTGCGGACGCACGAATGACGACCAGAAGCGGCGCGTGCCCCAGTGCGGGCTCATGTGGCTGGCAAGGCTCGTCTGCCATTGTGAGGCGCGGTCGAAGGGGCCGTCGAAGGGGCCGATCTCGGCGGGAAAGAGTGGGTTTCCTGTGGGTATCCAGTTGCGTGTGTACCAGTAGCCGCCAGTGACGATCAGGCCCACCGCGAAGACGACGAGTTCGCGACGCGCGATTCCGGCGCCGGGTCGGCCCAGCTTCGACAGCGCTCGCCAGCACCAGCATGCGACGAGGAGCGCCACGGGGGCGAGCATCGACGCCTTGGTGCCCACGGCGGCGCCCGCGGCCAAGCCGCCGAGCAGCGCCTTCCCGAAGCGCGTGCGCTCGTCGTCGGTGGGCTCGAGGTGTGCGAAGGCCAGGGCGGCGAGCCCGAAGCCGGTGGCGGCCAGGTCGCCTGCGGAGAACGAGCCGCTGAAGAAGCGGATTTCCGGCGATGCCATCAGACCAGCGGCCGCGAAGAACGCGAGCGCCCGGGAACCCGCGAAGGTATGCGCAATGGCGAGCAGCGAACTCACCGACAGTGCGAGCCACAGCAGGACCGACAGATTGGCGTGGCTGTCGCCGCGGAGCGGCAGCATGAACCACAGGTTCATGAGCTCGGCGTTTTGCGGGTAGTAGCCCTGATACGTGAAGGGCGGTAGCGAGAGAGTCGCTTGCTGGATCCACCAGGCTGACGAGGTGGCATGGTAGGTGAGGTCGTCGAAGAGAAACGGAGTTCCGGCTGCCGCAACCTCGAATATCCACAGGGTCGCGAGTCCGCCGAGGATTGAGGCGCCCGCGGTGGCGAGCAATGTCTCGCCGAGACTCGTCGCGGGTTCAGCACCGCCTGAAGCCGCCGGGGCCGGTACTGGGAGAAGCAGATCAGCGACAGCAAGCACTGCGAGTACCGAGCCGACCCCGACCGGTGTCATGATTCCCGCAATCGACGTCGCGAAGATCGTGAGGATGGCCAGCAGGGGAAAGCACAAGGCGGTCGCCAGAAATCGGAGCGATGGCGAAGCGACGGGAAGAAGGCGCCGCGGAACGCGGACGGACAGGAACAAGACGAGCGCATTGTTCAAGATGAACAGTACAATCATGGTCGCGGAGCCACTCTAACGGACTGACGCGGGTGGCGCTGGATGCTGTCGGTGGTATCGAATTGAAAGAACCGATCCCGTCGATCCAATGGTGTCGTCTCGAGCGCACCACTCTCAGAAGTTGTGCCGACGCAAAGAAGCGCCGGGAAGGAATCAATGTGACGCGGCGCATATCTCGCCTTATCGGGTTCGCAATCCTGCACGCAGCGACCTCCGGGCTCTCGGTCGATCCGGCGCTGGCGTCAGAGCCCCCGAACGTGCTGTTCATTACAGTCGACGACATCGGCTGGGATTCCGTCGGCGTGAACGGCTCCAAAGTCGTGGATGCCACGCCGAACATCGACGAACTCGCGTCCGAAGGTCTCCGCTTCGAGCACGGACACGTGACCGTCGCCATCTGCCGGCCGAGCCGTTCCGTCTGGATGACCGGCCTGTATCCGCACAACAGCGGGGCGAAAGGGTTCACGCGGATCTACAACAGTGTTCCGACGCTGCCCGAAACCCTTACGGCCAACGGCTACACGACCGGCATCATCGGCAAGACGCGGCATGTGATTCCGTCGCGCAAGCGCGCATTCGATTACCAGATTCGCAAGCAGGAGTTGATGGGCGGGTACAGTGCCGTTCGTTTCGCGGAGGCCGCTTCGGACTTCTTCGTTCTGGTGCGCCGATCGAAGCGGCCCTTCTTTCTCATGGTCAACACCCACGATGCACACCGACCCTTCGACGATGGCAAACCAGCCGAGGAGCGGTCGCTTGCATCCGGCGCGAACGGGGATGGCGACTTACCGGCGCCCTCGAAGATCTATCAGACCGACGAAGTCCCGGTGCCCGGATTTCTTCCAGACCTGCCGGAGGTCCGTGAAGACGTTGCCCGATACTACAACTCGGTCAGGCGAGCCGATGACGTGGTGGGCGCCGTATTGCAGGCACTCGGCGAGTCCGGCTTCGAGAAGAAGACGCTGGTCATGCTGATGTCCGACAACGGCGTCGCAATGCCATTCGCCAAGACCAACGTCTGGCGGCATTCGACGCGAACGCCCTGGATCGTGCGGTGGCCGGGCGTGACCACGCCAGGGGCGCATGACAGCGAACACATGATCGCAGGGGTAGATTTCGCGCCGACGATCCTGGCAGCAGCGGGGCTCCAACCGCAGGCGGAGATGGATGGCCGCTCCTTCCTGCCCCTGTTACAGGGAAAAGAACAGGCCGGCCGCGAATACGTCTATACGTACCTCGATTCCACGGCTCACGAGCGGTCCTACGTCATGCGCTCGATTCAAGATGTCCGGTACGGCTACATCTGGAACAGCTGGTCCAATGGCAGAATGGTGTTTCGCAACGAGTCGGACCGAAACGCTGCGATGCGGGCGATCGGGAAGAAGTCGGAGAGTGATCCCGTTCTCGCGGCGCGTGTGAAGCACTTCCGATACCGCGTGCCCGAGGAGTTCTACGATTACGAGAAGGACCCCGACGCGCTCCACAACCTGATCGACGATCCCGCGGTAGCGGGCAGGGTAAGTGCCTTCCGGTTGAAGCTGCTGGACCACATGGAGCGGACCCGAGATCCGAAGCGCACGAGTTTCAAGAAGGTGGCGGTGCCGTAGCTTTCCGGACATCGAAGTTCTACGAGTCGCTTGCCATCGAGGGCAACGCCTCGTGCCTGCTGATGGCCAACTCCGGCGGCTTGTGCTTCAGCGAATAACGAAGACGAGGAGGTGAAGATGTCGAAGCAGCTCAAGGGTAAAGTCGCGGTGATCACCGGGGGTGCCTCGGGGATCGGGCTCGGGATCGCAAAGCGCTACGTCGCCGAAGGGGCTCGCGTGATGCTCTCCGATCTCAATGCCGAGGCACTGGCGGCAGCGGCCGCAGAACTCGGAAACTCGGTGGCGACGCAACGCACGGACGTGACCCAGGAGGCCGACGTCGAGGCGATGGTCGCAGCGACGCTGGAGCGCTTCGGCACACTCGACATCGCGGTGAACGCCGCGGGGATCGGCAACCTCGCTCCCATCGACCAACACCCGGTCGAGATGTGGGATCAGGTCCTCGCCGTCAATCTTCGAGGCACCATGCTGGCGCTCAAGCACGAGCTCCAGGTCATGGGACCGGCAGGCAGCGGAGTCGTCATCAACATCGCCTCGATCAATGCGAAGGTGCCGGCCAAGGGCATGTCCGCCTACTGCGCCTCCAAGGCGGCCGTCGACATGCTCACGCGCTGTGCGGCGCTCGAGATCGCAGCGAAGGGCGTTCGCGTGGTGGGAATCGGGCCGGGCCTGGTCGAGACGCCGCTGACTTCACCGCTCACCGGCCATTCGGGGATCCTCGAAAGCTACCTGCAGTCGATTCCCCTGGGCCGGACGGGTAAACCAGCCGACATCGCAGGCTTGGCGCTCTATCTCGCCGGACCCGACGCGACCTGGGTGACGGGACACACCTTCTACATCGACGGCGGTGAGGCCAACCTCTCCTATCCGGACATCATGGGCATCGCGGCGGGTCTCTAGCCTTCGGGCACGCCGAGTGGAGCTCGAAGTGTCCGCCGAAGACGAGCTGGTGCGGGGGATACCGCCGGCCCTGGCCGCCTGCAGCACATTCACAAGGGCCTCCAGCTGACGGCCTTTGGTGCCGAGGGCGAAGAGATGTACATCGTGATCGATGGCGAGATCGAGCTGACGGTGCCGCGTGATGGCGAGACGGTGTCGCTGCAGACCGCGCGCCGCGGCGACACCTTGGGCGAAGGCGCCATCTTCCATGGGCGGCGAATTGCCGATGCGACGGCGGTCTCGGATTCGAGGCTACTGCTGCTGTCGGAAGAGGATCTCGGACGATTGCGCGATCAGTATCCCCGCATCGCAACGCGTGTCTACCACAACCTCAGCCGGATCCTCGCCGTCCAACTCGGCAAAGCGACGAGCATGGTGGCGTTTCCGCCGGAGACACAGGAGCCCGAGGAGTCCGGCGCCGCTACCCGCGAGCCCTAGTGCGCCGCCCTGCTCTCACTGCCCGGCCTTCAACTCCTCGAGCTCGGCGTCGAAGACGTCGAAGAACTGCTCGCCGTTCGGCAGCAGCCAGAAGCGATTCTCGCGCACCGCCTCGATCACCATGGGGCCCACCTCGTCGGCGGGAATGCCCGCGTTCGTGAGCGTGGACATGACGTCCCACATCTGCTGCACCTCGGGCGCCAGCTCGACCTTGGGGCGCGGCTTGCCGCCCGGCCCCGTGGTCTCCAGCTGCGAGATGATGTTCGTAGCCACCATTCCCGGGCACAC
>PVMS01058891.1_pt1 | contig 10281 bp, 7 predicted proteins | sample 1853461 | NCBI WGS metagenome assembly PVMS01 (sample SAMN08582032, study PRJNA380276) | Marine sediment metagenome, whole genome shotgun sequencing project. | isolation source: ocean sediment barecode stripped | collected 2017
TCATGCCGGGGAAGTCATTTCTAAAACCGTGCTGACCGAGCATTTGTATGACGATGAGGCGGACAATGACAGTAATGTAATCGAGGTTTTTATTCGACGTTTACGGCAGAAACTTGATCCCGATGAAAGTTTGCAACCTATTGAAACACTGAGAGGAAGAGGTTACCGTTTTACGCTGGCTCGTGTTGAGCCAAACTGATAGGCCTGTACGTCTTCGAGAATGCAGCTTTGTAGATAGCCAGGTACTGCCTGGCTGAACCCAACATTATCACATTGAAGGTATGCACACTCATCGATGAAATCGATTAAGTCACGGCTCACATTTGTCTCGATGATTGTATTGATCATGTTTATGATACTGACCGCAATAGCACTGGAGCGTGCGGTCGTCAAACGGGCATTACAGGCCGAGGAGGACAGACTGCAGGTATTGATTTATAGCCTGCTGGCAGCGGTCGATCGAGACGCGACTGGAATGAGCATTATTATATCTGATGATCGGTTATTTGAATCCAGTCTGATGACCCGGGATTCAGGCCTCTACGCCATGCTTTACAATCATAACAAGGATGAGTTATGGCGTTCGCGCTCAACCAGTCTGCAGTTTACCGGGGTTGATTCCATCGACCTCGGTAGTTGGCAATTCAGTACATTGACTTTTAACCAACGGGACTATTTTCGACTCGTATTCGCCATTCAATGGCCAGATATCGAGGACAGGTTGCAAGGTTATGAGGTTGTGATCTGGCAGGAAGCGACCGATTATTTTCAACAACTGGACCGATTTCGACAAACACTGTGGGCGTGGTTGATTATTACTACCCTGTTACTTCTGGTTTTAATGTACCTGGTGATGATGTGGAGTCTACGGCCACTGAAAAAAGTTGGCCTTGAAATAAAGGCGATCGAAGATCGACAGCAATCAGGGTTTGAACATAGCTATCCACTTGAAATAACTCCGTTGACTGAAAATCTAAATATCCTGCTGCGACGCGAACAATATCAGCAGCAGCGCTACCGCAACGCACTGGATGATCTGGCACACAGCCTGAAAACCCCGCTGGCGATATTAAGCGGTTTGTCGGATAGCGAAAATCCAGGCCCAAAAGATTTGCAAACCCTGGGTGAACAGGTCGATAGGATGAATCAAATCGTATCTTACCAATTACAGAAAGCGAGTAGTGTTACAGGTATGCAAATGAGTAAACCGCTCGATCTGGTCCAGATTATAAAAAAAATAGTGTCAGCGTTGGAAAAGGTATACCGGGATAAATCGGTACAGGTTGAATTTCATGTTTCCGGCACAGTGATGTTCAGGATTGACGAAAGTGACTGTCTCGAGGTTATCGGTAATCTGCTCGATAACGCGTTTAAATACTGTCAGCGAAGGGTTGTCATCGACATTGATGTGGGTGGTGATAGTGGTATGCGACTCACAATATCAGACGATGGTCAGGGGCTTAAGCAACAGCAGGTAGAACGAATCCTGAATCGGGGAACACGACTCGATCAATCCAGCGAAGGGCAGGGAATAGGCCTTGCGGTAGTGGCAGATATCGTCAAATCTTACAAGATAAGAATGACATTTGAGCGTTCAGCGCTCGGTGGTCTTAGTGTAATTCTGGTTTTTCCGGCAGCCTGACTACCCGGTTTCAGGGGGAACCGGGTAGTCAGTCGTCGCAGTATTTACTTTTTCGCAGTTATTACCAGGTCAACCCGGCGATTGATCGCACGACCTTCTTTTGTTTCGTTGGAAGCGATAGGCCTGGACTCTCCGTAGCCGATGTATCCTATCTTATAACCACCCGCAAGAGACGACAGATAAATTGCAACCGAGTTTGCCCTTTTAGTCGAAAGTTTAGAATTTAAATCGGCGGCACCTACCGAGTCAGTATGTCCCTGCACGGCAACCAGTTCAGCTTCTAAAGCTGTAATAATGTCATTAACCTTTGCCAGTAGCTGTTTTGATGTGGGGGGGAACAGTTGAAACACCGGAAGCAAAATTTATTTTCTTCAGTCTGAAAATAAGTTTGTTACCCTGCTGATAAACCGACGCTTCGTCTTCAGAGAAATGTTTGCCCGCTTCTTCCATAGCTTCCTGAAATCGTACCTGGGTAGAAGATTTCTCCAGTTTCTCATTTTGCCTTTTTAGCGCACCTTCGGTCTGGCTTAGATCTGACTGTGCACTTTGCAGATTTTTTTCCAGCGTTCCGACGTTTTTAGAGAGTATTCCCAGGGCCCTGTTTTGATTAACGATTTTCAGGGCGATATTCTCAGGTGTGCCTTTGGCGTTTAAAATAACGTCCATTACATCTAGTAATAAAACAGAACTTGCTACAGCCTTATTCACGCTTTTTTTATGAACCCCGGGATTACGCGGGCTCTGGGCAATAAAGTTTTCAGCCTCGTTAAGATCCAGCATAGCCGTTCTAAGCGTTTTTGGCGCCCGGTCTTCTGCGTTTTTCCTGTTAGCTTTGTGAATCGCTTTTTTAACACTATCGAGTTCTCTGAACTGGACAGCTTTAATCTCTAAGGAAAAATATTCTATTTGAAATTCTGAAAATTCATCGGGATCGAGGGCCTTTGAAAATTTGTCTGTTTCGTTTCTTAATCCCCTGTCAACCTTAAGCAGGGCTGCCGTCAGTGTCTCACTGTTTCTTATGCCGGCATTAAGGGAGGCCTTTCTGGCCTGAAGTATGCGGAACGGGGTGGAACTTCGGGATCTGGATTGCTCGGCTGCTTCCAGAAAATAACCTTTAGCAATGGCCGCGTTATCCAGAATAACTTCCTTTTTAGTGCCACGAGACAATCCGCGTTGGGCGCGGTTCAAATACTCGCTTCCTTTCATATACTCCTTGAAGGACAGTAGATCAAATTGTGCCTTCTCGGTTTTGTTCATTAACACAACGACCTCATAAACAGCCGCGTTTGGTGTAGCACTTGAATTAAGCTCGGCTTTTTTTGTGCTTGAACAGCCAAATACTAAAAGCGTGATGCCGAAGCACAAGACTAACATATTGTTTTTCATACTAGTTTACCCCGCATGTCTAATTTTTCCGAGTATAGTTCAAACTGGTATATATGCAGGGTAGATGAGACATATTGAACAAATCCTGGAATTCAGGCGAATGGATAGCTCAATTTGGGGACAGCCATGGCTGTAGCAGGAATCTGTTTCGAGTTTTATCTTTTCGAGACTGTTTCGATAAACTTTCTGGCTGGCAGGCGATAAAAAAAAGGATTAACGAGGAAATTCGACCAGCCTTAACGAGGCGGTTAAATTTAATTTATATAATGATATCAATTCCTTACAAGCATTTATACTGGCAGAGCGTCCATCTGCTCCTAAAATACCCGGGTAGATCAGATATCCCTTAAATCATTTGATAGTGTCTAGCCCTTGCAACTGACCCGCTACCCAGAAATTCGACTCTTGTATCGGAACTACGATCGCTTTCCGTCAGTGGTTCGGATGAAACATGTTCACCTATGCAATTAGTGCATCGATAAAATTTGACTAAACTCCGCGCTGTCGCATTTTCATCGGCAACAAGCATCGCTGAACTACAGTTAGGACATCTCATTGATTCGCTCGTATTGGTGTAGAAAACGGGTAAGCGGGTAGTATATCTTTATTTGGGTAAATCACAATATATTGTGATAATTTATGAAGTATTCCACAATATATAGTATTCATTCCAGCCCGTTCACGAAATGCGACATTGCTATATGCCCCGGGCGGAAAACTGTGTTCGAAGGATCTGACTAGTTACCCGAACTAAGCGCCTTGGATCCTATATCGGTACGATAATAGGCAGTCGCCCAGTCGATTTCGGCAATCAAATCATAGGTTTTTTGTTGCGCCGCCTCGACATTATCGCCGAGACACACGACACAAAGAACACGTCCACCGTTTGAAACCACATTTCCCTGCGGATCTGTGAGCGTGCCGGCGTGAAAGACCTTCGAGGATTTTTGTTCGGCGGGTATATTCCGTATCAACTCACCCCTGGCATAAGGGCCGGGGTAACCACTCGCCGCCAGTACGACTCCAACACTGTAACGGTGATCCCAACTGGCGGTTTGACCGGATAGTCGGCCATCGCATGCAGCCAGGCAAAGCTCAACCAGGTCGGACTGCAGTCGCATCATGATCGGCTGTGTTTCAGGATCACCAAAACGGCAATTGTATTCGAGCACCCGCACCTCGCCATTCGAGTCAATCATTAATCCTGCGTATAGAAAACCGGTATACCTCGCACCTTCTTCAGCCATGCCCCGCACGGTCGGCATGATAATATTTTGCATGACATAGGATTCGACCGCATCGGTCACTATCGGTGCGGGTGAATAGGCGCCCATTCCACCGGTATTAGGCCCCCGGTCACCATCATCTCTGGCCTTGTGGTCCTGCGACGTGGCCATCGGCAATACATGATCGCCATCGACCATACAGATAAAACTCGCTTCTTCACCAGGTAGAAATTCCTCGATAACGATACGATGCCCGGCTTCACCAAACAGGTTAGCCTCAAGCATATCTTTAATCGCGTCAATCGCCTGAGCTTCGGTGTCAGCCAGGATCACACCCTTGCCTGCAGCGAGGCCGTCAGCCTTGACGACTATGGGTGCGCCCTGTGATTTAACATATTCAATGGCTGGTTCAATTTCGGTAAAGCTCTGATAATCGGCAGTGGGTATGCGATGGCGGGCGAGGAAGTCCTTGCTAAATGTTTTCGATCCTTCGAGTTGTGCGGCAGCAGCACTTGGACCGAAGATAGGTAATCCAGACTGCTTAAATCTATCGACGATACCGTTCACCAGCGGTGCTTCCGGCCCTACGATAGTCAAATCGATTTTTTCTTTTAATGCGAATTCGAGCAACGCATCGATATCTTCTGCAGCAATTTCGACATTGCCGATTTTGTCTTCCTGCGCAGTACCTGCATTGCCGGGCGCTACAAATACCTGTTGCACGCGTGCAGATTGAGCTGCTTTCCAGGCGAGGGCGTGTTCGCGCCCACCACCACCTACAATTAATACCTTCATTCCCAGACCCCGGTGAATAGCAACCTTAAATCAATACCATGCGTACTCAATGTCTGAAATGACGCATACCGGTAAATACCATGGCCATGCCATGTTCGTTAGCCGCTGCGATGACTTCATCGTCTTTGATTGATCCCCCGGGTTGAATAATTGCGCTTATTCCCACCTCCTGCGCTGCATCGATGCCATCACGAAACGGAAAGAATGCGTCAGAGGCCATCACCGATCCTGCTACCTGGTGATTTGCATGCTCGGCCTTGATACCGGCAATGCGGGCGCTATTAATCCGGGACATCTGGCCTGCGCCAATGCCTATGGTCATATTATTTTTTGCATATACGATCGCGTTCGACTTAACGTACTTAGCCACTTGCCAGGCAAATAGCAGATCCTGCATTTGTGCTTCGGTGGGTTTTAGTTCGCTCACAACGTCGAGTGACTGGTAAAGTTTTGCGTCGACGTCCTGAACCAGCAGCCCGCCGTTCACGCGTTTGTAATCGAGTCGGTAAACCGGTTCATGCCATTCACCACAACTGAGCAATCTGACATTCTGCTTTTTTGCAACAATCGCATTCGCTTCTTCGTCGACCGATGGAGCAATGATGACCTCGACAAACTGCTGATCAATAATTGCCTGAGCAGTATCTGCATCGAGCGCACGATTGAAGGCTATGATGCCGCCAAACGCTGATTCAGGATCGGTACTATAGGCGCGCCGATATGCCTCGTAAATATTCTCGTCGATAGCAACCCCGCAGGGATTAGCGTGCTTGACGATAACACAGGCGGGCTGCTCAAATTGTTTGACACACTCCAGGGCCGCATCGGTATCACCAATATTGTTGTATGACAGTGCCTTGCCCTGTAGTTGTTTGGCACTGGCGATGCCAGGTTCAGCCAGGTTTGATTCGACATAAAATGCGGCATTTTGATGTGGATTTTCCCCATATCGCATACCCATTGCATGCCGGTACTGAAAGTTGATCGTACGCGGAAATTGCTGATCGTCGGGTTGCTGAACCATGCAGCCGAAGTAATTGGCTATCGCGCCATCATAACTCGCACTATGCTCAAAAGCCTTGATCGCCAGGGAAAAACGGGTTCCATCACTGATACTGCCATCGCTGCCTTCCATTTCGCCGAGAACTGTGGCGTAATCCACCGGATCGACCACAACGGTTACGCTGCTATGATTTTTCGCCGCTGCGCGAACCATGGCTGGACCCCCGATATCGATATTTTCAATTGCATCTTCAAAGCTGCAGTCTGGTTTTGCCACGGTTTCCTGAAATGGATACAAGTTGATGATAACCAGATCAATCGGCTGTATATCGTGTTCCTGCATGACTTCTTCGTCGAGGCCGCGACGTCCCAGGATGCCGCCGTGTACCTTTGGATGCAATGTTTTGACCCGACCTGCCATCATTTCAGGAAAGCCCGTATAGTCCGATATCTCGGTTACCGGAATACCCTGTTGTGCAATTAGACTGGCAGTGCCACCTGTGGACAAAAGTTCTACGCCTTTGGTATTCAGGGTTCGGGCGAGGTCAACAATACCTGATTTATCGGATACGCTGATCAGGGCGCGTCGTACAGGCGGAGCAGAATTAGACATAGAAAGTGTACTGTCAGAGGCCGGAAAAAAACCGGCATTATAGCGGATCGGAAAGAGAGAAGTATTAAAACCGTCGTGCTGATATCCAGGCTACCGCTAATGCTCGATCTGGTAGTGCTTCAATTTTTTACGCAGCGTGCCACGGTTAATGCCAAGGTAGGTAGCGGTTTTACATTGATTGTTGTTGCAGTGTTGTAAGACGGTTTGTAACAGGGGTTGTTCGATTTCAGAGATTACAGTCTGAAACAGATTGTAGGGAATTTCTCCGTCCAAATCGGATAGGTACTCGCGTATTGCGTGCTCGACTGATCGCTGTAATGAGCTTGTCTGCTGCCTATTTTTCACGACAACCAACCATAAATCCCCCGCAGATTCATGAAGCCTTGGCAAATCTCCCCAGGAGCCATTGCCCAAAGTAGGTATTAATAATATCTAACTGGGCGTCGGCTGTGGTCGCCTGCATAAATGCAGGCCTGGCCTGGCGATATGTCATAAATTGGCCGAGCTGCCAGTTAATGTGCTTGCGCGCAATTTGTACTCCCTGAAACTCCCCATAAAACGCGTACAGATTTTTTAGATGGCTAATTAACCATATTTGTTTTTGTTGATCTGTCGGTTCCTTTGCTGTTTTACCAGTCGCCAGATAGTGTTCTATGTGTTGAAAAATCCACGGACGACGCTGCGCAATACGGCCTATCATGATAGCATCCGTGGCTGTGAAGTCCATGACCATTTTGGCTTTTTTCTCAGAATCGATGTCGCCGTTTGCGATAACGGGAATCCGAACCGCCTTTTTTACCTGCCGTATAGTCTCGTATTCCGCCACCCCAAGATACTTGTCTTCGCGAGTTCGTCCATGCACGGTTAAGGCCTGAATACCGCAGTCTTCAGCTATCCTGGCGACTTCTAATGCATTCCTGTTTTCACGTGACCAGCCGGTTCTAATTTTAAGTGTTACCGGCACCGAGACAGACTTGACCACCGATTCAAGAATTCTGCTTACCAACGCTGTATCTTTCAAAAGAGATGAACCGGCATCGACCTTGCATACTTTCTTTGCAGGGCAACCCATGTTGATATCGATGATTTGTGCCCCCTGGTCGACGTTATAGCTGGCTGCATCAGCCATCATTTTCGGGATACCACCGGCTATCTGGACGATAATCGGGCCCGGCTCGCCCGCGTGATCCATGCGTAGCTGGGTTTTACGGCTGTGCCTCAAATCGGGTCGACTGGAAACCATTTCAGATACTGTCATACCGGCGCCGAGAGATCGGCATAGCTGTCGAAACGGTCGGTCGGTTACACCGGCCATCGGTGCCAGTACCAGACGATTTTGGAAAGTATAGGGGCCAATGCTGAATGACATAATGAATTTTCAGTTTATCAGGTATTCAGGCATCAGCTTCAGTCTTTCTTCGACTACTTGGATCCGGGGCCCCGCATTCGAGAAAGATACGATTGGTACAGGTGGCACATATATCCTTGTCAAGTTTTTCGAAAATGCCTGAAATGGCCTCGGACTTCGAGTCGAAAAAATTTTCAGTCTTGATTTCCTCGGTATAACCCCCCCTGTCCATAACCCGGGCGGCCTTGTCCTTAAGTCGATACATATATAAATCCCCACCCATTTCCCGCCTGGCCCTGGCTTCACTAACCAGTAACTCAGCGCCCGCTACATCAATTTGATTGATACCTTTAGTCAACAGGAATAAATTTCTCTGTTCCGGGTAATGCTCGCGGTAGCGCCGCAGTAGTTCACCGACGTGCGAGACCGAACCAAAATAGAGTGAATCTTCCAGTCTTAAAATTTTTAACTGGGGGCACTCGGGTAGAGTAACACCCGTTTTAAATTTGCGATGCCTGGAATCTGGATCGGGGACCCTAGGGTCAAGTTTCGGTCGCGAGGTTCGGCGTAAAAATATCATTAGCGATAAAATGACCCCGAATAGAATGGCGAATTCGAGTTTGAGAAAAAGTGTACTAAGAAATGTGACGCTTAAGACAGCGGCTTCGTTGATATCCGCACGAAGAATTTTAATAATCTGTGAGAAATTGATCAAACGCCAGGCTACTAGAATCAGCAGGCCTGCGACCGCCGCCTTGGGCAGATAGGCTGTTAACGGTGCAATCGCCAGTACAAAAAAGACCAGGATTACACCCGCCGAAGCCGCTGCCAGGGGTGTACGGGCACCCGCGTCGTAGTTAGCGCCACTGCGGTTAAATGAACCGGTAGCGACATAGGCAGAGAAAAAACTACCGACGATGTTGGAGAGCCCCTGACCGATGAACTCCTGGTTTCCGGAAATGGGTTGTCCCGATTTAATCGAGATTGAGCGAGAAATTGATACCGCTTCGGTCAACGCGAAAAGCGTCATTGCCAGCGCCAGGGGTGCCAGATCTCTTAGTACGCTGAGCGAAAATTCGGGTGTCGACAAGGGTGGTAATTGCCTAGGCAATGCGCTTAACATCTGAATACCTGTAAATTGCTCGCCGAATCCCTGATTCAGTAAAACCGCGACGATACTACCCAGCAACAGGGCGGCTATCATGCCGGGAAATCTGGGGTTAATCCTGTGAGCAAGCACCCCGGTTGCCAGCGTTGTCAATGCCACTATCGAGGCCAGCGGGTGCAGTGAGTCCCAATGAGTAAATAGGTAACTAAAGTCCTGGACCAGGTGTTCACTATCGTGCAAGTCGATACCGAGAAAGGTTTTAGCCTGTTTTGCCGCAATCAGACAGGCAGCGCCCGCGGTAAACCCGACTATCACCGAATGAGATATAAAATTGACCAGTGTGCCGAGTCGCACCATGCCCATCGCGAATTGCAGGATGCCAACCATGAACGCAAGCGTGATCGCCATTGATATATATTCCGGACTCCCGGGGATAGCAATGACACTAAGAGACGAAAACATGACGAGAGACGCAGCCGTAGTCGGACCGGAGACCAGGTGCCACGAGGACCCGAATAGCGCGGCAATAACGGCCGGCACCATGCTGGTGTAGAGACCGTACTCAGGCGGCATGCCGGCGATGGCTGCAAACGCTACTCCCTGGGGCAGGACAATGGCGGCGCCGGTCAAGCCAGCCAACAGGTCAACCTGCACAGTCTCCCGGTTAAGATTTTTACTCCAACGTAAGAAAGGCAAAAATCGCGTTAGCTGAGCTGAAATTTTCATGTTCGATTCTGTTTGAATATTATATTGACAAAGGCACGCAATCGAGAGACTGAATACCCGGGGTCCATATGGTAGATAAAAATTACTATGGTCGACTTAAACGATAAAAATCAGGTGTTTATTTCGGTAGTAAACAAGTTTTCTCACCCGCCAATATAGCCGGGGTTATTGCCGGATTATAGTCCTTAAACTGGATCAAAGATGCGCGTAAAATTCGATGCAGGCATTAAACGGACTAATGCCAATTACACTATCACATAAACTCGAATTCATAAGTCAATGCATCGGTACCCGGGTCACTAATTTCAAGCCGAAACTGCACCGGTTTCGCTACTTCCATTAGCCTTCGGTTTTTATCGGTTTGCAGGTATTCACTCGGAGTAAATAATCGATTGGCGATCAATTTACCCTGAAGGTCGAACAGGCTAACCAGAA
>PVMS01137992.1_pt1 | contig 10281 bp, 10 predicted proteins | sample 1853461 | NCBI WGS metagenome assembly PVMS01 (sample SAMN08582032, study PRJNA380276) | Marine sediment metagenome, whole genome shotgun sequencing project. | isolation source: ocean sediment barecode stripped | collected 2017
AAAAGGAAAGATGGCAGTTTTTTCCCTGTGGAAATTTTGCAGAACTATGTTGAATTCGAAGGCGAAGAGTTCAGTTGCGGATTTGTTCGAGACATAACCGAGCGGAAACGGGCTGAAGAAAAACTCACCCGGCTCACTATCGAAAAGGACCGTATTGAAAATGAGTTGCGCGTCGCTTCAATGATCCAAAATGAATTTCTTCCAGAAAACCCACCACAAATTCCGGGAATTGAGTTTGCGGCTAAAACTATTCCGGCGAGATTTGTAGGTGGAGATTTTTTTGATTTTATACCCTTGCCCGAGCAAAAGTTGGGACTGGTACTTGGCGATGTCGCCGGCAAAGGTGTTTCTGCCGCTTTGCATATGGCCCGCCTGATGAGTGACTTCCGCAGTTTTTATCAAGAATGTTCCGATCCTTCTAAGGTCCTCGGTTCCGTCAATCGCCTATTGTCTGACAGAGCAAGAAGGGGAATGTTCGCAACAGCTGTTTGTATTTTAGTGGACCTCAATAAAAAAACTCTGAAAATTGCGAATGCTGGCCATCACCCTGTATTGATTTTCAAAGCTGAAAGCCGAACCATAGAAACCTTCCATAGTGGTGGAGTTCCCTTGGGAGTCATTAGCAATTTTGAATATTCGTTCGATGAGGTGAGCCTTGCCAGCGGCGACCGGGTGTTGATATTCTCAGATGGCGCTGTGGAAGCGACCAATGAACGTAAAGAATTATTTGGATCAAAACGTCTTAATGATATTTTTATTCAGGAAACAAACTCGCCGAACATTTTGATCGAAACCTTACTCAATCGCATCAAAGATTTTGTTGGAAATGAGGGCCCTCATGACGATATTACTTTTATGGGTTTTAAAATTTCTTAATACTGGGCATGGGGTATTGGATAATAAATGGAAGCCAGGAATATATTAGTATTGACCGGGGATCAAGTCCGCCATCACTGGTTTTGCCAGCAGTTGAATAAAACTTTTTCCATCCAGGCTGTGTTTACCGAATCATATCATTACCCGCAACCTGAACCTCAATCGGAAGACGAACGAGTTGCCTGGGACTGGTTCTTTTCCCGCCGCCAAAAATATGAATACGAGCACTTTAAAATTGGTCCTGATAGTCTTCAAGCGAATCGCCCCGAAATCATCCCGGTTTTACAAGGTGAATTAAACTCCTCGCAAACGCTTGCACGGATCAATTCTTTTGCACCCGATATCATCCTGGTATACGGAACAAGTCTTATAGGCCCTGGTCTATTAAAGCAATACCCCCAATCCATCGTGAATCTGCATGTTGGTTTGCCACGTTATTATAGGGGGTCTTCTTGCAATATCTGGCCGATTATTAACGAGGAGTTGAATTTTCTTGGCGCTTGTGTTCATCGCATAGATGCAGGCATCGATACTGGAGAAATTTTGGCGCAGGCGACTATCGAATTATCCCGGGATGATAATGAGCAAAACCTCGCGGGCAAAACTCTTGTGCTTGGAGTCCAGTTAATTATTTCTGTTGTACAAAATTGGGAGGACGAGGCTGTTGGAACGCCGCAAGAATATTTAAAGGGAAAACTGTACTTGATGAAAGATTTTACGCCAGCGGTTTCTTTGAGATTGAAACAACTGGTGGAGTCTGGGGCATTAAAAAAAATGATTGCTTCTTGTCTGGCAGAAAACTCCCAATGAACTGACTCAGTTCCTCACCAGCCTTACGCTGAGAGTGGGGTGGTGATATGTTTTCAGTTCACCCTTGCTGTAACCGCCGAGAAAGAAAAAATATTTTGCCGTTTTTTCACCCACCACATCGCTGGACCAATAGCCGTAACCTCCACCGTCTTCGAAAGCCAGAGGATAGCTCACCCTGAATTTTTCGTTGCTGTCATAAGCCAGTTTTTTAGCTTTAGGGTCAAAAGTATTTTCGTATTCCCTGGCTGTTGGCAGACGCCAGTCGCTGTATCCAGCGTAGTGCTTGAGGTTCATTTTTTTCACCCAGGCTTCTGCTTCCCCCCAGCTTTTAGGTTGCCGTTTTTCCATGACACGAAAATCTTTGGACATCCAGATTTTGCCGGTACTTGTGTGCAATGAGGTTCCATTTTCATAACGGACCCAGTCGCCCATTACGACCTGGGTGGATATCAGTTGGTCTCTTTTTGACCAAAGGGAATAGCCGTATAGGAGCCCTCCAGCAATGATGACTCCAACGATAGCCAACATGAGTGCTTTCTTGGTGCTATGGAGCCTGGAGATACTCTCATCGCGTTCATTGGTTTCCTGAGCCATGCTGTTTTTTTCATTCATTAATTCTTCTATTTCTTTGCTCAGGGCTTCTGATTTCAAGATATTTTCACGATGCTCGATTCCCTCTAAGACGTATTGTTTGACATATCTGAAATCCAGCGGTTTTTTTAGATACCGGAATACTTCGTTGTTATTCACCAGTTCATCAATTAACTGTGAGTCATAATGCGCCGTCATTAAAATTCTAGTCGTTTGTGGACAGAGGGTTTTAATTTTTTTGAAAAACTCCGTTCCTCTCATTGCCGGCTTCTTGTTATCCGACAGAACCACTGAAATGGGGCCTTTTTCTTCAATGATATCCAGTGCTTCTTCAACGTCTGGCGTCAATATAAGTTGATACCCCTCTGCTACCAGCATTTTTTTTATGACGGTAAGTATTTTTTCTTCGTCATCGACAATCAACACTTTGTGATCTGCAATTGCCATAGCGCTATTTATCCTCGTCCAAAATGGTTTGTTTCTCGACTACTCTTATTGATTGGATGCAGAAAAAATATGGAAAAATTTCCCAGTAATGTTAAGGAGCCCCTAATGATTGATCGTTTTCCGCTTCCGCGTTTGCTCTCGCTTCACTCCTAGAAATCAAGAGTGGCTTGCTGAAAAAATGAATTTTTAGAGGTGCCATTAATCAATTGGACTTCTGATGATTTTGTTTTGTACCATACCCCCAGTGGAGGCGCCTCAGAGCGATTAATTGAAGTGTTATTATAATTTAATTAATTATTATTGTTATAGGTTAACCGCCTTTTTTTCTGTTATAAATGGCTTAATTACAATAGTTTAGAGATTTTGGAGAATTCTGAAAACAGTAGAGGAGATGGATAACCTTTAAATTCGAATGGAAAACTTCTCTCTATCTTACCAGTGGGTTTAATTTCCCTAAATAGCATGGAGCTTAGGAAACTGTTGTGAGGGACCGGATCTTTTCAATCAATTCATTACGCGTGTAATTGCCTTTTTGAAACACTTTCTCCACATGGCCTGAAAGCCGATTTTTCTCTGATGGTGACAGATCTTTAGCGGTTAAAACCAGGATTGGGACGGATTGCCATTTTGGGTTTTCGCGTAGGCGGGAAATAAAATCGAACCCATCCATATTGGGCATGACCAGGTCCAACAGGATCAAACTCGGAATTTCTTTTTCCATAGCCTGCATGGCATCTGCCCCGTCCATCGCTTCCTTGGTTCTCCAGCCATCACGCACCAGTACTCGGCAAAGCGCGCTACGATTTGGGGAATCATCGTCTACCACCAGGATAGGAGCAGGGGGCATGAACTTACAATATCTTTTCAATGAATCGAGAAAATTATTCCAGTCGATAGGTTTAGATAAAAAATCTGCAGCTCCTTCCTTCAATGCTTTTTCACGTTGTGCCATTATAGAAATTATAATGACTGGAATATCTTTAACTTCTTTATTTAACTTGGCTAATACTTCCCAGCCGTCCATTTCTGGCATGATCAGGTCGAGAGTGATCAACTTGGGACGCAGTTCCTTGGCTTTTTTGAAACCCTCCTCTCCGCTGGAAGCCGTTTCGACACGATAGCCGTGTCGTTCCAGAAAACGTTGGATCAAATCGCGCGCGATTGCATCGTCGTCGATCACCAGGATGAGGTCTGATGATTCCCCGTAATCTGATTTTATCGAAGACTGTGAAGGTGAAGGATTGATATTTTCTATTGTCTTTGAAGAATTGTCGGCCAATACCAAAGGGGGGACAGGCTTTTGGGTTAAATCATTCAAGTTCATAGTATCGCCGACATCCATAGTTGTGATATTAAGTGGAAACGCCAGGGTGAACTCTGTACCCTCACCAGGCTTGCTCGAAACCGCGATGGTGCCTGCCATCATTTCACATATGCGTTTGCTAATCGACAGGCCCAGGCCGAAGCCTCCATATTTCTCCGAATGGCCATGGGTCACATGACCATATTCACTGAAAATATCTTCCAGTTGTTTGGGCTCAATGCCTATGCCATTATCTTTGATAACAAAATAAATCCATTCGTCTCCATGCAAGGGTTTGGCTGAGACCTTTAACGTGATGAGACCTTCCCGGGTAAATTTGCAGGCATTGCCCAAAATATTTAACAGGACTTGGCGAATGCGGAAGACATCGGAATTCATCGACTGCACGGGACCTTGATAGGATACGGAGAAACGGTTACCATTTTTATTTGCGAGAGGACGAATGGTGGCAATGACGTCCTCCGCCATTTCCACCACTTTGAACCATTCGGGATGGAAGTTCATTTTTCCTGCTTGAATTTTAGATAAATCCAGAGTGTCATTGATCAGTTTCAGCAGATGGTTGCCGGCCTTTTCAATGGAAGCGATGTCCTTCATGATATCTTTGCGATCAATTTTCTCCACTTCGTATTTGAGAATTTCACCATAGCCTATGATGGCGTTTAAGGGTGCTCTGAACTCATGGCTGATGTTGGAAATGAATTGAGTTTTGATTCTGGCGGAGGTTTCTGCTTCCTCTTTGGCTACCAGAAGGGACTCTTCAGCCATGCATCTATAGGTAATTTCCTCCATGAGCTCCCGGCTTTGATTCTCCAGCGACAGAGTTCTTTTGCGAACAAGTTTCTCCAGGCTTTCATTTTGTTTGGCGATTTTATTTGTCAGGAGGTGGGTTTCTATCGCGTTCGAGGTCGCCTGAATTAAAATGGACAGGGGATAAAGGTCTGCCTCTATAGGTGTTTTTTTTACATTTTTTAAAACGCCAGCAAACAATCCCTGGGCACCAGACGAGGTTATCAAACTGTGCAGGACAAGCGGTTGGCTTGTGCTGGAAGATGTCATCACCGTGCGGTTTTGATTTAAGGCCAGGGGAAAATCTCCTTGCTTGATGAGCCGGTCTATTTCCTGCTGGATATTCTGGCGTTCCTCTACCGGGTTCGCCTGGGTCAATATAAAATCATGGTTTTTTTCATTGACCATGTAAAAAACGGTCCATTGAAATTCCATCAACCGTACAATATGTTCGGTTGAATAAGCCAGGATATCTTCGGTGCTTCCCTTAGATAAGTCGACTTTGTGGCACAAGTTGCCAAAGGAGGCCAGAAGGTTTAGTTCATACAGCCTTGATTGGGATTCTTTCTCCAGGAATTCAATTCGGCTATTGCTGTATGTATCGATTTCCATGCTGTCCAGATTGCTGGGCATAAATTGGATTTCCTATAAGAATATTTTTATAGCATCGGTGGATTGTCGATCCACCTGCGAATGGATGGATGATAAAATGCTGGAAGGAAGTTCCAGACGATCCCAGGCCGCAGAGTTCAGTGGTGGCACATAATTTTCTCCAGATCCCCCCAATTCCATAGAGTGTGAAATGATATCTGCAACGTGAATGATCGCCGCATCGGTGGGATTGATTTTGGCATTTTCCGGGTCGTGATGAAAATTGATTGCATCCGTAAGCCGGACAGGTAATTCCCATTTTTCCAGGAGTGCGCCTGCAACCTTGGCATGGTCTAAACCCAGGACCTCATATTCTGCTTCGTAAAGCAAGCCACCTTTGCGGTAATGTTCCAGTACCAATTTCATTTCATCGGGTGCGTTCAATAAGAGAAGCAAACGGCCGATATCGTGCAACAGGCCCATGACATAATAGCGCTCTGGATTCGATTCTTTGCGATGATGCGCAATGATCCGTGCGGCTAGCCCCGTGGATACGCTGTGCAGCCAAAAGGCTTCCATGTCTAAAGTTGTTTTGGTGATACTGCGAAATTGTCCAGCTATGGTTGTTGCCAAAACCAGGTCGCGTAGCTGTATCATGCCGACAATGGTCACGGCATGTGTGATGGTTTCTATTTTGGATGAAAAGCCATAAAAGGAACTATTTACTATTTTCAATAGACGGGCTGCTAGCACTACGTCTCCACTGATGATCTGGCCGATTTCCCCAAAGGAGGTTTCCGGGTCTTCAACGGCCGAATTGACCTTGTAAAAGATATTCGGCAGGGAAGAAATTTCAAAATTCCCCTGTAAGATTTTTTCGATGTCAAGCTTCATTGGGTTGTCCTTCCAATGCACCGGTCTTCCGCATTTTGCAAAGTTCCATGAGTTCAGTTACCACCGGATGGTTGTGGTCCATCTGCTGGAATAATTCGTTCACCTCTTTTAGAACTTGTTCTGGAATTTTAACGGTGTCGGAATTATTTAAGGATTCCGTTTCTGCCCCATCGTCTTGAATTATTACCTCGGTGACTCCCCATGCCTGAAATATTTTTATATGCCTACGCATGATTTCATTCCCGGAGGCCAGGATCAAACGGGCGGATTGATCGGTGATATCTTTTGCGGCAATCATTCCGTCTTGTATTTTATTAATATTGACTGAAATCATGCGAGCATCCTCTTTTAGGCCGGTAGGCCAGCCATTTAGTTTTATTAAATAATGGATTAGAAAAAATCGAAATAGAATCATTCAATCCTTTTATTATACGATAATTTACCTGAAATTTGATGATGTTTATTGAAAATTATAGTATTAGGTGTTTATCCCACCTTCGGGAGTGGAGGGCGAGAAAGCTCGGTAAAAGATTAATTGCTGGATTCTAAAGGCACCCCTAAAATTAGTTTTGACCATGAGCGGCCCTTATGAAATAAGGGTCAGCGAGTTGCCAGAATAGAAATTATTAGAGGCCTTCTTAAAATAGTTAGAATTTGGGCTTGCGGGGGAATAAGGTTTACTCTAAATATTTTAACTGGCAGAATGTTCTTTCAGGCAAATTACCTCGTGGTTTGGATGCTGTATATGAAATCTTCGCAATTGTGGGCACTAATTAAAAATCATCTGCGGATCATTGGAGTCGTTGTTGTGCTCGCATTGGTTGGCTGTTCAGAACGCCATTTAATGACAATCGATCCCACTGTTCCTGTGAAACAAAAAAATATTGGTAACGGAGAAAAACTCCTGCTCCAGGTCATCGATATGCGGCGAAGCAATACTATATCCAATTGGCAGGGAGGTTTTAATATTCGTAAATTTACCGTCAGTTCAGATGCGCATGTCACTGAGACCTTGAAGTCCAAGGTGCGGCAAGGACTTAATCTGCTTGGGTTTCAGCCTAGGAGCGCTCAGTCCACATCCATTAAAAAATCTTTGAAAGTTGAAGTTTTGAAGATTGCGAGTTTGTATAAGGAGAAACGGCCAAGTTTGGGAGTCAAGGTGCAAACGATTTTGAGAGCCACCTGCGATAATGAGGGTCGGCGTTATCAAAATGTCTACAGAGCTAACAGATCCAAAAAAAACTTTTCACCAGCCATGTTTCCAAATGAAAAGCTTGTCAATGCCACCCTATCCGAATCGCTTCGCATGATGTTTCATGATGTGACACTGCTCGATTGCCTGTCGGGTTAATCCCTTATAAAAAAGATTGCCAGCGGGCGTTGCCCACCTTATTGTCTGGAACAAAAATACCGATAATGAATGTAAGTTCAGAGCACTTCTAAAACTTCAGATTTCCTACGAGCTATCCTTGGTTTTGCAGAGGTGCCTCCGCTGGCAAATGGAGCAAGAGTAAAGGGCTTGATGATCTCAACCGCTCAAGCGAGCTACGATTATTCCCCTCCCACGGTAGTGGGTGAATTATTAGAAGTTCCTTTTAAACCTTTTCCTATTATCTATGACTCTGACCATTAGACGCTTTCCCATTTTTATTTTATTAGCGCTGACAGTTCAGTGGACCCTCTGTGCTTCCGCATGGGCGCAGTCGTTCAGCGAACAAATTGAAAAATATCAAGCCGCAATTGCGGTGGATGCCAATGACTATTCGCCGCATTTTAATCTGGACTGGTCTCTGGCGGAAAAAAAAATTGGCGCCCAGGTTTCTAAATCCTTCATTGGTATCCCTTATCCAACTCCCCAATTGAGATCCCCTAAATCCTGCTTCCTTCGTTCTTTGGTGAAAGCTGGAAATCTTCCGGTTTGAAATCGTATTTTTCATGATAGTGGCGTAATGCCCTTCGGCATTGTGCAACTCCTGCACGGTCTTTCTGTTGTAAATAAAGTTCATTTGCTTTCATCGTATGGAGGATCGCATTGGCACCGTCTCCAATGGAGTCGTAGGCCTCTCCGAGATAGAAATGAGTTTTCGGATTGTCTGGATTTTGTTCAATATCCAGATTGAATTTTTCGATGAGGGCTTTATTTTCTTTATTTGCTTTCAGTTGATTTTTTTCCATCCTCTGGATTTGACCCTCCAGCATTTGTGTAAGAATTTCGATTAAATTTTTTTCAAATTCTTTGCCAAATTCCAAAATTTTCTTTTCCAGCTCTGCAATCTCTTTGTCGTGACTGCTGCTTTCTGATTCGCTGAATGCTGGATTGATGGCTAGGGGGAAAAACATAAAAACTATAAGGCAGATCAGTGCAATTTTCATTTTCATGGCGGATCACCAGTGATTGATTGTGGGTAGTATTGCAATAGGACTTAACTCAATTATCCTTGTGCAATTGAAAGAATTCATCGGGGAAGAGAGTCGTGTCGTCTCGAATTGCCAGTTGGATTTGTTTCCGAGTCAGGCCACGTGCTTTTGTGAAGTCTGCGCCTTGAACATTTGCCCCTTCCAGATTGGCCTGGTCCAGATTGGCTTCTGTTAAGTCAGCCCACATGAGGTCTGCTTCTTCAAGATTGGCATGGGGTAGATTTGCCTTCGTCAATTTACAATCCTGCAAAATGGCACCGCGTAAATTAGCCCTGCCCAGATTGGCCGACTTCAGATTAGAATTTCTTAAATCGGCCTCAACCAAAATCCTGTTTCTTAGATCCTGGCAGGAAAAATCCTTGGAACAGAGGGTTGCCCTTTCTCCCTGTTCTCCCTTGGACCTAAACCAAAGTTCGTGCTGCGCTATAATTTTCTCATCGTAGTCTGATAGCATTTTATGTTTACCAGCAAACTTTGCAAGCCACGCTTGATAATTTGGTTTTGTTGCGAAGCGGCGAGCCACATCCGCAGGAAAGTGCGATGTCTTCACTCTTCATTCTTAGATATATCGTGAATCAACCTTCAACCACTTTTCCGCTCGATGTGATCTTGAAAGGTGTATCTCCATTGATGTGTTTACCGGTTGCCACAAATGAGTCTGGATCTCCATCCTCAATGGTAATAGAAATACTTGAATTCTTATTGAATTTAAAGGGGGGGGTGCTGATAGATTCTATATTGCATGAACCTGAATCGCTGACATTTCCTTTAACTGCCTTGGCGGTGAATAGATTGGCAGTGCCAGCGACCTCAAAATCACTTGCGGCATCTCCTAAACTGCCATTGGAGATATTAAACGCCCAAAATTTTTGACATTCTTTATGCAAGGCTTTCAAGTCTGATTTAGTGACAAACGCATAGTATTTGTGACGGAAAGGACTATATTTTGGGTGGGCCAGAGCCCCGACAATGGCCAAAGCAATGAGAATACCAATGATCGACATTCCTCTTTGATTCATGATAATTTTGGCTAGCATTTTATCCTCCAAATAATTGTATTTCCCATTAAATATTCTCCTCCCAAATAGAATAACCAGGAAGCTACCCAAACCAATTCAGCTTAATACAGTTAAATTTATCAATTTGTATTAAATCTTTATTAAATTTCTATATATATCCTAGCATAAAAGTTTTGTAAAAATCTCCTGCGCGCCTCCAATTGACTAAATTTTTGAAAAATACCCTTTGTAGGAGATGCATAATTTGTCAATTAATGGTCGATAAAATATACACTTTGGTTAAAATAATGAATAAAATTATAGATTTAATAAGGTAAAGGTCATTAAATTTTAATATTAACCCTTATTTTGTAAGGAATTAATAGTTAGTTTTGAGAAATTGATATTTTTGGTTAATTTTGGCGCACCATTTGCATTTAAATTTATTAAAAAGCAGTTATATCGATTTTAGCCCGTAGAAATATATATAGTCCAATTAAAATATCAAAAAGGATACGATTTTGATCAAAGTTGAAGCCCAAT
>PVMS01041517.1_pt1 | contig 10279 bp, 10 predicted proteins | sample 1853461 | NCBI WGS metagenome assembly PVMS01 (sample SAMN08582032, study PRJNA380276) | Marine sediment metagenome, whole genome shotgun sequencing project. | isolation source: ocean sediment barecode stripped | collected 2017
CTTCTGCGCTCCGTCGACTATCGGGACTCGGACCGCATCGTTACCCTCCTAACGGAGGAGTACGGCAAGATTTCCGCGCTCGCTCGCGGCGCTCGGAAAAGCCAGCGCCGGTTTGGCGGTGCGCTGCAGCCCTACGTCCTGATGAACGTGTACTTCCGACCTGGCCGCGGTGAGCTCGCGCACCTGGAACGCGTATCGGTCGATCGATCGTTTCACGAGATCCTTCGAAGCCTGGAGGCAATTGGGGCGGCGGGCGCAGCGTTGGCCGTCATTCGCGAGCGCGTGCCCGACCACGAGCCAGAGCCTGCCGTGTTCGACACTGCGGTGCGGTTCCTGACGGCGCTCAATGAAGGCGCGCCGGTCGAAGAGGCGTTGCTGTGCCTCCAGATCCGAGCCCTTGCGCTGCTCGGCTTCGCGCCGACCCTCGACCGCTGCGTCCAGTGCGGCAAGATGCCGGCGCAGGGACGTTCGGCCTCCTTCGATGCTGTACGAGGGGGGATCGTGTGCAGGGCGTGCGGCGGCGGGCGATTGGTGCTGTCGGCGAGTGCACTTCGGCGTTGGGCTGTGGTGCAGGCGACATCGGAGTTTCCCGAGGAGCCTTGGTCTGATCGGGAGCGCCAAGAGATCCACGACGCGCTAGCGCAGCTCGACGCGAGCCATGCGACGGTCAGCGTTCGCGAGCGAACGTCAGCGGCATCGGGCCGATGGGGGCGCCGCATCTCATGAGTGAAGCGCCCGAACCAATCGAGCTTCGCGCGCCCCGCGGAGCCCGGGTGACGGAAATCGACTGGGCGGATGGGCATCGCAGCATGTACCCGCATGAGCTACTTCGCGGCTTCTGTCCCTGCGCGCACTGTCAGGGTCACGAAGGCCAAATTCAGTTTGCAGAAGGTGGCGACCTCGCGCTAGTCGACATCCAGCCGGTCGGGAATTATGCCCTCCGGTTCGTGTGGCGTGACGGACATCAAACCGGGATCTACAGCCATCGGTTCCTGCGGAGCCTGTGCGCCTGTTCATCCTGCGCCGTGGACGAGCCGAAGTCGCGCTCGTTTTCGCGCGAATAGGGCGGGTCCCCCCCGGTGCGTCTCTGTTACCATGTACGCGGGGGGATCGAGTGGCATTTCACGCTCTCATTGTCGACGACAGCAGCGCCGTGCGCGCGTTCGTCCGCGCTTCTTTGGAGGACGCGGATTTCGCCAGAGTGCAAGAGGCCGAGACCGGTTTCGAAGCGCTTCGGTTGCTCGCTTCCAACACGTTTGATGTCGTCATCGTCGATGTCAATATGCCGGATATCAACGGGCTCGAGTTGCTAGCCTTCATGAACAAGAGCCCGCGGCAACAGGGTGCTCAAAAGATCCTAATCAGCACCCAGGTGGACGGTCCGGATGCAAAGCGGGGCGCCGAGCTCGGAGCGGATGCCTTCTTGAAGAAGCCGTTCGAGGTCGATGAGCTCCGAGAGCTGATCCGGCGCTTGCTCGGTTCCGCCGAAAAGGTTTCTGGATGAGCGACCCGCGGGACAACGTGCAGCAGGAGTTCCTGGCTGAGGCCCAGGAGCTCGTCGAGGCGTTGTCGCGTGATCTGCTGTTGCTCGACGAGGCCCATCATCGCAACGAACGCATCGACCCGTCCCTGGTCAACGAGATTTTCCGCAGTGTGCACACCCTCAAAGGCATCGCCGGGATGTTCGGGTACAAGCACGTGGGCGTTGTGGCTCACGCGCTCGAGGACTTGTTGGACGATTTGCGACTCGGCCGCACGTTGGTCGGGTCGCAGCTCCTCGATGTGCTGTTCGACTCGGTGGAGCGCTTTCAACAGCTCTTGGCGTTGGAAGATCCGCAGTCGCCAGAGGAAGAGGCGGGCGTCCAGGCTTACATCGCGGCCATTCGCTCGATTGGCACCGAGACCGTCGAGGAGGAAGGCGATCCACTCGACAAGTACGTCATCGAGCCTGCCGTTCTTTCGGTCCTGACCGAGTACGAGGAACATCGACTACGGGCATGCATTCGAGAGGGGTTGCGGCTCTATCGACTTCGCGCCGCCTTCGATCTGACGGCGATAGACGACTCGATCGAGACGTTGCGCGCCGTGGCCAGCGATGATGCGGAGATCATCACCTATCTGCCGAGCATGGAGGGTGGCAACGAGGACACGATCGAGCTCGTGGTGTTGCTTGCGAGCGGAGTCCCGAAGGAGCAGCTCCAGGCGCATTTCGAAGGGCGGTACGGAACGATCGAGGCGATCGAAGAACGAACGCACCTGCCGACACTTCCGCCGCGACGCACGTCGATTCCCTCGACTGCTACCAGCATGGGGCCTCAGGCCGAAGAAGACCCGAGCCAAGCCTCCCTTCATTCGGTGGCGAATTCAGTCCGCGTGGACATTCGCAAGCTGGACCACCTGATGAACGTCGTCGGTGAGCTCGCCTTGGTCCGCAGCGCCGTCAACAGAATCGTCGATCAGTTCAAGGGTGAATCGACCTACAGGCAATCGCTCATCGATCTCGATCGCATCGGCCGCGGCTTCGAACGGCAGCTTTCGGAGCTCCGCACCGGGATCCTCGACGTTCGCATGGTGCCGCTCGGCCAGGTGTTCAACAAGCTCGCTCGCATCGTGCGACAGGCCACGCGGGAGCATGACAAACAAGTTCGACTCGTCGTCACCGGTGCGAACACCGAGGTCGACAAGCTCATCGTGGAGAAGTTGACCGACCCGCTGATGCACCTGGTCCGAAATGCCATCGACCATGGCATCGAACCGGCTGATGCGAGAACCCGCGCTGCCAAGCCGGCCGAAGGCACCCTTGCGCTCAACGCCTATCACAAGGGGAGCAACGTCGTCATCGAGGTCGAGGATGATGGTGGCGGCATGAATGCGCATCAGCTTCGAGAAACCGCGGTTTCGCGAGGTCTACTGAGCACCGACGCCAGCGATGAGCTCAGTCGCCAGGAGTTGCTCAACTTGGTGTTTCTCCCCGGCCTGAGCACGAGGTCGGAGGTCACGGATCTGTCCGGCCGCGGCGTCGGTATGGATGTCGTCAAGACCAACATCCTTCGGATGGGCGGGATGATCTCGATTGAGAGCGAGGAGGGCAGCGGGACGAAGATCACTGTCACACTTCCAATCACCCTCGCGATCATTCGCGCGCTCATCGTGACGGTCGCGTCGCGCACGTTCGCGTTGCCGATCACCGCGGTTCGGGAAGCGATCCCGTACATCCCGGAAGAGGTGCGCACCATCGAGGGCCGCGAAGTGATCACGCTCCGCGGGGAAACGCTGCCGATCTGCAATTTGGCCGGCTTGTTCGGCTTCCGAGACTCCAGTCGAAAAGAAGGCCGGTTCGTCGTCGTCGGCTCGATGGGCAACCGAGAGCTCGGGTTCGTCGTCGACGGGCTCGTCGGTCAGGATGATGGGATCATCAAGGCCCTCGGGAAGAGCTTGGCATCGGTTCGAGGCTTTGCTGGGGCGACCGATTTGGGGGACCAGAAGGTTGCCTTGGTGCTCGACGCGCCGGCGCTCTTCACCGAGCACTTCGACGGTTCAGAAGCGGTGTGGGCCCTGGAGACGCACCCATGAGCGCGACTGTGCCAAGGGCGACGCTGATGCCCGACTGGGATAGCGACACTGGGACCGTTGCAGTGCTGGCGGTGCTGGCTGGGGATGAGGCGTATGGGTTCCCAGTGTCCGCGGTGCGCGAGATTCTCGTGCCCCCTCCACTCACGGAGGTTCCGCGCGCCCCGCAACACTTCCTCGGCGTGATCGCGGTGCGGGGCCAGATCATCACCGTGATCGACCTGCCCAAGATGTTGCAACTCGAGGCGGAGCAGAACGAGCCATATGGGCGCGTCCTCTTGGTCGACAACGGGGAAGAGCTCATCGGGGTCGCGGTGGACCGTGTGATCCAGGTGTACCGAATGGAACCCGACCAGATCGAGTACGCGAGCGCAATGAGCGCGGAGCTCTCCGAGTATGTCGTCGGAGTCGGTCGCGTCCCTTCTGAGTCCTCGGTTGGGGCGGAAGACATGTTGATTCTGATCGACCCTGTGTCGTTGTTGGGGGCAATGAAGTGAGGGGAGGCCGGGCATACAGCGCGACACTCGCGAAAGACTTGATTCAGGTCGAAGTCGACACCGTCCTGTATGCGCTCGAAGTCGCGCGTATCCGAGAGATCGTCAATCCGCTTCCGCTCATCGAGCTGCCGAGGGAGCGCCCATTCATCGTCGGAGTCTCTGACTACCGCGAGCAGGTCGTGGCGGTCGTCGACCTACGCCGTCTATTCGGTTTGCCGGCGCAGCAGGCGAGTCGCCGAACCAAGTGGGTCATCCTCGAAACTGCAGGAATGTTGGTTGGGGTCGTCGTCGATGCCGTACTCGATGTCTTTTCTTCTGCCGAGACCCAGGAGCGCGACGTCCCGGTCTTGGACGACCGTCATCGCGGACGGGGTATTACTTCAGCCTATCGACACGACGATCGACTCGTGTTCTTGCTCGATGCCGATCGACTCGTCGAACCGGCGACGGAGATTCACGCCGAAGAGATGCCATCCTTGCCTTCGGAGGCGCCGTGACCAGCGATCGGCTCGAACAGGCGCTGCACTCCGCCGACCCTGACGTCCGGCGTCAAGCAGTCCACCGGATGAGCTTGCGTCCTCAGGGGACGCCGCTAACCCAGATTCTGGACGCACTGTCCGACACGGATTGGCGCGTTCGGCGAGAAGCGATCTCGCTCGCGGCGCAAACGCGGGAGAAGGATGCACTGATCGACGCACTTCTAGCTCGGGTGGTCGAGACGGACAACATTGGCCTGCGCAACGCTGCGATCGAAGTCCTCGGGGTCGTCGCTCAAGGGAAGGCCGACAAGTTTGCCGAGGCCTGCCAAGCGGCCGGAGAAGGCGTACGGAAATTTCTCGTCGAGGCGATGGGCAAGACCCGAGACCCTCAGATGATCGACCATCTGGAGGTGCTGATTCACGGGTCGGACGCCAATGTGGCCGCCGCGGCGGTCGAGGCTCTCGTCTGCATCGGGGGCGCTCGAGCCGAGGGCCTACTGCAAGATCAGCTGTCTACGCCCCATCTGTTTCTCCGGGTCTCCATCGTCGAGGGGCTGACTCGACTGGGCACGCGCGTGCGGTGGGAAGAGCTCAGACCGGCCGTCGAAGACGCAATCGTGCGCAGGATCTCGGCCGAGCTCCTCGGTAGGACCGGCGAGCCAGAAGCACTCGAGTTTCTTCTCGGGCTGGCCGTCGATGCCTCGCCTCAGACGTCCGCGGCGGCCCTGCGCGCCATCGCGGAGCTTGCCGAGCAGGCGGAAACCCATCGTGCCGAGTTGATCGACCGGTTGAGCGCCTCGAACGAATCGTTTCGGCATGCGCTGCACGAGGCTCTCCTTCACGGGGACACCGCGACTCGTCAGGGCGCCGCGTATCTTGCGGTGCTCTGCAGGGACGAGACGTCGCTCGAGGCCGTCCTGCAAACGGTTGCCGACGACGTAGCCAATCCGGAAACCGTCGAGGCCATCCGGAGCTGGGGGCCGGGGCTCATCGAGCCTCTGCTGATGCAGCGTCGGAGCGAGCCTCGGGTTTGGGCCCTCTCACTCGACCTTGCAGCCGAGCTTAGCTACCGGCACCTCGACGCCGTTCCCGCGGGCACCCGCGACCGGATTCGCAGTCTGATCGAGCGAGATCTGACCGATGTCACGGACGCCGTTCGAGCCGCCGCTGCCGAGAGCCTTCGTTGGTGGGGCGACCCACGGGACTGCCGCGCGCTCGTAGAGTGCTTGGGCAGCTCGTCACACCTGGTGCGCGCGGCTGCAACCAGCGCGCTCGAGGCGCTCGCGAAGCGGGTCCCTGCTATCGTGGAGGAGGCTCTCGAACGGGCCGATCTCGATGGACCCGGGGGCGCCGACATCGCGCACGTACTCTCCCGCTTGGACTCCGACGGCGCGGTCGAGGTGCTCAAGCGCGGATTGCACAGTCGCGACCCGCGCACCCGCCGTGCGGCGGTCCAAGCGCTTGCGATGGCCAACGCGAACGACGTGGCACAGCTGATCGGCTACGCCGTTGCAGATGAGGACATCGACGTTCAGATCGCGGCGGTTCGAACGCTCGGACAGATGAGTACCAATGAGGCCAATGCCCCGCTCAGCACGGCACTCGATTCGCCATTCCCTTCGATTCGGGCCGAGGCAGCCCTCGCTCTAGGGCGGCGCATGGCCAGTAGTGCCATTCCCCGCATTCGTGCGTTGCTCGAAGACGAAGAGCCGGTGGTCATCGCTGGCGCGCTTGATGCCCTTGCATGGTTGGGAGACTCCGAAGTCAGCGCTGCCGTCGAGCGCGCTCTCTCTCATTCGGACGATGAAGTTTTTCAGGCCGGTCTCCGCGCGGCCCACACGCTGGGTGTTCGCGATGCCGAGCGGTTCGTGTGCCGGGGGCTCGACCATTCTGCGTGGAACGTTCGGATGCTGGCGATCAAGCTCTTGCTCGACCTCGATACCGAGCACACGCGGACGCTTCTCACGGAGGCGCTTTCCACCGAGAGCGATTCCATGGTCCGGCACGCAATCGAGAGCGGCCTCCTCGGAGAGTAACGTGAACTTGCTGCACGACGCGGGACCGACCTTGGACCTAAAGGAATTCCGACTCCTTCGGGATTTCGTCAACCGGTTCTGCGGCATCTACTTCGCCGATGACTCGACGTACGTCGTCGAACGGCGTCTTCGGGAGCGCCTTCGCCAGCTCGGCATCGAAGACTTCACCGAGTACTACCGCTACTTGCAGTACCACCCGAAAGCGGACGCCGAGCTCGAGGCGGCCGCCGAGGTCTTGACGACAAACGAAACCTACTTCTTCCGCGAGGCTTACCAGCTTCGGGCGTTCACGGACGAGATTCTCCCCGTGGTGCGAGGACGCGCGCTCGCGCGTGGCTCGAAGCGACTCGACGTATGGAGCGCGGGATGCTCGAGCGGCGAGGAGGTCTACACGATCGCCATGCTCGTCGATGCGACAGGCCTTTTCGAGGGTTGGGACATCCGCGTATTTGGCAACGACATCTCACGCCGCGTGCTGCGCAAGGCGCGCGGAGCTACGTACAGCTCGGCAAGCTTCCGGGCCATGATTCCCGACTATGAGCGCTACTTCATCGACACCGATGAAGGCAGACAGGTCCATCCGCGTATCCGGTCGATGTGCCATTTCGGGCATCTCAACCTGATGAACCAGCGGCGGGCCGCCATCGTGGGACGCGTGGACGTCACATTCTGCCGAAACGTCCTGATCTATTTCGACGACGCGTCCCGCCGAAAGGTGCTCGACACGATTTACGAGCGACTAAACCGGGGTGGCTACCTGCTCCTCGGGCACAGTGAGTCCCTGCTTCAGTCGAGCACGGCCTTCGAGATCGCACAGCTGTCTACCGATATCGTCTATCGGCGGCCCATCCCTTACACCGAGTTGCCTCCGAGGGGAACCTAAGTGACGGAGCTCCGCGCATTGGTCGTAGACGACTCCTCGCTCAATCGGCGCACGATCGCAGCGATTCTCCGAGAGATACCGGGCGTTTCACACGTGGATATCGCAAGCGACGGTGCAGACGCCCTTCGGGTCGTCGAGGCGAACCCGCCGGATTTCATCACCCTGGACCTGGAGATGCCGCGGCTCGATGGGTTCGAGTTCCTCCAGCTGCTGATGGACCGGCATCCGCTTCCCGTCATCGTGGTGTCCGGCCTGTCGGCGAAGGAGAACATCTTCCGCGCGCTCGAGCTCGGGGCCATCGACTTCCTCGAGAAACCTCAGGGGGCGGACGCTCCGCTCGAGAGCCTGCGAAAACAACTCGTCGAGAAAGTACGGGTCGTCCAGCAGTTGTCGCCGCTTGCCCTTCGCAGGACGAGCCTCGGGGGTTTGGCGTTCGATGCCGACGTTGGCGAGACGCAGACCAGTGAGCGTGAGCCTTCCGTGCTCAAAAGGGTGCCGAGCAAGGTCATCGTCATTGGCGCGTCGACCGGGGGTCCGAAGGCACTGGTCACGTTGTTTCGCCACCTGCGCGATGACATCGACGCCGCGCTGGTCGTCGCGCAGCACATGCCACCACGTTTCACCAGCACGTTTGCCAGTCGCCTCGATAGGACCGGCGCGGTGCAAGTTTCCGAGGCCAGGAAGTACGAGCGCCTCGCTCGCGGGCATGCCTATGTGTGCCCAGGAGGGCGGTGCATCGAGGTCGTTCCCTCCGAACGCGGGCCTGCGATACGCGTGGTAGACCCCAACAAGGGCTCACACTACGTGCCTTCCGTGAATCAACTCTTCAAGTCTGCCGCGCGCGTGCTCGGTGATAAGGCGATCGCAGTGGTTCTGACCGGGATGGGGGACGATGGGGCGGAAGGGGTGTGCGAGATCTCCAAGCGAGGCGGGACAGTGATGGTCGAAGCGCCGGAGACCGCCGTGGTCTCAGGAATGCCTTTGGCCGCACAGAGAACCGGAGTACAGCATCAGTCGCTGGGCATTTGGGCGCTCAGCGACATGCTCGTCGAGTTGGCCCATCCAGGCCGGAGATGAGGCTCGAACTTTGAGCACTCCGTCTCGTATCGTAGGATTGACCTAGCCATGCGCCGATACCGCTGCCTCGTCGTCGAAGATTCCAAGACCATGCGAACCATGTTGGCGGAGTCTCTCGGGCGAATCCCCGGGATGGAAGTCGTGGAGGCCGAGAACGGTCTGGCAGGCATCCGTGCGCTCGCCGCGCAGCGATTCGACCTCGTGCTGACCGACGTCAACATGCCCGTGATGGACGGCTTGAAGCTCGTTCGGCACGTTCGAGCTGACCCGCGACACGAAAACTCTCCCGTCGTGATCATGACCACCGAGAGCACCCCGAACGATCGGGACCGTGCACTGGCGCTGGGCGCGAACGCGTACATCGAAAAACCGATTCAAGCACCACGGGTGATCCGGGCCGTGAAAAAGCTGCTAGGGGCTTGACGACGATGGCTGACGACGACTCACAGCCCGCTGGGAAAGGCATCTTGCATCCGGAGGGGATGCGGGCGGTGAGGGACTTCGCGTCGGGCATCGTTCATGAAGTCAACAACATTCTCGGCGTGATCATTGGCAATGCGCATCTCGCGAAGAAGAACGCTGCCAACGCCGAGGCTCTCGGGAAGTACATGGGCGAAGTTCGCGATGCAGCCGAAGAGGGGCGTGAGCTAATGCGTCACATCGCGGTCCTCGCCGGAGAAGAGTCGATTCGGGCACGGGCTCTCTCGCTCAATGACCTGGTCATCAACGTGACGTCCGAGCTTGGCACGCACCCCGAGCTCGACCTGAGCTCCGAAGACGCGACCGTGCAGCTCGACGTCTGGATGGCTCGGGAGGCGCTCGCGGGCGTTGTTCGGTTCATGGCGGAGACCAGGGCCGTCACATCGCTTCGTGTCGCGACACGCGTCGTCGGCTCTGCCGCGGCGCTGACGATCGAGGACGATGGCGCGAGCCCGAGTGACAAGGAGCTCCGCGTGCTGTTCGCGCCATTCACGAAGCTCGACGGACGGCCGAAGGTGGGCCTACAGCTCACCAGTCTTGCGGACCTGGCATCGCGCTCTGGCGGCTACGTCGCGGCCGGTGTGCGCGAGCCACACGGCCTCCGCATCGTGTTGACGTTGCCCGTTTCCGAGGGGACGACGTCAGGAGACGGTCCAAGTGTGCCCTTGTCGAAGAAGGGCGTGTAGGTCCGGCTCCCCGAAGCGTTCCTCGGCGAGCTCACGCTGCAGCTGGAGGCTCTCGTTGTAGACGGGGCCCGGCTGACGGTAGACCACTCCGAGCGCAACCACCTCGGGTAGGTCGGCGAGCATCCAAGCGAGCGATGGATTGGTCTCGTCGTGAATGACGATGTCTGCGTCCGTTACACCGTCTTCTCCGATCGTCACGACCTCGAGGCTGAGCGTCTTCGGCTGCAACCGGAGGCCCTTCTCTCCGTTAGCGCCGAACTTCATCGGTTGCCCGTGCTCGAGCCACAGTTGATAGGCCTGCCCTGTCTTCCGATCCGTGATCAGCTCGAAGATTCCGTCGTTGAAGACGGGGCAGTTCTGGAGGATCTCGATGAAAGAGGCACCCTTGTGCTCGCGCGCCGCGGTCAAGGCTTCGGGGAGCCTCTTCGACGTGTCGAAGGCTCGGGCTACGAAGGTCGCACGGGCGCCCAGCGCGAAGCGGACCGGCACCACTGGCTGGTCGATCGAACCGAGCGGACTCGAAGGAGTGACGATACCGACCTGCGACGTCGGCGAGTACTGCCCCTTCGTC
>PVMS01041604.1_pt1 | contig 10278 bp, 9 predicted proteins | sample 1853461 | NCBI WGS metagenome assembly PVMS01 (sample SAMN08582032, study PRJNA380276) | Marine sediment metagenome, whole genome shotgun sequencing project. | isolation source: ocean sediment barecode stripped | collected 2017
CCGTACTGGAAACCGGAGCACCCACCACCCTGGATATAAACACGGAGCATCAAATCCGGATTGTCCTTGGTTGCGAGCAGTTCGTTGATCCTGCTCACCGCATTACTGGATATTTTTAAATCTGTTTGCATTACTTTCTAAGTCCGTTAAACAGGCTGGTCATTTGCCGGCCTATTATATAACTGCCATTATGAACGTGGGGGAATTTTAACAGAAAATAAAGACCTGAAAATCAGGACTGGTAATCCACTACACAGTTGCATATTCTACGCATCTCAAAAATTCCGGCAATATAAAATGAATCTAGATATAACTTTCGTCAGAAAACAATTTAATCAGCTCAATGACGATCCTGATTTTATTTTTTGTTCCAACGCAGGGGGCAGCTATGTTGCCAACCAGGTTAATGCATTAATGACCCATTACAATGCCCACACCCGGGTGCAGCCTTACGAGCGTTACGAACCGTCCAACCAGGCTGGAAAAGCCATGGACCGCGCCTTGAAGGGCTGGGCAGAGGCCCTCAACATTGCGCAGGACGAGTTGACCATTGGGCCCTCCACTTCCATGAATACCTATGTCATGGCCCAGTCAATAGGATCCAGTCTGGCACAAGGAGATGAAATAATTGTAACCAACCAGGATCACGAGGCTAATAGCGGCGTATGGCGCAGAAAGGCAGAGGAAACAGGGGCAAAAATATGTGAATGGAGAGTCGATCCGGAAAGTGGATTGCTTGATCCGGATGCTCTCGACTCTCTGTTGAACGAAAACACAAAATGGGTATTTTTTACGCATTGCTCCAATATCGTAGGTACTTCAAACCCTGTTGCTGAAATTACTGCACTGATAAAGCAAAATTCAAATGCAAAAGTATTTGTCGATGCGGTCGCACACGCTCCCCACCATATATGTGATTTGAAGGCTCTGGGCATAGACGGTTACGCATTCAGTTTGTACAAGGTATATGGTCCCCATCAGAGTCTGATGTATATCAATAGCGAAGCTCTTTCAGTGTTAAGCCCCCAATGTCATTATTTTAATACCGGTTACCAGGACAAACTATTCAATCCGGCCGGCCCTCAACATGCCCAGGTTGCAAGCTGTGCCGGTGTACTGGATTATTTTGACGATCTATACCATCACCATTTCGACAACATGCCATCTGCCCCGGCAAAAATGTCACAATTGCATACCCTCTTATCTACCCATGAATCCGGACTGACTGCTCCGATTCTTGACTTTCTCAGTCACAGCGACAAAGTAAGGCTTATAGGCAAAAACCATACCAGAGATAAAGACAGGGTCCCGACCATTTCTTTCCAGCCATTGCAACAAAGCGCCCTGGCAGCATCCTCCCGGATCCAGGATATGGGTGTCGGCTGTGAAAGTGGACATTTTTATGCTCACCGATTGCTCACCGATCTCAGCATCGATCCTGATGATGGCGTGGTACGAATATCACTGGTGCACTACTCCAGTACAGATGAAGTTGAAAAAATACTGGTGGCTCTGGATACTGCGATTAACCATTAAGGAATTAATTACCGCTGACTGACTTCAGCTCTTCAACAGGTTTCTCAGTCTAACCGCAGGATCAGCGAGGTCCTTCGTTAATACCGATACAGATTGCTCAATTAAATTCTGGGAAACCCGCAAATCCCGTGCAACGCTGGTACCTTCACCAATGGCTGCCGCACCTGTAATTCGTCCGTTACTTAACCCAAAGTACAGTACGTTCCCGGCCGCTATATCTCCTCTTTTTACCAACTGCGCCGCATTCTGAAAAAATCCAGAGATCTGGATATTGTATTGGTATTGATCGGTCCAGAACCATTGATATGGCCGGCAACAATATCCGCTTGCTGCTCCGCATTCTGCCAGGATACCAGTCGAATCCACTGTTTGTAACGCAGATCGAATCCTCTGGCACTGTTTCCAGACTTTGTGAGCACGCAATTTTTTGCTCGCTCAATATTTACAACAGATTCACCAAGCAGCAGATTTATATCCCGGTCGATATAGGTTTCGCGGGATACCAGCAAGCATTTTTCAAAAGTGCTATCCCCGGTTAACAGTCCTTTTGATAAAGGAGGTCTTTCATAGGGCGGTGAGGATTCCTCACCAATCAGGGTAATGCCGCCATCAAACCCTTTTTGCCGAAGCAGCAATGCACAACGCCCGCCCGCATGACCGGCTCCCACGATACCCACTTCATTTTTCACAATTCCTGCCAGCCCGGACTATCTGCTGTTAAAGCCGGCGCTACGATAAAACCTGAATGTACAAAGTCCCGTCCAGCACTTTCATTTCATAAGTTTTCAGGTCAACGCAGACCGGTGCGCTTTTGGCTTTGCCACTGGGAATGTGAAAACGACCTTGATGTAACGGGCATTCAATAATATCGTCGAAAACCAGACCATCAGCCAAATTCTGGTCTTCGTGGGTACACAAACCATCGGTTGCGTAAAAATTGTCCTGGGTATTGTAAATTGTGAATGTCTGGTCGCCGAGATCAAATCGCATTACATCCTCTTCTTCAATGTCATCAGCTGGCCCCACATGGTGCCAGTTCGGTCCCAGGAAGCTCATCGTTCTTAAATTACTGCTTATAATCTGGCTCTTCCCGATCCAGAATTTCCTTGATTTCCCGCAAATGTGCATCGGCCAGTCCCTGCTCCATAATTTTCCATTGGTCTGCAGTTTTTTGTGCGACTGCATCGCTGGCAATGCGCAGCGGTGTGCCTGTCATCAATGCTGCAACATAATTTCGACAGGCACGCTCAAAATAATACAATACATCAAATGCCAGGGCGATATTCTGCGATAACGCCGATATACCGTGGTTTCCCATGAGAACAATTGGGTTATCGCCAACCGTGGTGGACAAGCGTTCTGCTTCATCACCCAGTCCCATGCCATCAAAGCCATCGTCCACTGTCATACGGTTAAAAAATCGCATGGAATTTTGATCAATAGGTGGCAGGTTGGAATCTTCGAGGGAAGCCAAAATGGTAGAATATTTTGGATGCGCATGGAGAATACATTTTGCATGGGGCACGTTACGGTGCAATGCGCCATGTATAAACCATGCAGTGGGATCCGGTGCATTCGGTTGATTCAAGGTCTCTTTATTATTGGCATCCAGCAGTAACAGTTCACTGGCCCTGACGCTTGCAAAATGCCGGCCATTTGGGTTGACCAGAAATTTTGTGCCATCCTCTGACACTGCATAGCTATAATGATTGGCAACGCCTTCATGCATCTCCAGCCTTGCAGTCCACCGAAAAACTGCGGCCAGATTACAACGATCCCGATAATAAGGATCATCTTCGATATTTTTAGCTGTACTTTTAACTACGGAAATTGCCAATTGTCTCACCTCTTCTCTTGAAATCGTTTGCAGATAGAGTCTTTCACTTGATCGCTGGACAAACGCTCGAATTTAACCCATATTATTAGTAATACTCATGCCAGAATAATACGTTTGAAAGATTTACCGCTTTTGCAGTGGTTACGTCTAACCGAAGCCACCGACAGACACCCAAGTTACACTCGTGCAGCAGTTGGAAGCACTTCAAAACCACTTGGGGATTACACAATAATAGAGTTGTCGTTCACATTCTCTGAAACCTAAAACTTCATATATCTACAATGGATTATAAACTGATACGTCGATTGATTTTCGCCAAACTGTGCGAAAAGACCACCTATGTTCTGGCATTGATTGTAGGCACGCTTATTAACGTCTACGGGCAACTCCTGGTGCCCTGGTTCCGTGGCGCGAATAATCCAACCGATGTGCTTATGAATCATTTTCAGATCCATCCCGGGCTGACGTTATTTTCAATTTTTCTGGCCTTCGCATTTCCGTTGTGTGTAGGTGTTTATTCATCTGTGGTGACGAGGTACAAAGGTCGTCGTACTGAGTCAATTGCTGACTTCCCTGAGACCAAACCCGATCCGGTTTTTCGTGTCAATCAGACGGGAAGTTTTGTCGAAGTCGGTTCAACGACACAGCAATTTTTTGATACATACGGCATTCATAACGCCCAAAATATTTTGGGTGATGAAATTTGGGAGGAAATAAAATCCGGCGCAGAATCAGACAAGATCGTGCAATTTTATTTTGAACCAGAGTATGCGAGCTACATCGTCAAATACACACCTACCAGGAATGATAATATTAATATTTACCTGACAAGGTTATAACTTGCTGGTTTTTTCTAATTGATACAGAATTTTTTTAAGCTCGACGATTGATTCGTGAATCCTTTCACTATTGTATACATCTACTCGGACATGCTTCCCAACCTCTGAGATAAGTCCTTTACTCGCTTCCAGTTCAGAATCATCTTGTGTCGCGTTTACCCGATAGACTCCTACCGGCCGGGCAAACCCCTTGGGCATGATATCTTCCAGTTGCGTACAATTTATTTTATCCTGAACCAACAAATAGGTCGACTCGCTGATCTTTATTTCATTCGGATTTGCATCATGCTCCAACCTCGAAGCAAGATTTACCGGGCTACCAAATACCGTGTAATCCAGCCGCTGTTCTGAACCAAAATCACCCACAGTACAATATCCGGTGTCGATCCCCATACGGACTTCAAGGGGCTGGGATATTCCCCGCGAGCGCCACAATTCCTTTAATTCATCCGCTCTTTTTTGCATACTGATGGCCATTTTTACACAGCGTACAGCATCTTCCGTTTCTCCCCTGGTTTCAGGGTCTCCAAAAAATATCATGACCGCATCACCGATAAATTTGTCAATAGTGCCGCCGTATTTCAAGGCGATCGTTGACATTTCGCTTAAGTAGGTATTGATCATGAATGCCAGCCGTTCAGGTTCGATACCGTCAGTAATATCGGTAAATCCGACGATATCCGAGAAAAACACTGTCAGATTTTTTCTCTCGAATTTTCTTTTCTCTGAGCCTTTTTCGCTAAAAATTGATTTGTATATCTGTGGAGAAAGGTATTGCGCCAGACGCTTTGCCAGGCGTTCAAGTTGGAGAGATTTTTCTTCAATAATCTCCCGATTACTTATTTTTTCCTCCAGCAGGGCTTCCCTTTCCCTGCGCAGCTCAAATTCTTCAGTGCGATCTACAAACTGGCCCTGAATTCCATTTAAATATGGAAAATTTTCGTCATGGGTATAAGCGGACAGCAATGAAAATACTCTCTGCTTGCCATCAATTTTCAAGGTGATATTGGGAATCAGTACATGCCCATCTTTTTTAAGAACTTTACTGAATGACTTTATTTGTTCTGGTGTAACGCCCAGTTGCTCCAGGACATTTAAAAAGTTGGCGTTTGTAACATTGCCAAGGACAGGGAAAAATGACTCGAAATTTGCATTTACTTTCAGAATATTCAAGTCATGGTCAGCGAAATAGGCCGCAGTTAAAGCATTTCTGAAGTTAAAAAAACTCAGCTCTATAATATTCTGACGATTAAACAGGTCTTCAAGTTGCATTTCAGTAGTCTAAGCAATCAAAAAAATGCGAAACCACATCATAAATTAACCGGGTATCATTATTTTCCCTACGAAATTATATACCAGGCTCATTACGCCACAATTTTCGATCGGCCGCGATTGAGTTCCGTTATTACCTAGTATAGTTTAATATAACCAATACCTTCCAACTAATCTTTAGTAATTATCAGAACCAAAATGACTTACCAACATATCCAACTTCCAGAAAACGGGAGTAAAATTTCAATTAAAAATGGCTGCCTTGTTGTACCGGATCAACCGATCCTGGGATATATAGAAGGCGATGGTATTGGTCCGGACATCACAACTGCATCACTACGCGTGTGGAATGCGGCCATCGAAAAAGCCTACGGGGGAAGAGAAAGGTCCGCTGGTGTGAGCTATACATGGGCGAGAAGGCGGCCGGCGTGTACGAAGGTGATTATTTCCCCGCTGAAACATTGGACGCGATCAAAGACCTCATAGTTTCTATAAAAGGTCCGCTCACCACGCCAATTGGTGGTGGATTTCGATCGTTGAATGTTTCGTTGCGCCAGGAAATGGATTTGTACGCCTGTGTCAGGCCAGTACGATATTACCCGGGCGTGCCCTCTCCCTTGCGAAGACCCGAGGAGGTAGACGTCGTAATTTTTCGGGAAAATACCGAAGATGTTTATGCGGGAATCGAGTACGAGAGCGGAACTGACGCCAACAAGAAACTTGCGAAATTTTTGAGAGAGGAAATGGGGGCAAAGTTTTTCGAAGACGCGGGGCTGGGGATTAAGCCTATCAGTCCCTTCGCCAGTAAACGTCTAGTGAGAAAGGCGATCCAGTATGCCATTGATAACAACAAATCCAATGTTACCCTGGTACACAAGGGTAACATCATGAAATTCACTGAAGGGGCATTTCGGAACTGGGGTTACGAAGTCGCCAAAGAAGAATTTCGAGAATATATCATTACCGAAGATGAACTTTGGGATGAACACGGCGGAGATATGCCCGCCGGAAAAATACTGGTTAAAGATCGTATTGCAGATATAATATTTCAGCTCTTACAACTGCGACCCGCTGAATTTGACGTTCTCGCCACGATGAATTTGAACGGCGACTATCTGTCAGACGCGGTAGCGGCGGAAGTGGGTGGTGTAGGCATTGCGCCAGGCGCGAATATGGCGGATCACCTGGCAGTATTTGAAGCAACCCATGGCACTGCACCGAAGTACGCTAACCAGGACAAGGTTAATCCGTCATCGCTGATGTTCTCAGGAGTGATGATGCTGGAGTACATCGGCTGGATCGAAGCTGCAGAATTGATCAACGATGCTTTCATCAGAGTCATGGCGGAAAAAACTGTAACTTATGATTTTGCAAGACTGCTGGAAGGTGCTACAACATTATCAACCAGCGGCTTTGCGGATGCGCTGGTAACGAAGATCAAAGCTTAGAAAGATTCTGAAAATTTCCACGACAGTGTTCGAGTCTTATGATCTGATTCGCTCTTCCCATCATTTTGAGTCAGGAAAGTGGTGTTCTTTGAGTATTTTTGATGCATTACTGAGGTAGCGATGCGCTATTCGATTCTACGGATTGCCGATGCAACTTAATTTTCATTCCACAGTCTGCAACCTGGAACAATAATAAAAAGAGGAAGATTCGGTATGTCTAAAGGCAAATGGATTCTCGTTGTTTCAATTTTACTGGTAGTGGGGGTTCTGTTTTATATCGGACCAGAAAAATATCTAAATCTTGCATATATCAAATCAATATTGAGTCAACTATTGGCGTATAAAGAAGCCAATCCAGCGCTTACGGTCTTGGTTTTTTCGAGTTTCTACATCGCAGTTGTCGCCGCATCCATTCCAGGGGCTTTGGTCTTGACACTCTCCAGTGGTGCCATATTTGGTTTTATCGCGGGTTCAATTATTGCATTGATATCAGCAACCATAGGCGCAACCATTGTTTTTTTACTGGCTCGATATTTATTCGACGATTGGGTACAAGCAAAGATGGGAAGTCGGGTTACGAAAATTCGCGACAATTTTCGTAAAGAAGGAGCATTATATTTATTCTCCTTGCGCCTGGTCCCGGTAATTCCATTTTTTGCCATAAATCTTGTTATGGGATTAACATCGATCAGAACCATGACTTATTTTCTGGCTTCCCTGATCGGAATGGCGCCTGGCACCATGGTGTTTGTTAATGCCGGAACCCAGCTTGCCAAACTTGATTCACTAAAGGGCCTGTTATCACCCGGGTTAATCGCATCATTCGTATTGCTTGCAGTATTTCCCTATGTGGCGAAATATTTTCTGAAATTATATAAGGATAGAGAAAATTAAATATGGGGAATAAGTACGATGCCAACCTGATCGTAATCGGCGCAGGAAGCGGTGGACTGGTCACTGCCTACATCGCTGCAGCGGTGAAAGCAAAAGTTATATTGATCGAAAAAGGAGATATGGGCGGTGACTGCCTGAACAGGGGATGCGTTCCTTCCAAATCCCTGATTGCTTCTGCCAAATTTATCCATGAGCTGAAAAATTCCAGGGAGTTTGGAGTAAAGGAAGCAACCGCACAATTTGATTTTGCCGACGTAATGCAACGGGTAAAACGCGTAATCGACTCCATTGCGCCGAATGACTCAGTAGAGCGGTACACGTCATTGGGCGTTGAAGTGATTAAAGGCGAAGCGGAAATTACCTCTGCACACACCGTAAAGGTCAACGATAAAGAATTATCAGCAAAAAATATTGTTATTGCTACTGGGGGATCCCCTTTCGTCCCGCCAATTGAGGGAATTGACAAGATCGATTACTTCACCTCCGATACGATATGGGATTTAACTGAACTGCCGGAGAGAATGCTGATACTGGGCGGCGGACCAATCGGATGTGAACTTGCACAGTGCTTTGCAAGATTTGGCAGCAAAGTCAGTATTGTTGAAATGCTGCCCCAAATCATGGTTCGGGAAGATCCCGAAATTGCGGATCACATTGTTGAGGTATTCAGCAGTGAAGGCATTGATATATTAACAAGCCATCGCGCCGAAAAAATTATCGTCGCGGGAGACACAAAGCACCTGATTTGCGATAACGAAGGAAAGAGAGTCGAAATTGCGTTCGACAAAATATTGGTGGCTGTAGGCAGGGCCGCAAATTTGCAGGGCTATGGCCTGGAAAACCTGAATGTACCGGAGAGCAAACACAGAACTATTGATACAAATGAATATTTACAGGCCGGCTATCCGAATATTTACGCGGTTGGTGATGTAGTTGGCCCCTATCAGTTTACCCATGCGGCAGCCCACCAGGCGTGGTATGCCGCAGTGAATGCCTTGTTCAGTCCGTTTAAAAAATTCAAGGTGGATTACAGCGTTCTGCCCTGGGTGACCTATACGGACCCGGAAGTGGCAAGGGTGGGTTTAAATGAACAAGACGCCATTCAGAAAAATATTAAATACGAGGTGACCCGTTATGATCTAGGCGAGTTGGATCGCGCAAAAACTGATGGACACGCAGTGGGAACCGTTAAAGTGCTTACAGCCGCTGGTAAAGACAAAATTCTCGGTGCCACAATAATCGGCAAACACGCCGGAGAACTCATCGCAGAATTCGCCCTCGCCATGCGCCACGGGCTGGGATTAAATAAAATTTTGGGCACCATTCACGCCTACCCCACCTGGATGGAAGCAAACAAGTTTGTGGCTGGTAACTGGAAGAAAAACCATGCACCGCAATGGATCTTAAACCTTCTTGAAAAATTTCACCGCTGGCGTAGAAATTAGCTCACGCGGGAACTATCCAGCAGACACGATTAATCCAAAAGTCGTTGCGCATACGGATAATGCGTTAATAACTCATAACCGTCTTGTGTAATTACAACCTGGTCCTCCAGCTTTACCCCCTCTCCTCCGCCTACTTCACCGATATAAGCTTCAACGCATAACATCATTCCAGTTTGTAATACGCCATCGTATCCACTGGACTCCCAGTTTCCCGGGTACATGATTGCGGGATACTCGTCGCATAAACCCACCCCATGGTATTTAACGCCATACTGGAGTTCACGATATTTTTGATCAAGCTGGTTGCCTCCGAACGTCAGATCCCTGAACGTCAGTCCTGGCTTCAATAATTCCATATTTTCCATTATATGTTCATAGGCCGCAAGATAGAGTTGCTTTTGGTATAAAGTACCCGGCCCGTCACCTGCCAGCCAGGTGCGTGACATATCAACGCAATACCCGTAGACACCTATCAGATCGGTATCCAGTGCAACCAGTTCACCGTCCTGTATGATCCTCGGTCCGCACTCAGACATCCATGGATTTGTCCGGGGCCCTGACGATAGAATGCGTGTTTCTATCCAGTCTCCGCCGCGTTTTATATTGCCATAATGCAGGTAAGCCCAAAGCTCATTTTCACTGATACCGGGTTGTATGGCATTTTCAAATTCCTGCAATGTGGCTTCACATGCAGCTACCGCGCATTTCATGGCCCTGACCTCATTGTCATTTTTGATTTCCCGTGCCGTTTCCATCAAGTCCATGCCATCCATTATTTCGATTTTCAGCCGGTCAAATGCCCTCACCCCGTATATTTCCATTTTATCCACAGCAAGACGCCGGTTTCCTGCACCGTGCCGCTGCACCAGGTCGTCTATTTCTGCGGCAAAATTTGCTGCGAACTCCTGGCTTCGGATTCCGCCCAGAAAATAGAAGAAACTCTGCATATTGCGGACTTCGTCGATTAACGGCAAGTGCTGACTCATGTGCTGGCAATTGTGAAAATC
>PVMS01043572.1_pt1 | contig 10278 bp, 5 predicted proteins | sample 1853461 | NCBI WGS metagenome assembly PVMS01 (sample SAMN08582032, study PRJNA380276) | Marine sediment metagenome, whole genome shotgun sequencing project. | isolation source: ocean sediment barecode stripped | collected 2017
CGCGAGCGCCATCAGCATGGCCCGAGCGAGAAAAGCCTGATCTTCGTCCTGATCCTGGGTGCTGCCGCCAAACGTCAGGCTGACTCGCGGGTCGATTTCAAGATTCGGCAATTCTTTGCGCAGCTCGGCAACCAGATCGTTTACGAGGTAGTCGGCGCCGACGTCGGCATGACGTTTGGCGGCAGCACCCAGGATCAGGAAGAAGATCAGGCTTTTCTCGCTCGGGCCATGCTGATGGCGCTCGCGATTATGGCCATCATTCTGGTTACGCAATTCAACAGTATTTACCAGGCCGGTTTGATACTGACCGCGGTCGTTTTCTCGACCGGCGGTGTACTGCTAGGGCACCTGATTATGGGCAAACCATTCGGCGTCATCATGAGCAGCGTTGGCGTCATCACGCTCGCTGGCATTGTTGTCAATAACAATATCGTTTTTATCGATACCTACAATGTGTTGCGCAGTCGTGGCGAACGCGCCTACGACGCGGTTCTGCGAACCTGTGCTATTCGTCTGCGCCCTGTCATGTTGACGACGGTGACAACCATTGTCGGTCTGATGCCAATGGTTCTGGGAGTGAATATTGACCTTATCAGCCGTGATATTTCAATCGGCGCGCCGAGTTCGCAATGGTGGACACAGTTGGCTTCATCGGTTGCCGGCGGACTCGCTTTCGCGACCATCCTGACTCTGTTGCTGACTCCCAGCCTGCTCATGATCCAGGCCAATGTCAGCAAGCGCCTGCAGCAGTTCAAGTATTCGCGATTCGATCAATCCAAAATGGGGTCTCGTGCATCTAATAGCTAGGTGACCCGTTAGGTTGCTTGAAGTATATCTCTAACTCGTTGATTTTATTATCATCTTGAATCAATGACGCTAAACTGCGAAGCCGCTTGTTGCGTTATACCGAGCTAGTGTTATACTTCACTACAACACTATATTAGGTAAGCAACAAAAACATGAAAACCTTGAATCCAATTCCCGCCGCTTTATTCGCAGTTGCCCTGTCCGGTACGGCCCTTATCTCAGGATGCGGCGTCGGCGAAGCAAGTGTTGCGGACACTGATACGCTGCAAGCGGCAACACCGGTACCCGTCGAAACAACGATCCCGTTTCGCTCGGACATCTATGCCACTTATGCCGCCAGCGCATCAATCACCTCGGATGCTGACGCACCGGTAACGGCCCGCGTGAGCGGTGACGTCATCGATCTGCTTGTCGAAGAGGGCGACCGTGTTAAAGCGGGGCAAATTCTTGCGCGTCTGGACGGCAAACGCCTGCAGCTTGAGATGCTGGCGGCCAAAGCGAATCTGGAGCGCGCCAGGAAGGAATACAAACGCAACACCGATTTGCACGAACGTGGTCTGGTCAGCTCTGCGATGTTCGAGGGCCTCAAGTTCGACCTCGCATCTTTGAAAGCGACTTACGATCTCAAACGCCTGAATTACGACTATTCGAACATCCGCGCTACGATCGCGGGCGTCGTTTCATCCCGCGAAATTAAATTGGGTCAAAACCTGGCTGTTGGCCAGGTCGCATTCCGAATCACCGAGACCACAGAACTAATCGCATACCTGCAGATACCACAAGCAGAGCTAAGCAAATTCAAATCCGGTCACGCTGCGACTGTAAAAGTCGCGTCCATGCCGCATAGCGAATTCGCAGCGACGATTGTGCGTATCAGTCCAACCATCGATAGTCGCAATGGGACGTTTCGTGCCACAGCGATTATCGACAATGCCGACGGCAACCTCGCTCCCGGTATGTTCGGACGGTTTACGATTTCCTATGAGATACACGCGAATGCGCTTGTCATCCCGTCACATGCGCTGCTCGATGAAGACGAAGAGACGACGGTCTATGTCGTGCTGAACGGCGAAGTCGTTCGCCGCTCAGTCAATGTCGGCATAGAGGAAGAAGGACGCGTAGAAATACTGAGTGGACTGCTGGACGACGATCAAGTCGTTGTGGTTGGGCATTCAAGCCTGCGTGACGGCAGCAAAGTGCTCGCCAGCGTTACCGATTTGGACCGTTTTACCGGTTGATCTAATTCCTGCCGTAGTTGCGATTGCAGAAGACTACCGCGGCAGAATCATGAGGGGATTCCAAATGAAGCTATTTCGCGTTGGCTCGACAGCGTTCGCGTGTGTTTTGCTGTTGACTGCCTGTCAGCAGGGTGAGCAAGATGAAGAAGAAAAGTCCGACGAGGACGAGATGCCACCAGTGCCGGTCGAAATTACGCCACCAATGCGCGGTGACATCTTTGCAACCTATACGGGTACAGCCCCTATAGAAGCGTTAGCCGAAGCTGATGTCATAGCCAAAGTGGACGGCGAAGTTCGCGTATTGCACGTTGAAGAGGGCGACATGGTCCGTAAAGGCCAGATTCTTGCAACTCTTGACGGTGACCGCCTGCGGCTGGAGCTAAGCGAATCACAAGCTCGACTCAGAAAAATGCAGCGTGACTTCCAACGCAATAAGGAATTGCAGGACAAAGGGCTGATCAGCGAAGGCGATTTTGAACGAATTCAATACGATCTCGAGGCCCTGCAGGCATCGTATAACCTCGCGAGCCTCGAACTCGACTATACGCGAATCCGGGCCCCCATCGACGGGGTCGTGTCCGAGCGGTATTTGAAGCTCGGCAATACAATCAAGACTGGAGACCCGGTATTTCGCGTTACGACTCTCGATCCTCTGGTTACCTACTTGTTCGTACCCGAACGGGAGTTCCGTCAGATAGCAGCGGGACAAGTAGTGAGTATTGATATCGACGCACTGCCAGGCCAGGCAGTTGCGGCCACTGTGACACGCATCAGTCCCATCGTTGATCCCAAGACCGGAACATTCAAGATCACAATAGAAATGAGTAGTGCGGAGCATCGTATAAAGCCGGGAATGTTCGGACGTATGAGTATCGTCTACGACGAACACGAAGACGTCCTGCAGGTACCTCGTAGCGCCATCATTGAAACTGTGACGAGTACATCAGTGTTTGTCGTCGAGGAAGATATTGGCATACGCAAGCCCGTCGAGACTGGATTCAGCGCTAATGGCATGGTCGAAATCACTTCCGGCCTGACGGACGATGAAAGCGTTATTACTGTTGGCCATGTTGGACTGAAGAACGAGGCAAATGTGGTCGTTATCAACAGACCGGACGAAGACGGGGCCACCGAATAATGCGCCGCTTAATCGAAATCGCGACCGAGCGTCGCGTCACGATCGTCATGATGATGACGGCCATCGTCCTATTCGGCATGGTGTCGCTATCGCGTCTGAATCTTGATCTGTTACCTGATATTTCCTACCCGACACTTACCGTTCGAGCCGAGCTGACGGGTGCTGCTCCGGTCGAAATAGAAAATCTTCTGAGTAAACCAATCGAGGAAGCTGTTGGCGTGGTCCGCAACGTCCGACTGGTACGTTCAGTATCGCGATCCGGTCAAGCCGACATTACTATCGAGTTTCTCTGGGGCACCGACATGGATATGGCCGGTATCGATATCAGAGAGAAACTGGATATTCTGCTTCTCCCGCTGGAAGCCAGCCGCCCTCTGTTACTTCGCTTCGACCCTTCCTCCGAACCCATCGTAAGGCTTGGCCTTTTGTACACGGACGATGCCACGTCGGATTCGTCAGAAGCGCAGCTAAAAGCATTGCGCCGCCTCGCAGAAGACCGCATCAAAGCGGAACTTGAGGCGGAAGAAGGCACGGCCGCAGTAAAGGTCAGTGGCGGACTTGAGGACGAGATTCAAATTCGGGTCGATCAGCAAAAGCTCGCACAACTGGGTATCAGTATTGGGCAAATAGCCGAACGTATACGCGTCGAAAACGTCAATCTGTCCGGCGGCCGCCTTGAAGAGGGCAACCAGCGATACCTCATCAGAACACTGAACGAATTCAAAGATGTTGGCGAATTCCGGGATGCGATTGTCGGCAACGTCGCGGATCGCCCGGTCTATTTACGGGATGTCGCCACTGTGGAACAGGGCTTCAAGGATCGCGAAGCGATCACCCGCGTCAAGGGACGAGAGTCGGTCGAACTCGCTATTTACAAAGAAGGTGACGCGAACACGGTTCAGGTCGCCGAACGTATCCAGCAGCGCCTGGAAGCGCTGCGTAAGACTCTGCCGGATGACATTGAACTCATCACTATTTACGACCAGTCTACGTTTATCTCGTCAGCTGTCTCATCCGTTCGTCTGGCAGCCATTTTAGGTGGGCTGATCGCAGTTTTTGTGCTCTACGGTTTCCTCCGCGACGCACGTGCAACGGCTATCGTGAGTATCGCGATTCCGGTTTCCGTCATCGGCACATTCTTATTGATGTATATGAACGATATCTCGCTCAACATCATGTCTTTGGGCGGCATTGCCCTCGCCGTCGGCATGCTTGTGGATAATTCGATCGTTGTGCTCGAAAACATCGTTCGCAAAAAAGAGCAAGGCGAAGGCATTGTCGAGGCGGCGCAAAACGGTACCGCCGAAGTTGGTTCAGCCGTGGTCGCCGCCACTCTGACTACCATCGCTGTTTTCTTTCCGATGGTGTTTATCAGCGGCATCGCAGGCCAATTATTCAAAGACCAGGCTTTGACCGTCACATTTGCATTGATTTTTTCTCTCATAGTCGCGCTTACTCTAATCCCGATGCTTGCGTCCCTGGGAGCGCAGAGCCGATATGACGACGGCGACGATACCAGCCCTGCCAACTGGTTTACGCGCATCGTCGCTTTCGTAGTCAGGATGTTTGGATTCGTGTTCTTCGGCATTCGATACGTTTTCTGGATAGTCCTGTGGATCCCGACCTGGCTATTGCAGGGCTTCTACAAGTCGATTGCCGCCGTTTATCCGCGCATCTTGCGCTGGTCCCTGCAGCATCGAGCAGTCGTAATTCTGATATCGTTATTGCTGTTCCTGTCGACCATGGCACTCGTGCCAAGACTCGGCTCGGAACTGATTCCGCAGTTTTCACAAGGCGAATTCACCGCCAACCTGAGACTGTCGCCAGGGATGCCGCTGTCTGAGACCGACAAGGCTATTCAGGTTGCGCAGCGCATTGCCACTAACATAGATGCTGTCGAACTGGACTACTCGGTAGCCGGTACCGGCAACAGGTTGGACGCAAACCCGGTCGACGCGGGTGACAACAGCGGAACACTTAGCATCAAGCTCAAGGAAGGTTCAGGCCGCGAAGCGGAAAACAGGGCAATGGCAGCAATACGCGCTGAACTGGCAACACTTCCGGGCGTCCAATATGAATTTACGCGACCGTCATTATTGTCGTTTGCCAGCCCGTTGCAGATCGAAGTGTCCGGCTATGATCTGGCCAGCCTGGAGAGGGTCAGTCAATTGGTCATTCAGGCGTTGTCTGCCGCAGATCGATTCACGGACATCAAGACAACGATCGAAAGCGGCAACCCTGAAATTCAAATCATATTTGATCAGGAGCGCGCCGCGAAACTCGGGCTCGCAGTACGCGATATCGCGAACAGCGTTGTCGCCAATGTCCGCGGCGAGCTCGCGACTCGACACACCTGGCGTGACAAGAAAATCGATGTACTTGTTCGCAGCATCGACACCCGTCAATCAAGCATTGAGGAAATTCGTAGCTTGATCGTGAACCCAACGTCTGAACGGCCCGTTACGCTCGACGCGGTTGCCGACGTCATCGTATCGCAGGGGCCATCGGAAATTCGTCGGATCGCCCAGGATCGGGTAGCCATAATCACCGCGAACGTGGCTTATGGTGATCTCGGCGCCGCCGCCGCAGAGGCCAACCGCATTGTTGGCACAATTCCCATGCCCATCGGAATTAGCGCCATCGTATCGGGACAGAGTGAAGAAATGGAGGATTCGTTCAAGTCCATGCAGTTCGCCTTGGCGCTCGCGGTATTCCTCGTTTACCTGGTAATGGCATCGCAGTTCGAATCTCTCATCCATCCTTTCGTAATTCTGTTTACGATTCCGCTCGCTTTGGTTGGTGCTGTGCTCGCATTGTTTATCACCGGGACGACAATCAACATTGTTGCGTTTATCGGCATCATCATGCTGGCAGGAATCGTTGTGAACAATGCGATTGTTCTAGTCGATTTAATCAATCAATTGCGGGATCAGGGCAAAGCTCGTCTTGAGGCCATTCTTGAAGGTGGCACTGCGCGTCTGCGGCCGATCCTGATGACCTCCCTGACAACGACCCTGGGCTTGCTGCCAATGGCGATGGGGTTCGGAGAAGGCTCCGAGGTCCGCACACCAATGGCGATCACCGTGATCGGCGGTTTGACTGTTTCGACTTTATTGACACTGGTTGTCATTCCCGTTGTCTACTCTTTGATGGACAGAAAATGAAACACACTGAAGTTGCGCTACGACGTCCGGTTACGACAATCGTCGTATTCGTAGCTTTGTCATTGATCGGCCTGATCGCATCAAGGCTACTGCCGTTGGAAAAATTTCCAGACATTGAGTTTCCCGGTATTTTCATCCAGATACCCTACGATGGCTCAACACCTGAAGAGGTTGAGCGCCTTATAACCCGGCCAGTGGAAGAGGCGCTTGCAACACTTTCCGGCGTTGAAACAATGTTCTCCAGCTCTAGTGAAAATCAGGCGCAGATTTTTCTGCAGTTCGGCTGGGATCAGAGCATGGGCGCCAAAGGTATAGAGGCACGAGCTAAGGTCGACAGCATCCGCCATCTGCTACCGAAGGATGTTCGTCGTGTATTGGTATTCACCGGGTCGTTGGGAGACCAGCCCGTTCTGCAGCTCCGGATCTCATCTGAAAGAGACTTATCCAACAGCTACGAGATGCTCAACCGCCTGCTGAAAAGGCGCCTTGAGCGCATTGAAGGCGTCTCGCGCGTCGAATTGCAGGGTGTCGATCCGCGGGAAATTCGAATTCTTCTCAATCCCGACCAGCTGGCTGCTCATGGCGTTGATATAGCGACAGTGCGAGATCTGTTGATGAATAGCAATTTCGCTGTCAGTGCGGGCAAAATCACGGCCGGCGGCCAGCGTTTCAGCGTTCGACCGAGCGGTGAGTTCGGCTCGGTGCAGGAGATCGGCCTGTTATCAATCAATGACAGCGGCCTGCGTTTACGCGACGTAGCCGCCGTTGAATTGCGAACTCCGGATCGCGACTACGGCAGGCATCTGGATCAGCAATACGCGATTGGCGTGGCGATAAGTAAGTCGACTGGCTCCAACCTGGTCGATGTAACTGATCGGGTACTTGCTGAAGTTGAGAAGATTGGAAAATTGCCGCAAATGCAGGGCATCAATATTTTCTCGCTGGATAATCAGGGTGAATCCGTACGTGAATCACTCGGTGACTTGTTAAGCGCAGGGGCTCTCGGCGGCCTGCTCGCTATTATTGTTTTATACCTGTTTCTCCGCCAGGCGACGACCACGTTAATTGTCACGGCGTCTGTTCCATTTTCGCTAATGATTACTCTCGGCGCGATGTATTTTGCAGGCCTGACGTTGAACATTCTGTCGATGATGGGATTGATGCTGGCGGTTGGCATGCTGGTGGATAATGCCGTCGTCGTTACCGAAAGTATTTTTCGACATCGGACAGACAATCCTGACAAGCCCATTGAGGCGACCATTAACGGCGTGAAGGAAGTCGGGCTCGCCGTTATTGCAGGAACAGCGACAACTGTCATCGTGTTCGCTCCGATGATCGTCGGTGCAAGAACTGACATGTCGATTTTTCTGTCGCACGTTGCTATTACGATCATTGTCGCATTGGTGGCATCGTTGTTCATCGCACAGACGCTCGTACCGATGCTCGCCTCACGGATTGCGGTTCCGCCGCAGCCCAAATCGGGTGCCTGGATAACGCGCCTTACGTCTCGCTACACTGCCAGTCTCGAGTGGATACTTGGACATCATTGGTGGACGGCCCTGGGTATAGGGCTGGTATGCGTTATCGGCGTACTGCCGCTGGCGCTGGATCTGGTGAAGTTTGACATGTTCCCGCAGGACGTCGGACGTCGACTGTTCATGCCCTACCACGTCGAAGCGCCATTCTCACTGGAGCGAGTAGAAGAAAGCGTTGACAAGATTGAGGACTATCTGTATTCGCGGCAGGAGGAATTCAATATTCGGTCGGTATACAGCTATTTCGAACAGGGCCACGCCCAGTCGACTATTTTGCTTACCGACAAGGACGATGCGACCCTGTCGACCAAGGAAATTATCAAACTCATAGAAGCCGATTTACCAAAAATCGCTATTGGCAAACCGAGTTTTTCATTTGACCAACAAGGTGGCGGCTCCGGCTTTACGATTCAGATCAGCGGAGATTCAACCGAAGTTCTCAATGGTCTTGCAGTCGAAATTGGCCGCTCCCTCGCATCTGTTGAGGGTCTGAAAGATTTAACCAGCGATGGCGAAACCGGCAACAAGGAAGTCCGTGTCACTATTGACCGCACTCGAGCCGCAAATGTCGGACTCTCGACCGAGTCGATTGCACAAGCGATCAGCCTGGCAATGCGAGGCGAAAACCTGCGGGAGTATCGAGATAAGAACGGTGAGATCGCGGTTCGCATGGCGTTTCGGGAAGACGACAAACAAAGCATCGAACAGCTTGCTAATTTGCCACTGTTTACACCTGACGGCCGCCGCATAAGTTTGGGAGCCGTTGCATCCCTGCATGTCGGCCGAGCGCCGGACGACATCAGGCGTACGGACCGTCAGACAGCCGTCATTCTTTCAGCCAACCTCGAAGAGGACGTTTCTGCCGACGACGTTCGACCACGCGTAAACAGCTTGATGGAACAAATAGAGTTGCCGCCGGGATACAGCTGGAAAGAGGGCCGTGGATTCGAACGCCAGGACGAAACTGCAGAAATGATGGGAACCAACATATTGTTGGGCATCGCTTGCATCTTTCTGGTGATGGCCGCGTTGTTCGAGTCATTAATATTGCCGTTTTCGATTATTCTCGGTTCTATCGTTTTTTCGATCTTCGGCGTATTTCTTTTCTTTGCCGCCACCGGCACGACGTTCTCCTTCATGGCCATGATCGGCATTATGATTCTCATCGGCGTAGTTGTGAATAACGGCATCGTATTAGTCGATCACATCAACAATCTGCGCCAGGAGGGCATCGCTCGGGACAAGGCTATTGTGATCGCTGGCCGCGACCGCTTGCGACCCATCCTGATGACCGTCGCCACAACGATTGTCGGGCTGGCGCCGCTCGCGATGGGATCGGCTCAGGTTGGTGGCGACGGACCGCCTTACTACCCAATGGCTCGAGCGATAATCGGTGGGCTGGCCTTCTCGACAGTCGTATCCTTGCTGGTGGTCCCGGCACTGTACGTCTACTTCGACAGCCTCGCCGCTTGGGGAAGAAAGGTCATGCGCACGGTTCGCCAGGGCCGTACGCCAGCTGTCAAAGCCTGACGGCTATCCTTTGGCCGAAACTGGCCGCGCCGAGCAATACCAGCAGACCCAATAGTCCTATCGATCCTCCGCCTCCATTATTCACAATTATCGTCGTGCCAGACGGCGCATCCCTGCCAGCGTCCTCAAGTCGCAGATACGATAACTCAGACGAGACCTCCGGCCCACAGCTGGCGACAAACGTGCCATCGTAGGCATCAAACAGCTCGATCAGAAGGTCATACTCTCCGGTCGGGTACCCAGTCACCAACTCGGTCTCGATGAAATACTCGTCGCCGCCCGACGCACCAAAAATGGTGAAGTCTTCAGTGGATGCGTATTCGTTCCAGGGACCGTAATCGTAGCTCAGATAGAGCACGGCGTAGACGTCGGCGACGCTGTAGATTGTGTCGGCATCGAATTCGAGATCGATCCCGATATAGTAGCCATCACGATCAAAATCCGAAAACAGAATGACGTTGGCGTCGTATATCCAGAAATCCGTGTTTGGCGACTGTGCTCCTGACTGAACTTCCCCGCCCGACAATTTTTGCTGGCCACTGCTACGGGTCGACTTGCTACGACTGCCGCTGCGAACCAGTGGCTCGTATTCATCGCGGGACACCGCTGCGGTTTCCGCAGTACCACGTTCAACTACCTGCCCTTGAGAAGATTCACTAATTCGCGGCATTGGGCTTAGCTCTGGATTTTCGTCTGCTCGAGTTAATGCCGCACCGGCCAGCAACATCATCGCCGCGGATAGATAAGCAACGACCTTAAGTTTTCGTGATTGAATTTTCACTTCCATGTCCTCCTGCAGTCTTCCACCCCATTAGAAACTCCGAACGATGAAGCAATGCTGAATAGATAGGTTTAGCGGAATACAC
>PVMS01089156.1_pt1 | contig 10278 bp, 9 predicted proteins | sample 1853461 | NCBI WGS metagenome assembly PVMS01 (sample SAMN08582032, study PRJNA380276) | Marine sediment metagenome, whole genome shotgun sequencing project. | isolation source: ocean sediment barecode stripped | collected 2017
GGCATGTACGTGCGCATGGCACTGCTCGCTCTCATCCTCGGAAGGGCCTGACGGAACACGACGGACGTCAATCGAGGCGAGACGTTCGTTGTTTTGACACTTTGTCAAAGCTCTGAGTAGGGTTGTGTGAACCCGAAAACGAGAGGATGACACATGTCTCAGACGGTAAGGGCGGCACTCGTCCAGTCGGCGTGGACGGGCGACTACGAGTCCATGCTCGACACCAATATCGGGTATGCGCGCCAGGCGGCCGATGACGGGGCGAATGTGCTCTGCTTCCAGGAGATCTTCACGGGGCCATACTTCTGCAGCGTCCAGGATCCCTCCTTCTACGACCTCGCCGAACCTATTCCCGATGGCCCAACCGTTTCCGCGATGATGAAGGTCGCCAAGGAGACATCCATGGTGCTGGTCGTTCCCATCTATGAGCGGGTTGACGAGGGCACGTTCTACAACACAGCAGCCGTCATCGACGCGGACGGATCACTCCTCGGCATCTACCGCAAGACACACATTCCCCAGGTGGAAGGCTTCTGGGAGAAGTTCTACTTCAGGCCGGGAAATCTGGGCTACCCGGTATTCGATTCGGCCGTCGGCCGGATCGGCGTCTATATCTGTTACGACAGACACTTCCCCGAAGGCTGGCGTGAACTCGGGCTCAAGGGGGCCAAGATCGTATTCAACCCGTCAGCAACCACCCGTGGACACTCGAAGTATCTGTGGCAACTCGAGCAGCCGGCGGCCGCAGTGGCGAACCAGTACTTCGTCGGTGCGATCAACAGGGTCGGTGCCGAGGACCTCGAGAACACCGACTACTACGGGTCATCGTATTTCGTGGATCCCCGTGGGCAGACGGTCGGAGACGCAGCGTCAGACACCGAGGACGAAGTAATCGTGCGGGATCTCGACATGTCTGAGATCGAGGCTGCACGCCGGCACTGGGCGTTCTATAGGGATCGACGCCCAGAGGTGTACGAGGGCATCGCAATCTCATGAGCCGGTGCACAGTGGAATTCGTGATCGAGCCCTTCACAGAGGATGCGCCGGGACAACCTGTCGTGTCTGGCATCGATGCAATGGAACGCCGCGGTCTCCATGTCTCGATGGGTCCCTTCGGATCAACCGTCACAGGAGAGATCGGAACCGTCTCAGACGCCATCGGACCCATGATCGCCTCAGCAGTGAAGGGCGGTGCGCTACGCGTGCTCGTCGAGGTGGTGATCGACCAGACATGAGTAGCTCCACCCACCCGCTCGCAGAGGCGATTGCGCCGCTCGTGGACGCGGTCGGTGGATCCATCGTCGCCGCCGAAGACATCGAGGACGGGGACATCGAGCTCCACTGGAACGGCAAGGCCGCCCTTGGAGTGCGGATTGCCGAGATCGTGTCGCTCGACCGGCTCGTCGCCACTGTTGAGGATCAGCTTGGGGCACCGTTGGCAAAACTCGACAGAGCAGACAAACAACGTGCGGTGCGGATGCTCGACGAACGTGGCGCGTTCCGTCTCCGCAAGTCGATCGAGGAGGTCGGCGCCGCAATGGGCGTCAGCCGCATAACGATCTACAACTACCTCAACGCCCCAAGAGAGAGCTAGCGGCAGAGTTTCACTCTGCTGCTACGCCCGCCATCATCAGGCCGACTTCCTCGCGGGTTGCCGTCTTCGGATCAACAATGCCCATAATCTTCCCCTCGTAGAGGACGGCGATCCGGTCTGAGAGTCCGAACACCTCGTCGAGGTCCTCGGAGATCATCAGAATCGCTGTACGGGCGTTGCGGTGCTCGATCAGTACCGCTTGGATGAACTCGGCGTCCGTGAGTTGGTTGCGCTTGTCGATCAACCTGCGGTGGATGTACTCGGCGGCTCCGATGTCGACGCCGCGGGTTGGTTGCGATGCGACCAGGACGGTCGGTGACGAGGAGAGCTCCCTCGCCAAGATCACCTTCTGGATGTTCCCACCCGAAAGTGACCCACACGACGTCTCGACCGAAGGTGTGCGAATATCAAACGCCTCGACGAGATCCTCAGCATGGTTCCTGATGGTTTCAAAGTCGAACATCCCTCGCTTCAGGTAGTCCTGGCTCGCATGGTCGATGAGCAGGAGGTTCTCCCACACCGTGAAGGCACCGATTGCTCCGTCTCTCATCCGCTCTTCAGGAACGTATGCAAGCCCGGCTTCGCGCACTGTATTGGGATGCGCCCCCGTGACGTCCACACCGGCGACCGTGACGGTTCCACTCTCGGGCTTTCGCAGGCCAGCTACCGTCTCGGCCAGTTCACGCTGGCCGTTGCCCGACACGCCAGCGATCCCGAGGATCTCGCCACGACGGACGCTGAGATCGAGATGATCAATCACGATCAGATCCCGATCACCCATCACCGTGAGATCTTTGATCTCGAGCGCGACCTCTCCTGGCTCGGCCGTGAGTTTGTCAGGGGTGAGCTTCACCGCCCGACCAACCATCATGTTGGCAAGGCTCTCACGCGTCGCTCCTTCGACAGGGACCTCTCCGGTCACCGCTCCGTGCCGTAGCACCGTGATCCGGTTGCTGAGCGCAAGAACCTCGTGGAGCTTGTGAGAGATGAAGATCAACCCTCGCCCGTCAGCGGTGAGTTGCCGCAACGTAGCAAACAGCTGGTCCACCTCCTGGGGAGTGAGCACCGCCGTTGGTTCGTCGAGAATCAGCAATCGGGCGTCTCGGTATAGGGCCTTGATGATCTCGACTCTTTGGCGCTCTCCCACCGAGAGCTGCCAGATGAGTGCTCCCGGATCCAGATCCAATCCATACCGGTCAGCAAGCTCGAGAATCCGTTTCGACACGACAGCGAGGTCGGTGAGCATGCCGCGACTGGACTTGAGTCCGAGCGCCACATTCTCGGCGACCGTCAGTGTCGGAACCAGCATGAAGTGCTGGTGGATCATTCCGATCCCGTGCTTGATCGCGTCGGTGGGATCGCCAAGGGTAACCACCTCACCGTCAATCAGGATCTCGCCCTCATCGGCCGGGTACAGGCCGTACAAGACTTTCATCAGTGTGCTCTTGCCTGCACCGTTCTCGCCAAGCAGCGTGTGGACCTCGCCCGCGTGCAGGTCAAAGTCCACGCTGTCGTTCGCGATGACGCCAGGGAACCGTTTTGTGATTCCCCGCATCTCAAGCATCGGACCGGAAGCTCCCGCCACACGCCTCTCCTGTTTCGCTGGTTGCGTGGAGAGGGCCTACTGGCCCTCTCCACGTTGTGTTCGTTCTATCCCTCTGACTTGAACAGTTCGATCGCATCGTCTGCGAGCTTCTTGACGTCTGCTGGCAGGTCGTAACCGTCGTTGTACTCGATGACCAGGCCGTCGTTGGCGAACGTGATGCTGAAGAGCTCACCACCGAGCTTGCCGTCCTTCACATTCTCGATCATCTCCTCGAGGATGTGCTCCCAGTGGTACACCTGGGAAGCAACGACGATCTCTGGAGCGAGACTCGTCTGGTTCGCCTGCGTGCCGAACCACAACACTCCCTCGGTCTTTGCAACTCCTACTGCCCCAACAACCATCTGTGCAGTGCCGGACAACACGTCGGCGCCTGCGCCGATCAATGATGTCGCCGCTTCAGATGCCAGTGCAACGTCACTGAACGAGTCAATGTAGTTGACAGGCACCTCGGCGCCAGGGTTCTGGATGAGAACGCCAGCCTTGAAGCCATCCACATAGAGCTTGGCATCGCCAACCTCGATCGGACCGACAATGCCAACGACATTGCTCGCCGAGAGGGCCGCTGCCATGATTCCCATGACGCGTCCACCCTGATCGGATGCAGCTTCATACGAGTACACATTGGCGAGACCAAACGTATCCGCTGATGTGCCCCATGCGAATGAGGTGTCAGGGAAGTCTGGTGCAATCTCCTGGAGCGAACCGCCGTACTGCGATCCATGCGCGATCACCAGGTCATAGCCATCAGATGCGTAGTCGCGAATCGCAACAGCAGCATCGTCAACAACGAATGTTCCATCCGTCACGGCTACCTCAGAAACGACGCCCGACTCCAGGAGCACGTTTGCCGCGTCAACAATGGACTGCGTGAACGCAAGGTCATTCGACGCCGATGGTGCAACAATCGCGACCCTGAAGCCGTCGTCACTGGCATCGTCGTCGCCACTGCTGCATGCGGCGGCAACGAGCGCGAACACTGCAAGCAGTGCCGCTAGTTTCATACTTCTCTTTTTCACTGTTCCTCCTATACAAACGGACCGCGCGCGGTCCCTACTGTCCTCTCGTGAATGGCTTGGTCAACGCTGCGGGCGCTCGGAAGCGTCCGGCAACGAAGGCCAACGCGAGAATTGTTATCACTGCCGGCGCCATTGCCGCCAGATTCGAAAGGTCCCTCGGGATTATCTCGAGTGTTTTCAACTCAAGAACCAGAGCATTGATAAATCCGAACAGGAGGGCCCCAAGCATGATTCCAACGGGTCTGAAGGCGCCGAAGTAGACCAGCGCAATAGCGATGAAGCCTGCTCCGTTGGTCAGGTTCTGCTGGAAGATGCCAAGCGAAATGGCGAGCACGCCGCCTGCAATGCCGCCAAGCGTTCCACCGATGAGCTGGGTTGCGTATCTGACCCTCGCGACACTGACCCCGAGCGTGTCGGCGGCATCGGGGTATTCACCAACGGCGCGGATGTTCATACCGAAGGTGGTTCGGTTGATGATGAATGTGCCCAGAGGGATGGCGGCAAACGCCATGTAGACGACGAGGCTGTGCTGGAAGAACATCTCGCCGATGTAGGGGATGTCGGCGAGAATCGGAACATGGATCTTGGGGAATGTGTCGATCGGAATAGGTGTACCGACCAGTTTCTGAAAGAGAAGATCGCTCATGCCGAGGCCAAAGAGATAGATGCCGATACCGCTGATGCCCTGCTCGGCCTTCAATGTCACAGCAATCACAGCGGATGCCAAACCGAGTATCAAGCCGGCGATCCCCGCCGCTACGAGGCCGAGCCACACGTTTCCGGTCTTGAGAACCGCGTAGTAGCCAGAGAACGCTCCAAGCAGCATGATCCCGTCGACACCGAGGTTGAGCACACCACTGCGTTGACCGAATGTCTCCCCAAGCGACGCGAGAAGAAGTGGTACGGCAAGCCGGATCGCTGACGCCACGACAGCAACGAGGACGGCAAGGGTGAAAACTTCGCTCACGGTGAGTCCCCGGTGTCATATGAGTCGGTTCCAGTGGGCGCGGCATCATGCACCGATCCAAGGGCAGTTGCATCGTCGCCACCCGGCACGTTGCCCTCGTCCGCGGTCTGTTCGTCCCTTCCATCGAACGTCAATAGTTTGACGCGATACCGATCAGCGGCGACCACGAAGATGACAACGAGACCGTTGAGCGCGACGATCAATGCGGATGGCACCTGGACGGCTCGCTGCAGCGCCTGCCCTCCGACGATCAACCCGCCGAACAAGAATGAAGCCGGAATGGTCCACAGCGGATGGAGACCACCCAACAGGGCGGCGACGATACCGTTGAAGCCTGCGCCACCGGTGAATCCGAGCGTGGACCCGTCGGTAACCATGCGATGGCTCTCGCTTCCAAACACAAGTACCGCGCCACCAAGTCCCGCGAGCGCGCCGGACATCGTCAGAGCGATTGTGATCGTTCGACGCACCGGGATTCCTGCGTATCGGGCGGCGTGCTCAGAGAGGCCGACGGCCCGCAATCGGAAACCGAACGGTGTGCGCCACAGGAGGTAGTACGCCGCAATCGCGCATAGGACTGCAAGAAGGGGACCGATGTGTAAACGATCGCTCCCAAAGAGGAGCGGAAGGTCCGCCGATTCGGCGAGTCGAGCAGTTTGGGGAATGCGAGTACCTCGAACGATCTCTTCGGGATCGATCAGCGGATCCGCGCAGGAGGTAGCTCATCAGCTGCACCGCAACGATGTTCAACATGATCGTGCTCAAAATCTCGTTGACCTGGAAGTACGCCTTCAGCCAACCGGGTATCCACCCCCACAACCCACCACCGATTACCCCGGCGATGAGCACCGCGGTAATCATCAGGAACGACGGCATCTCCGGCAGATAGAGAGCAGCCATCGTGGAGAACAACCCACCAAGCACCATCTGTCCCTCGGCACCAATGTTGATCACGTTTGCCCTGAAGGCAATCACTATTCCGACTCCGACGAAGAGCAATGGAGTGGCCTTGAGGATTGTTGCGATCAAGGCATCACCTGACCCGAAGGCTCCGATGATCATCTCGCCATAACCCTCGATCGGGTTGGCGCCGAGGAGGATGAGCATGACTGCGCCGAAGAGCAGGGCCGCAAAGACAGCGAGAACCGGGATGCTGTATGCGAGAAGTCGACGTTGCTGTTGGGTGAGTCTGATCGTCATTCAGTGTTTCCGGCCACGCACCGTGGTACTCCAGCTTCGCTGCTCCTCAGAGGTTCGCGGGAAGTTGACAGAAAGTCAAATAGAGACGAGGTAAGCAATTATCGAAATGCCCTCACTGCAGCACAAGGCATATGCCGCAGGTATCGTTTCGCCGATGGCAACGAGCGGGCTTGCGACGATCATGTTCACGGACCTTGTCGGTTCGACGCGCATGCGGGACCGGCTCGGTGATGACGTTGCGGATGAGATCGGTGTCGAGCACGACCGGATCATCGGAGACGCACTCTCATCCACCGGAGGACGGCTCGTCAAGAACCTCGGTGACGGTGCCCTTGCCGTGTTCGACTCCTCCGTCGACGCTGTGATGGCAGGACAACGCATCCAGGAAGGCGTTGCCCTTTACAACCGCCAAGCCGAGGAGGCCCGCCAGATCGGCGTGCGTATCGGTATCAACGCCGGGGAGGTCGCCCACGAAGACGGTGACGTCATCGGGCTGCCAGTCGCCGTGGCCTCCCGCGTGTGTGACAAGGCCGACGGCGGCCAGATCCTCATCACTGACACCGTCAAAGCACTCATAGGTAGACGAGCCCGGTTCCCGTATGTGTCGGTCGGCAACCACATCCTGAAAGGCGTGGACGGCCCGGTCGAGCTGTGGTCGATTGAGGAGGCAAAGCAACCGCAGGCGAGAGCCGAGCATGGCAAAGTTCCGTTTCCTGCCTTCCTGACCCGCGGTATCCCGAAGAATCTCGTCGGCAGGAACGCGCAACTCGCCAAACTCACAGACGCTCACCAGGCTGCCATCGACAGCACCAGTTTGGTTGCGGTGATCGGGGAGCCCGGTATCGGGAAGACGTCACTCACCTCCACCTGGTGCAAACTAGCAGCAGACCAAGGAGCAACAGTCGTTGCTGGCCGATGCACACCAGACGCCGCATTGCCGTATGAGCCGTTCATCGAGATCGCTCGGGGTGTCCTTGAGGCCAACCCGCAACTTCTCACGGCGGTTGGTCCTGCGGCGGGGAACGTCGCACAGCTTGTCCCCGGGATCCAGTCCCCTCAAGGACTGCCTGTGCCGATTCAGACGGACCCGGACACGACGCTGTACCTCATGGCCGAGGCCTTCGCGATACTGCTCGCCCCAGCCAACGGTGGTCCCGCCACGGTCGCGGTCCTCGACGATCTCCATTGGGCGGACGAGCAGACCGTCGGCGTGCTTTCGCGACTCGCTCGCAAGGACGATCTTTGCGTGATGCTGGTTGGTACGTACCGAGACACCGATCTCGTACGCACCCACCCCCTCCCCACGCTGCTGTCGGACCTGCGCAGGGAACGCCGACTGGACCGCATATCTCTTCAGCGCCTCACCGTCGACCACGTCGACGAGATGATCTCTAGGCACTTTCGCACCACCATTGCCGACGACATCATCGAGTCCATCGCTGACGAGACGCAGGGAAACCCGTTCTTCATCGAAGAGATCACCACCCACCTTCTGGATGAAGGGGCCATCAGCGATACCGGTGAGTGGGTATCGGATATCCCGATAGACGAGTATGCGATCCCAGAAGGCATACGTGATGTCGTCGGACGACGACTTGAGAACCTCGGCGAGGACGCCGTTTTGGCCCTCGAGGTCGCAGCCGTCATGGGCCTCACGTTCTCGATTGATATCGCAGGAGCCATCGCGAATCTGTCCGATCGAGACATCGACCGAATCATCGACACTGCGGTGAATGCCAGGATTATCGAGGGAGGCGAAAACGCTGACGAATTCGCCTTCACTCACGCACTCCTGCGACAAACCCTCTATGAGGATCTCCCCACGCGACGTCGCACTCGCCTCCACCGAGCCGTAGCCGAGGCGCTGCAAGACCGCGCAACCCCTGCACCGGTCCTCCTCAACCACTGGCTCAAAGCCGAACGGCCAGCGAACGCCCTCACATCCGCTATCGCCGCCGCAAACGAGGCAGAACAAGCCTTCGCAGGTACCAACATCGCAACCTACCTAGAACTCGCCCTAGATCTGTGGGACGACGTCGACGACCCGGACGAATACGCAGGGGGTTCACGACTCGACATTGCGCTTCGACTTGCGACATCCTTTGCCGACTTCAACTCGCGGTACGACGATGCTCTCGATCTCATCGAGGCCGAGCTCACAATCGCCGAGGGCAACACGGATGCGCTCGCTGCGCTGCTCAATGTGCGAGGCCTCGCATATTCGCGACAGGGTCACGCCACCCTTGCGGGCGCCGACATGCGAGAAGCCCTGCACCTCTCCGAGGGGAGCGACGATGTGGTGCTTCGCCTGAAAATACTGCGGAGTGCTGCCGGCACCTTCATGATGGAGAACCGCTCGGAGGAATCCATCGAGATGGCCCGAGAGGCGTTGGCGCTCGCTGCTACCGCCGACGAAGATCTGTCGCGGTTCGCACCTCATACGATGCTGGCCACGTCGCTGGCTGCCACAGGCGAAATCGACGAAGCCCTTGGCTACTTCGCTGAGGGCCTGGCCATTGCCGAAGCCGAGGGTGACCTCGCCGGGCAGCTCGTCACGTACGTGAACAAGGGTGAGATGCTGTACTTCAACGGCCGAATCACTGAGGCACTGCAATTCACCGAGGACGCCATCGACCGCATTTCGGCCGTTGGAGTCCCTCACTGGATGGACGTGATGCACGGCAATGCCGCGTTCATGCTCTTCGACCTCGGCCGCTGGGATGAAGCAGATGTCCACCTTGGCATACCCAAGGTGGACAAGGCAGAGCACGGGCAGCTTCATCTGGCGGTGGTTGCGTTGAGGCTCGCAGCCGAACGGGGAGACCGGGACGGAGTTGAATCGTCATTACGACAGGTTGCCCGACATAGTATCGCCGATGTCTACCCCGAATTCCAGGGCAAGTACTGGGACAGCCTGGTATCAGATCTGAGGTGGCAGGGAGACTTGCACGCTGCGTTCGCCGCAGCCAAGGACGGGCTAACGGTGCTTGAGAGTGCAAGCGTGTGGGAGCACGCGACACGCCTCACGGCGCTTGGCGTAGAGGTTGTCGCGGACGGCGTGCAAACAGGCGTCGCCGACGATACGTGGCTGAGTGCCGCAGAGGGATGGCTCGAACGCTTCTCGACCAACCATCCGACCATGTCGTTCGCTGCTGAACTCAAGGCAACGGCGACGGCGGATCTTGCGAGGGCCCATGGTCACAACGATGCTGGGCTATGGCGAAACGCTTTGGCCGCGTGGGGCGATTATCCGTACTTCCGAGCGAAAGCGCAATGGCGGCTCGCACGAGCCCTCATCGCAACCGATCCGGCCGATGACGAGGCGATTGAGCTTCTCAGTGCCGCGGATGCGGTCGCTGAGAGTCTGAAGGCCCAACCGTTGTTGGATGCGATTGAAACAACCCGGAAGAAAGCTTCGCAGTAGGGCAGGCACCTGCTACCTTTCCGGAACCGCACCGGCGGAGGCCAGCGCCGTCACACGACGAGCGCTCACCCGGTGATCACGGCACGGTTCTCACCCGGTTGGATCGCCTCTTCCACCCGCCTCACACCGCACGGCGCAGGCCGAGGGTCGCGAGCGAGAAGGCACACCAACAATCGCCCCACCGGGCAAGGAATCATCATGACTACCACTTTCTCCGACCTCGGGCTGCCCGACGCCCTGGTCAACGCACTCACCAAACAAGGCTTCACTGAACCCTTCCCCATCCAAACCGCGACCATCGAGGACGTATCCGCAGGTAGAGATGTTGCAGGCCGAGCCCCAACAGGGTCAGGAAAGACTCTTGCGTTTGGTCTCCCGATCCTCGCGACGATCTCCCAGGCACAGCCGAACCGGCCGACTGCACTCATCCTCGCTCCGACGCGGGAGCTGGCCGAGCAGATCCGACGTGAC
>PVMS01075420.1_pt1 | contig 10277 bp, 9 predicted proteins | sample 1853461 | NCBI WGS metagenome assembly PVMS01 (sample SAMN08582032, study PRJNA380276) | Marine sediment metagenome, whole genome shotgun sequencing project. | isolation source: ocean sediment barecode stripped | collected 2017
AGCTGTAGGTGTCATAAAATTTTTGTATAAAAGTAAAAGAGAATGGAAAGGGAACCGGTTAGAATTATTAGAAAGCTTTTTTAGAACTTATTTTCGGCGGCTTTCTTATATTTATTTTGAACGTTGGGAGAGTTTGATTGAGTATCTTGGTAATGTAATCACTTTTTATTTTGATCGTGACGATGTACTCGGACAGGGTGGATTAAAAAAATTAAGAGAATGGTATAGACTAGAAAAAGAAAGAAGGAGGAAAAGCAAAGAGAACTATAGATAATACCTATTCTTCTTATACCTAAAATAATGAATGACATATAAATCACAGGCGTTGGATAGATTTATGCAAAGAAAAGAGATGTTAGATCAATTAAATGATACTTCCAGAATATGGGATATGATTATAGTGGGTGGCGGGGCAACCGGTTTGGGATCTGCCGTGGAGGCGATTTCCCGGGGCTTTAGCACCCTTCTTCTTGAACAGGCGGATTTCGCCCAAGGGACATCAAGCAGGAGTACAAAGCTGATCCACGGCGGCGTTCGCTACCTTCATCAGGGAAATATCTCCCTGGTTCTTGAAGCTTTGCGCGAACGGGGCCTTCTGTTTCATAATGCTCCCCATCTGGTCAGGCACCAGGCCTTTATTGTTCCCAATTACGGATGGTGGGAAGGCCCGTTTTACGGAATAGGTATGAAGCTGTATGATGTGCTTGCAGGAAAAATGGGCCTGGAAGCATCCAAACGGCTGTCCCGGGAAGACACCTTAAAAAAAATACCCACTGTGGAACCTGACGGGCTCAGGGGAGGCGTCATATATTATGATGGCCAGTTTGATGACGCAAGGCTTGCCATAACCCTGGCCAAAACAGCGGACAACCTGGGTGCGTGCATATTAAATTATACAAAGGTTTCTTCCATTTTAAAAGAGGGAGGCCTGGTATGTGGCGTGGTCGCAAGGGACCAGGAAACCGGCCAAGAATTTGAAATCAAAGGCAAAGCCGTGATTAATGCCACTGGCATTTTCGTGGATTCTATCCGGAAAATGGATATTCCGGAAAGTGAGGACCTCATCTCACCGAGTCAGGGAGTACATATTGTCATAGATAAATCCTTTTTGCATAGTGACAGTGCCATCATGGTCCCCCACACAGACGACGGCCGCGTGCTGTTTGCAGTCCCATGGCATGACCGGGTAATTATCGGAACCACGGATACTGAGATATTCGAATCTTTTCTGGAACCAAAACCTTTTTCCCATGAGATTGAATTTCTGTTGTCACATGCTGCCAAATATCTTACAAAAAACCCCACAAAAGATGATATCCTGAGTGTATTTGCGGGCATTCGCCCGCTGATTCGCTCAGATACAAGCCATGAAACATCGTCACTCTCCCGTGACCATCATATAACAATATCTGCATCAGGTCTTGTAACCATAGCCGGCGGGAAATGGACGACCTATCGCAAAATGGGTGAAGATGTTGTGGACAAAGCTGTTGCTGTTGCTGGGCTTGATGAGCGACCGTCCCGCACTGAACATTTGAATCTTTTTGGATGGTCGGCAGATTCAAGGGGCAATGAACCGTTTTCCGTTTATGGCATCGAGGCCAGGGATATCAAACAGGTGATAAAGAGTGATCCTGAACTGGACCAGATGATCCATTCCAACCTTCCCTACCGGCATATTGAAATCCTCTGGGCTGTAAAGCATGAAATGGCACGGACTGTGGAGGATGCGCTGTCTCGCCGCACCAGGGCGTTGATTCTTGATGCAAAGGCAAGCATGGGGGTCGCAACAAAAGTGGCCACAATAATGGCAAAGGCGCTTTCAAAGGATAAAACATGGGAAAAAGAGCAGATAAAAAACTATTTGACTCTTGCACAGAATTATCTGCCTTAGATAATCGGAAAGCAGGGCCGAACCGCTTAAGCCATACGAACCATATTAAATGCTGCTTCTGCCAAAATAAAAAAAACGCACATCGTGGTTCATTGGAGAAAGAGCGTAGGCTTATGTCAAAACAATACCCTGAATGCCCTCTGGCTAATCACTCAAATTACAGAGAACTTCACAGCCCCAAATTCTGTGCCATTATCAGGAAAGATAAAGCCTGCCTTAGAAAGATACCAAAACAACAAAAGCCTAAGTCTAAGAAGTTTTAGTAGCTTATCCGCCAAGCTTTTTGGCCAACTCAGCCACCCTTTGGCCAAGTTTCATTCCGTTCTCTTCACTTTTCTCGCCCGGTGCGCCCACGCAGGATGTTCCAAAGTGTCCTGTGGCTGACATGGGATCCCCCACAATAACCATGCCATAAATCAGCATGACCTGGATAATAGACATCATGGTTGTTTCCTTGCCACCTGAAGGATCTGCTGAAGTTGCAAATGCAGCACCAACCTTGCCTTCCATTTTACTGCGTATTCCCACGAATTCATCGAATATCTTTTTGAGCTGAGCGGCCATTACTCCGAAATAGACCGGTGACCCAGCTATAATTCCATCTGAACTAGTAAAATCCTCCTTTGTAACTTCGTCGGTATTCTTAAGAACTGCATTAACACCTTCAACATTTTCAACACCTTTTACTATCGCCTCAGCCAATTTCTTAGTATTACCGGTTCTTGAGAAATAAAGAATCAAGATTTGCATTTTACAATCTCCTTAGTCAAAGCACGTCAGTGATTTAATCGTTGCGTTTGTAACCGGGTGCAAACCCGGTTTTCTTCAAAAAATAAAGTTACTAACCGTCTTTTGTCATATGTCATTTGATCGAATGCTTATAAAATAAATTTCTTTATATGTCAAATAGATATGATCACATAAAAATTCATACAGTTCCAGTAGTCGATTGAAGCTCGTTATCTTTATAACGACGTTATATATTTTCTCCCCTTGTTGTTAATTTCCAATTTTGCTCCAAAAAACTGTTCTTATCTGAATCGTCCTGATATTTTATAGTGTTTGCCTAAAATATAATAAAAAATACATTTTAGAACAAAATCATCTTTCTTATATTTCCTAATTAATGTTAATTAACTTAACCCGTTAAATTTATTTGATTAAAATGTAAAATTATTTCTTGCATAAAAATAAAAAAAGTCGTATTTTCATATTTTTTTAAATTCGCTCCCAAAAAAATGTATGAATTATCATTTTTTTATTGAAATTTTTTTGATCATTTAGCATTAATACTCTTTTAAATTTAAAGCAGCATGAGCGAGACTGGCAAATGGTGTTTTGCCAGGATGATTCCGAAGCCATAATTTGGCTGTGGGAATTTCATAACATCCGGGTCTAATTTTATTGTTTGTAGAAAACATTTTAAATAGATATAATATAAAGCCAATTACACTGCTTTTTTGATGAGGAGGATGAGGATGTATAGACGACGAATTGGGATACTGTTTTTAATGGTGGTCTTTTTATTGGGGATCTCTTTCGGGATCGCTGCACAAGAAAAGCAAGGCGGTGAGCAAGACCTGGAAGACATGGCCGTTCCCATGGGAATCATTGTACTGGAGCCAGATGAATCGATAACATCGAAAAAAACTCCGGTCGAATTCCATCACTCAAAACATTTTGTTTATGACTGTAAAACATGCCATCATAAATGGGAAGGCAATGCCCATGTGGCGGGCTGCGCAACTTCTGATTGCCATGATTTGCTACAATCGCCGAAACAACCCACAAAATATCTATCCTATACGGAAACGGGGATAAAATATTACAAATACGCTTTTCATCAAAAATGTGTAGGGTGCCATAAAGAAATAAAAGGCGAGAGAAAGAAAATAGAGCTGTCTTTAATGGTGGTGAAAGATCAGCTGCCCAAAACCGGACCCACCGGATGTATTGAGTGTCATCCGAAAACAGGGGAATAGTTTTTTCCCCTGTAAAATGAGTTGCTTCAAAGATAGAAAGCAGCCATTTTATTTACACTTGAATTTTCCGCTGCTTGTTGTAATGCAGTGGAAATCCCGCCTATCGGGATCGAAGCGTAACGAAAGCGAAACACACGCTTCTATTTCCTTGAGTTGCTGCCAAGATTTAGTCTCGACCTTTTTTCAAGCCGCCTGTTTGCAGGCAACGGATCTTTATATACTATATAGTTCAAGGTAACAAAGATGCCTTCCCGAAGACATGTTGCATCCTTATTCAGAGAACACAAGACGGTTTTCATCATTGTCGCTGTGGTTGTTTTTTTGATTGAACTCGAAATATTTGCTTTTGCAGCGATGACATCGGGAAGAAAGTCATGTCTGCAAGTGATCGATGCCAATGGAAGCGTCATACATGAAACAGATGGTAAAAACCTTAGTGATTTCAATAAATATTACTTTGAAAAGACCTTTGGTCCTTTTGAACAGTATAATGTTAAGCTGGTAACCAAAGAGGTCCCTTTTCCGTTTAGAGCTTGGTTTGTGGCGGCCGTTGGGGTTCCTGTCGGCATCGTTCTTTTGTTTGGGTTTGTTGTTCGGGCATATACGACGTTTTTTTTCAGAGAAGAACAGAAACCGGATGATGTTGGTCTCAATAAACATGAATATGAATATCGCTTTGAGAAAATTATCGCCGCAATCAGTCGATTCAACATCTTTACCATTGGTTTTCTTGTACTTCTTGCTGTATTTTTCTACTGGGTTATACCGGATATGATCACTTACATTGGACGGGTAGGCGTTGACACATTGATCCAATATAAATGGGTATTTTTATCTACCGGCATTATTTTTTTAGGTATGATCATATGGATCATCTATTTAAGATATCTTCTGGCAAAAAAGGCTATAGAGAGCCAAACCGAGGTCGATAAATACCGCTTACAGCTTGAATACCACCCGAACGACGCACATCCTCCTCGATTAGGGCATGATCAGAAAGAAACGAATTGAAACAGGGAGGCTTCCTCATTTTGTTTTCACTTAATTAATGAAAAGCACTAAACACCAAACACTTGATGAATTCGACGCTTTACGAATTCATCAGGGTTAAAAGAACAGAGGCTTAAAAATATGCAGTTCGTTACGACTCACAAAAACACTGATTTTGATGCTCTGGCATCAGTGGTTGCTGCTACGATTCTTTATCCGGATGCTACCCCCGTGCTTCCAAAGATCGTAAACCCCAATGTTAAAGCCTTCTTATCCATTCACAAAGACCTGTTTCGAATGTATTCATCAGGCGAGATTGATATGGATGGCGTAAAGAGCCTAATTGTCGTCGACACGAATCGATGGGATCGTCTTGATAGAATGGAAGGGATAAAACAAAAACAAAACGTTGAAATTATACTCTGGGATCACCATCTGAATAGCGGCGACATTCATCCCACCTGGAAATGCCAAGAGGAGATGGGAGCCAATGTAACCTTAATGATTCGACAGTTAAAAAAGGAGAATAAGGTGGTAACTCCCATACAAGCCACTCTCTTTTTGGCCGGTATTTATGAAGATACAGGCAACTTGATGTTTCCTTCGTCAAAAGCTGAAGATGCATATGCAGCGGCATTTTTACTGGAGCAAAAAGCAGACTTGCATGTTATCAGCTCCTTATTACGCCCGGCTTATGGAGAGAAACAAAAGAACATATTATTCAATATGCTAAAATCGGCAAACAAGGTAAAGATCGACGGACACCATGTCAGCATGTGTAAATTGGAGATCGAAGGACATGTTGACAGCCTTGCAGTTGTTGTTGGCATGTACAGAGAAATTTTTGATGTTGACGCAGCGTTTGGCATATTTACGGACAAAACCCGTGATCGATGCATTATCATCGGTCGCAGCAGTGTTGATGGTGTCAACATCGGAAACGTTATGCAGGGCTTAGGGGGCGGAGGACATCCTGGAGCAGGATCGGCCATGCTAAAGTCTGTTCATCCGGATACCGCGGAGGAAATGATTAAAGAATTGATAAAAGGGAATCGGCAAGCTGCCGTATTAATAAAAGATGTGATGTCCTTCCCTGTTTTTTCCATGTCTTCAGATACGAACATGAAAGAAGCTGCCTTACTCTTGAGGGAAAAAGGTTGTACCGGTGTCCCCATCGTCGATAGCGGAAATCTGGTCGGTATCATTTCAAGAAGAGATTTTAGAAAAATAAAGAAAGAGTCCCAACTAAAAGCGCCAATAAAGGCATTTATGAGCACAAGGGTTAAAAAAATAGCTCCGGAGAAAAGCCCTATGGATGCAGTAAAACTCATGGTAAAGCATGATATCGGCAGGCTTCCAGTGGTAGAAGACGACAAGATTGTCGGCATCATTACGCGATCGGATGCTATGAATTATTTTTATAAAACAGGGCCATCTTCAAAAGAATTGGCGTGATCTGCATTTTTGAGATGGCTTGTACTTTTCCTTGATATTTCGGTTATCGTTTGACAAAAAGATTTTTGGGAAAAGTATTTTAAAGGAGGTCGAAGTTATGGCAAATGGGGTTGTAAAGTGGTTTAGTAATAAAAAGGGGTTTGGTTTTATCGAGCAGGAAGACGGATCGGACATATTTGTCCACTTCTCTTCCATCAATATGGACGGGTTCAAGACCCTTGCTGAGGGGGAACGCGTGACCTTTGAAGTGGAGGAGAGCGACCGAGGACCTTCGGCAAAGAACGTTCAAAAAGCTTAGTTTGATAACATACGGTTAACAAGGGCATCTCATGAATAGTGGATGAGATACCCTTTTTTTATTTGTTCAGCCAACTCTCGAGGTGTTCAAGGCCTTCTTCAGTCGATATCCGGGGGGCATAGCCAAGATCTCTTTTGGCAGCGCTGATGTTGAACCAATGGGCCCTTGCAAGTTCGTCGGCTAAAAAACGCGTCATCTGGGGCTCACCGTCGATATTGAACGTTTTATAAACGAATTCGAATACAGCCCCGATCAGCCATGCCACCTGTCGAGGAATCGATCGCCGGACAGGATCCAGGCCGGCGGCCTTTAAAATAGCATTGATCATATCCCATGCCGGTATTGGCTCATCTTGACTGATGAAATAGATATTTCCGGAAAGTTTTCGATTTTTTTCCAACATATCTGCAGCCAGCACATGGGCTTCGGCAGCATTGTCGATGTATATGGTATCGACGAGATTCCGACCGTTTCCAACCCTGACCAGTCGCTTGGCTCTTTCAATAATTCGGGGCACAAAATGTGTGTCTCGCGGGCCCCAAATCAGATGGGGCCTTAAAATAGTGGTCATTAAATTGTCGCTGGTTGCTTTTAGAACGCATTTTTCGGCAATCGCCTTGGTTTTAGGATAATGGGCATAAAATTTATCCGGATAGCTGACCGATTCGTCAACGCCTTCCATATCCGTACCGTCGAATATGACACTGGGTGAACTGGTATAGATAAGCCTTGAAACATGATACTGGATGCACCCTGATATGATGTTTTGGGTCCCCATGACATTGGTTCTGTAATAATCGGAATAATGACCCCAAACACCCGGTTTGGCTGCTGCGTGGAAAACAAGGTCAATTCCTTGGCATGCTTGTTTAACGGCTATTTTATCACCAATGTCACCTTGAATCTGATCTACCTTTAAGGACTTGAGGTCTTTATAAAAGCCCCTGGAAAAGCTAACCACATGATCGCCTCTCTCGATAAGTCGTCGAACAATAGCCCCGCCCAAGAAACCTCCGCCTCCTGTGACGAGTACTTTTTTAGGGGTATCTGTTTTTATGCTCGGTTCCATTTTTCTTACTTCATCTGTTTTTCTGCCCATATGGCCAGCTTTTCACGAAAAATTTTCGAGTTGTGGCGTATGCCGACGGGAAACGACGGATGAAACAACACAATTTTTATGCTCTTGGTTAATTTATTCTGCCGTGCAAGCTCAAGAAGTTCGTTTTTAAGTGCTTTTTTATTATGGGTACCTCGGCCGTTTATCCGTTCGACACATATGATCGGTATTTGCCTGTTGTGGGGACCTATACCCACCAGAGCGCTTCGAAATACGTCAGGATGCGCATTGAAAATTGCTTCGCAGGGAATCGTAAACAGCGTTCCGTTTATCGTGGTTACGCGGTGACCTTTGCGACCATAGAACCAGATCCTGCCCTTAGGGTCGATCCTTCCGAGATCGCCCATCCTGTGCCATATTGAATTTTTGTCTTTAATCTTGGCCAAGGCATCGGCCTCGGGCCTTTCAAAGTACTGCCGTGTCACCAGACCCCCTTTTACCGTTATTTCACCGATATCACCGTCTTTAACGATGATGTCATCGGACCATGTTTCGATGGGATCGTCGGTAATGACAACCATGCGAACCTCTATGTCATTTATCGGACGCCCTATGCAAATACCATAGCCCTGGTCACTGAGCATTCTGGTTTCGGAGAGGATTTCATCGCTCGAAATGGATATGATCGGAACGGCCTCGGTGGCACCGTATGGGGTATGAACTTCAACACCTTCACCCAACATGGCACAAAACTGCTCGATAATTGATGGTGATACCGGAGCTCCCGCTGAGATGACCCGTTTCAAAGAAGGGAGTTTTACCCCTTTTTGTTTGCCGTAATGACCGACACGATTCAGCAGGGCCGGTGAAGCGAACATGCTTGTGACACCATGGTTATGGATGGCCTCGACAATTTTTTTTGGGTTGGCAAGAGCGGGTTTGGTGGGGTCCATGTCCGGAATGACCGATGTTATCCCCAGAGCAGGCCAAAAAAGCGCAAAAAGAGGGAATGTGGAGAGATCGACCTCATCTCTGGTTAACCCCAGATGCGATTCGATTTGGCGAAGCTGGGCGTCAAAATTTCCATGCGTATATACAACCCCTTTGGCCGGCCCTGTGCTACCTGTGGTAAACAGAATAGCGGCAATATCATCCCGTTGGGTTTTGGCCATGGCATAAGGTTTCCATGGCACCTGACGTACCTGGTTCAACGTAAAACCTTTCCAGAACCAACGCCTTCCGACGGTTATCCATATCTTTACCGTGTTAAAAAATTTCGGATAAAGTGTTCGGAGCACGTGGGCAGAAGGAATGCCGACAAACGCCTCCGGCCGACCCTCTCGGAAGCAGTTAACCATACGGCGGACACCCATTCCAGGATCTACGACAACCGGGACAGCACCGATTTTGAAAAGGGCAAAAATAATGGCAAAAAATTCAAGACCCGGCTTCACCATCAGAATCGTACGGGTACCGCGCTTGATTCCGATTTTTTCGAATCCATGAGCCAAGCCATCGGACTCCCGGTCTAATTGAAGAAACGTCAGATGAGAATGCGTTGTACGGCCATCCCTGCCACGTCCTGCCGGACAGATGACCGCCTTTTTGTGTGGCTGGATTTCAGCCATTCTTTTCAGATATAAGGAAACGTTTATGGGGTTGTTCATCAATACAGCGGTCCTTAAGATTGATGAATTCGTAAAAAAGTCGAATTCATTAAGTGTTTGGTGTTTAGTATTTTGTGTTTTGCATTCCAGAAAAAACCGGAAGCCCTTTCGTCCTAAGTTTTTGAGAAGTTAGGTCAAACACTAAACACTATCGTAAAAAGTTTTTGACCAGACCGGCAATTTCGTTCGGCACATCTTCTAAAACATAGTGGCCTGCATCTGAAAATGCATGAACCTTAGCCCTGGGAAATCGACGCTGCCATTCTTTCAGATAATCCGTGTCAAAGACAAAATCGCGTTCGCCCCAGCAGATGAGCATGGGGATGTGGTTAAGCTGATGCAGGTTTTCATCGACAGATTGAACCAAGCCGTAACTCGGATCGTTTCTTTCAACCGGGATATCCTGTACAAACTTTAACGTGGCAATCCGATTCTTCCAGGTGTTGTAAGGCGCGATAAGGCCCTTTTTAACCGGCTTGTCCAGCCTTTTGTTAGATGCCATGCACAATGCACTTAATGCAAAGAGATTAAAACCTTGGAGTGCCAGAACAGCCAAAGGCTTTATATTCTTTACCAGACGAAGTCTCATGGGGAGTGATTTTCCCTTGGGGGGGAGAAAGGCAGCGGTATTCATGATGACAAAGCGGGAAATCCGTTGCGGATACCTGAGTGCATAGGCCATTCCAATCATCCCGCCCCAGTCGTGGACAACCAGGTTAATATTCTCTTTTAACTTTAGGTGTTCGAGAAGCGATTCCAAGTCGTCGACTCGACTCTTCAATCGGTAATCGTACGCTTTTATGCTTGGCTTATCAGACAGGCCACAGCCGATATGATCCGGCACGATCGTGCGAAATTGAGTCGAAAGTTCATTGACCAGGTTGCGAAAGTAAAAAGACCAGGTGGGGTTGCCGTGAACCATCACCACGGGGTC
>PVMS01166454.1_pt1 | contig 10277 bp, 10 predicted proteins | sample 1853461 | NCBI WGS metagenome assembly PVMS01 (sample SAMN08582032, study PRJNA380276) | Marine sediment metagenome, whole genome shotgun sequencing project. | isolation source: ocean sediment barecode stripped | collected 2017
TACTAGCAGTACAAGGCAATCCGCGCTATAACAATTCCCACCTGGAATCGTTACTGGACCAGGGAAAGGTATTTGAATACTGGTCCCATGCTGCGGCGTATTTGCCCATGAATGATTATCGTTTTTCCCTGCCCAACAAGAATGAGATCGCCAGAGGCAGAAAGCTCTGGTATAAATGCGACCCGAAAGTGAAGCGATATGTCCTGAATAGAATAGGGGATGAAGGGCCCCTCCAGGCAAAAGATTTCGAACGCAAAGAAAAAGGCCGGCTTGGAATGTGGGAATGGAAACCTGCGAAATATGCCCTTGAGCAATTATTCATGGAAGGCAAGCTGATGGTTGCCAGGCGACAGGGCTTCCAGAAAGTATATGATTTATGTGCACGGGTTTTGCCCGGGAACGTGGATTCCACCATGCCAACAAAGTCAGCTTGGTGCCGCTTTTTAATCCGGCGATATCTCGAAGCGAATGGGCCAGGTCAGGCCAGTGAAATCACTTATTTAAGAAAGGGAATAAAGGGATGTGTACAGACTGCGCTCGACAACATGGTTGAGCAGGGTGAGTTGCTTCGCATTATCATAGACAGTGAGCCCTATTATATTTTCCCCCACATACTTGAATCACTTTCAAAACCCATATCCAGGATTCGGCTGAAAATCCTCTCTCCATTCGATAACCTGGTTATCCAGCGGAAACGAATTTCAAGGTTATTCGGATTTGATTACCAGATAGAATGCTACGTGCCGGAACCGAAGCGAAAGCACGGTTATTTTTGTTTGCCTGTGCTATGGAATGCGGGGCTGGCGGCACGAGTGGATTGTAAGGCGGACAGGAAAACTAATACGCTGATCATCAGGAACCTGGTGCTGGAGCCGAAGTTGAAGAAAATTGACGAGTTTACATATGCGCTGGAGAAGTCGCTGGGTAATTTTATGGCCTTTAATGAATGCGAGCGATTGGCGGTTCATAATGTATCGAATAATTCTGTTAAACAATCACTAATCTCGAAATTCAAGTAAGCAAACGAATTCGTTTCCCCTACCAGAACTACCGACAGCGACCTGTTCTACCTGTTTCTAATGGGGTTTATTGTGTTGCCCGTTGTAGCCAGCCTGATGTTCATTGGTCCAAAATATATTTCTGCCCCTGAAGTCAGTTTGATGATGTTGCTTGAATCGATCATCGGGCCGTTGTAGGTGTGGCTGGTGCTGAAAGAGCGCCCGGGAAATCAAACCCTGGTTGGCGGATCGATTGTACTGATCACACTGGCAACACATTCCTTTATCACCATGAGAGTCTGTGCAAAACGAAGGAATGGCGCAATAGCCTGAATGTATCCCACTCTTTCAGACTGCATAGACATATCATTTCCCGGTGATATCTGTATCTCCAATGTTGTGACCCCAGCCCTGTTTCGCCGACAAGTAGTTTTTATTCCACCTGGTTACACCGGCGATATGTTTCTCAATAGTCATATGCGTTAGCCCTGAATCAGTCAGGTCCTCTATTTTCTTGGGATTATTGGTCAATAATCGCATGGCCCGGTTCCCAAGAAAATATAAAATCAGGGCAGCAGCATCGTTGAAATCCCGGGAGTCTGCAGGAAGCCCCAAAGACACATTCGCCTGGTACGTGTCTTCTCCAGCGTCCTGCAAAAGATAAGTAGCGGCTTTCGCCCATAAACCAATACCACGACCCTCGTGTCCGGCCATGTAGACAATAATCCCGCCGCTGGGGTCGGTCGCGATTCGGTCAATCGCGGATGCAAGCTGCGGGCCACATTCGCAACGCTCCGACCCGAATACATCCCCCGTCAGGCAATTCGAATGTACGCGCACTAAAGGGTTTTCCGAGTTTTGCGGGTCGCCAATTATTATTGTGCTATTAACAGCCATAGATGACGACAACTTTGCAAAGAGATTCTGTCCACCGCTTTTACGAAGGGTTGAAGCCAGATCCTCAACTTTTTCGAGTTCGGTACTACGCACTGCAGCATACCAGTTCGCGTTGTAGGACTTCCCGCCAAACCGTAACGGTAGGGGAATTGGGCCAAGAATATTTATAACCAGCGCATCCTCCTCAGCGGATAATTCGTTATCGACGAGAGAGCCGTCGCTATGGATGCGGACCAGTTTTCCTGTGGTAACCAGTCGTTCGCGAATGTCAGGATTTAAATAGGTAAACATAGCAGTATATTTGACATGTGGTATCTTAAGCGTACCTCAACAAGTGGCAAAACAACATTCCTATCTTTCAAAATCCGTTAAAAAAATGTCTGCACCACGAATCCCGTCATCAATTGCCAAAGAACGGATAAAGCCATTGATGGAGAGGCGAGATTCACCAGGCGTGATACAATTCTGCCAATGCGTTCTGGTTATTTCGATAACGGGATATTTACTTTCCAGAGCGGATCATCCGGTAATGCAATTTGTATTAATCCTGGTGCTCGGCATATTTTTAACTTTTCTTTTTGCCCCCCTGCACGAGTCTATACATAAAACTGCATTTGCCACGCCGTGGCTGAACCAGGTTGTCGGTGTTATTTGTGGTTTTATCCTTTTTCTCCCACCAAAGTCATTCCAGGCTTTTCATATGGCGCACCATCGTTATACCCAGATTGAAGAGATGGACCCCGAACTGGATAGGGATAAACCAGAAACAATGCCGCAGTATTTATGGCTATTGTCTGGAATACCTTACTGGACAGGGCAATTCAAGCTACTGCTATTGTTTGCCGCTGGCAATCATCGGGTGCATTATGTGAATGACGCCAGGCTACCCGGCGTTGTTTATGAGGCCAGGATATTCACCGCTATTTATGTTACTTTGGTGCTGATAAGCCTGTTTGCGGGTTCTGAAATATTGTGGAAATACTGGATCCTCCCGGTTGTGCTGGGGCAGCCGTTCCTGAGAGCATTTTTGATTGCAGAACATGTGTTATGCCCCAAAGTGGAGGACATGTTCCAGAATACCAGAACGACCCTGACCAACCTGCCGATGCGCCGGCTTTGCTGGAACATGTCTTTCCACACCGAACACCATGCTTATCCGGGCATTCCCTTCCACCAGCTTCCCCGGGCCCATACTTTGTTGAAACCCGACATCAGAAAAATCTCGAACGGATACATTACTGTGAACAGGGAACTGATACAGTCATTCTAGAATTCTCCAGGGTTGGGGGTCGAAATTGCTAAGTGATAAAATCATCTTTTATTTGGAGGTCTGATAGTGAATTCTGAAGTGCTTGAAACATTGTCATTAATTAACGGTTTTGAAGGACTCGATCCGGAATCGACAACCATTGAACGTCTCGGTGGGTTGACCAATCGCAATTACAAAATAGTTTGCAGGCATGGTTCCTATGTATTGCGGCTGGCGGGTGAAGGGACGGGTGAATATATCGATCGTAATGCGGAATTCCATAATGCCTCAATCGCGTCTGCGGCTGGCGTAAATGCGGACATTGTCCATTTTGATGTCGATACCGGCACTATGATTTGCCGCTATATTGAAAATTCAGTGACACTGGACATCGGCGGGTTGCGAGATACGGGTGCGCTTGAGAGAACCGGCAAAGCCTTTCGACAACTGCACGATTGTGGAAAAGATTTCCAGGGTCAGTTCGAACTGTTTGAACAGGTCGATCAATACCTGAAAGTGCTGCAGGATCTGGGAGCAGATCTGCCTGATGGATATGTCGAGGTACAAAAGGATGCCGAACAGGTTCGAGCTGCGTTATCGTCGCATACATTACCGAACAAACCATGCCACTGCGATCCCATGGTCGAGAATTGCATTGATGACGGCAAAAAAGTTTTTATCATCGATTTCGAATATGCAGGCAACAATGATCCGATGTGGGATCTCGGCGATATATCAGTGGAAGGAGATTTCACGGCAAAGCAGGACCATGCATTTATGACAGCTTATTTCGGACACGAGCCGGGATCGTTTGATATTGGCAGAATGGTAATGTACAAAGCCATGTGCGATCTGTTGTGGACACTGTGGGGCGTTGTACAGCATGCTAATAACAATCCGGCGGATGATTTCTGGGCCTATGCGGTGAGCAGGCTGAACCGTTGCCGGAAGTTGCTGGCCAGCGACGATTTTCCCCGGCACCTAGAAGCAGTAAATCGCGGGCCATGATAATAAACTCCGGGCAGGTTACCCAGGAGTCCCTGGACGCCACACAGTATTCGACGGAATCGATTCTGCGATACGAATCAGTATATGGGGAAGATTTTGTCAGCCCTGGCGGTCATGAAATGGCTGCGGAGTTGATTGGTGAGTTGGGTTTGGAACCTGGATCGAGAGTGCTTGATGTCGGCTGTGGACTGGGCGGTAGTGCATTCGTTATGGCGCAGGATTACGACTTGATTGTCGAAGGAATCGACTTGTCAATGAATATGCTGGAGATGGCGAATTCAAAATGCCTGGCGTATGGTCTGGGGGATCGCGTTACCCTGGAACACGGTGACTGCCTGGAGATCGATCGTTCGGAGTTTTGCCATGGTATCTATAGCAGGGATGTGTTTTTGCACATACGTGACAAGGCGCGGTTATTTTCAGTATTACTGTATTCGCTTCGCCCCGGGGGAAAGCTGCTGTTTACCGACTATTGCTGTGGCGACAGGCCCTGGAGCGAAGAGTTTTCCGGGTATGTCAAAGGCCGGGGATATATATTGCATTCACTGCCCGAATATGCGGAACTGGTTGCTGCAGCAGGTTTTAGTGATGTGGCGTCCCATGATATTACCGGGAAGTTTATTGACATCCTGCGGGCGGACCTGGGAACAATCGCTGATCTTGATATCAGTGAGCCAATTCGAAACGAGTTGCAGCAAAGCTGGAATAAAAAACTCACAAGGTCAATATCCGGAGACCATAAATGGGGGCTTTTTACCGCTGTCAGGCCAGGCTAATGGATTACGCTGAAAACATCATCAACAATCCTGATTATCGGCCGAATGTTGGCATCATGCTGGTCAATAAGGAATACCAGGTGCTGGCCGGGGAAGCCTACCATTATCCCGGGGAGTGGATGATGCCCCAAGGCGGAATCGATGCGGGTGAAACACCGTTTCAGGCAATGCAGCGCGAGTTGATTGAGGAAACCGGCATTCGTTTTGACCAAACGCGCTTGCTCAGGGAGCACGGCGAGTGGCTCAGCTATCGATTAAGCAGGCCGCTGGAAAAAGATGGCGGTGTTTATCTGGGCCAGCGCCAAAAATGGTTTTTGCTGGAATATTGCGGACCGCCACCTGATGCAGAGCAAGCCAGGGACCAGGAATTCAGGTGTTTTGACTGGGTTAACCCACAATGGTTAATCGAACGCTCAGCACGATTCAAGATTGATCTTTACAAAGATGTGTTTGCTGCATTTGAGGACTATTTTCCATAAGGAACTTTCGCATGGGCGTCGAATTGCTTTAACCAGGTCCGCAACAATACTACTATTGATACCCGTTTAAATACGAATGACAACTATCCATGAATAAGCAATTAAATCAATACGGCGACCAGCGCCAGATTATCAAGACAAAAGAAGCAAAATTCGATATATACGACTTTGGCGGCCCGGTTCTTAAGGACATTGGCCAGCTTAATCTTAGTTATGACCGGAAAACCGGTCATGGTGTGTATCTAGTGCGAATGGAGCCCGGTGCAGAAACTACCGCACACATTCACACAGTTCGAGAGGAGTATTTGATTCTTGAAGGCGACCTGGTTGAACCGGACGGGGTAGTCCTGGGACCGGGGGATTATGTTATCTACGAACCAGGCACCGAACACAGCAGCCGTACAGTGAATGGTTGCCTGGCCATTGGTTTCGATTACAGTCCGACCTGATCGGGGAAGCGCCAGCTTATGTATTTTATCTGTAAAAGTGATGTTACAGTTCGTCATATTGAATTCCATGGGGTTTTATTATGAGCAGGCGAGAATTACATGATTTGCTGGTTCAACTTGAAAATGAACGCAAGCAATTTGACATTGTTGATCAAGAGCAACGACAGCGATTAGATGAAATTATTGAATCTCTCGAGCAGCAAAAACTGTATCCGGAAAATTTTGATCAGTATTCGAATTTAAGCTCGCAGCTTAGGGAAATGATCCTCGAATATGAGAATCAACACCCTTCTTTAACCAATGTTTTGAATAGTATTGCGCAAGTACTGCGTAATTTTAAAGCCTGATGGGTCTTCCATCAAACTGAAGTTGCGTTGCAGGCAAATTGTGGCCTGAGTGTCCAGCCTGAGTATTAAGCATGAGACCTATAGGGGAGAATGTTGGCAAATCGCGAATTTCAGTTATCCATCAAATGGTCAACTGCCTTATACTTCTATAAAAGGTTTCAATCAAAAATTAATTCAAACTAGAAAGGGGTACACAATGAAAATTCAAATATTTCAATCCAGACTCACTGCCGCACTCACTGTGCTCTTACTCGCCGTACCGAGTATGCCGGTATCCGCAATTGAACCTGGCTGGTATGGCGGATTTTCATTAGGCGAATCGGAGCTTAAGGATACGGGCTCCCTCAACGATCTTTGTTCATCTGTTTCATTGACCTGCACAGATACGAGCCAGGATACTGCCTGGCAGGCAATTGTTGGCTACCAGGTTAACGAGTACTTTGGTGTTGAAGGGGCATACTTCAATCTGGGATCGCCCTCGGTAGCAGTGTCGAGCCCAGTGGCTGCGAGTGCAAGCGCGGAAGTGACGGGTTTGAGCATTTCCGTGTTACCCCAGATTCCTATCGGCAGCGTCGGTGGAATCTTTGGGCGGCTGGGGTTGGCAGCGGGTGAGGTTGAAGTGATTGCCGCCGTCCCATCCCTGGGGCTATCTGAAAAAGAAAGTTCCAGTGGCGCAACTTTACTCGTCGGTGCGGGCGGCACAATCAACTTTAGCGGAAACGTATCCGCACGCGTGGAATGGACCCGTTACGCTTTTGACGAAACTTTACGTCTAGCCAATAGCGACGTCACTACGCCGGATATTGATGTATTTTCTGGAACGCTCATATTCAGTTTCCAATAACTCCAGGGATTCTGGGAATAACGGCGATTCATCAGTACCCAACCTGTCAGGCAGTCATAGGAAACCCCTCCGGCTGATTCCAACCTGGGCTTTAAGCCGGGATTGGCAGCCTTTGTTGTATGGTGCGATCCCGCGTATGTGCCACGCAGTAGAGAAAGATGGTGGGACTATGTGTCGTTTTATGGCTAATAGGCCAGAGCGGATTCAGGGACGATTACTTCTTCCTGCGATCCTGGTGTAATCCATGTCAGTTGCAAAGCCGAAGTCCCTTTTCTCTGGTAGTAATCGAATTTGAGTTCGTACCAGCCGGCCTCCACCACTTCGTACTCCAGCGGTCGTGACCAGCGGTGGCCGTGAATCTCGGGATCAGTCCAGATTTTTATCCCGCCGATATACGCCCTGATTCCATCATTGGACTGGATTTTAAAAACATAGGTGCCTGGTTCGGCCAGGTGGATTAATCCCCTGATTTTGGCGCCGACTCCCATCGGGCGGTTTGTGGTAAGCACGCTTCCATTGAGTGTGTTGTGGGCGATATTCTTTAAGGGTTCCCCGTCCTTGCCGCCCTCTCGCATCGAAAGCTCGTTGATATGGTCAAAGTAATCAAAAAAATATTTCACCGCCAGGCCGGGACTCAAAGTCGAACTATCTGGCTGTGGGCTTATTGGCATGCCACCGCTATAGCTCTCGGCGAAAGCGCCGGGTGAAACACTGATGGTCAAAAAAAGCAGCGTCTTTACTGCAATAATTACAAATCTAGGCATATCCAATTCTCTGGGTTTAAACAGAATAATTATAACGTTAATTGTAAATGAAATTCATCAATTCACCCGAAGAGAGCTTGCCACATATATACATTGCATCTCATGCAGTACATTTTCTGTTTGAGATTGTGGGGTTAGTGTTGTTGTCCTCATTCACTATGCGATCTCGTACGACCGGGTTCCAGTGCTGCTTCACCAGTAGTGCAAATTGCAGAAATCGTAGTCTGTTCCTGTTAGTTCGTTTAGCGTTGTGTTATGTACTATTAATTCATATAGTGTTGACAAAGTTGGGGCCGTCTAAGTCCAAAGTGCATTTTTATTGAGTCGTTCATCCGGGACAAAACTCGAGTCAGTCTTTGCCAGATTCGCACCCGAAGAATTCGATTTCGAATTCTCCAAAACAAAAATTATGATCAAATTATTAAAATCTGAATACGTTTCTCGTTCTGAAGCAAAGCGATTGATTGTTAATCTGGATAAATTTCGAGAAGTTGAATTGAATTTCAAGGACGTCTCCCAGTTGGGTCAGGGTTTTGCAGATCAAGTATTTCGAGTATTCGCAAATCAGAATCCCAATACGGTTCTGAAAGTTAAGAATACAAATTCGGCGATTAAGGCGATGATAAATCATGCGATAAATACTGCCAGGGCAACCTGATTCCAGATAATTAAACTGTATAAACCGCAACTTGGACTGACAGCACAGAAAACAAGGTTTTATTTCACCAGGCAATTGCGCAAAAATTCAGGCTAATCTTGAAAGCGAACCCTCACGGATTTGGAAAAAAGGTCTGGAAATTGCACTAACCCGCAAATTCAGGCAATAAAAAACCCGGTTGGTTTAGGGCCGGGTTCTGGTTAGATTATCTGGTAAAGCTAAAATTTGGGTGTATACCAAATAGGCGAAGTGTAAGCCCTGTCCTGTGTCGTTGCTGGCACGTTATCCGGTCGCTTGATGCCAAAGAATGCAGCGTCATAGGTCGTCCATCTTGGGGTCGGAATTTCCAGTACACGCACATAGTAGAACGCATGTTCAACAGGGTCAAAATCGGGGTCGGTCCAATGGGCGGATAATATGGGATCTCCAATGTCATTGGTATAAGTTGCCGTATCAATATTCACTGAATTTCCAACCAACTGACTCGTATTTCCGTCCTCACTAATTTCACGACCATCGGATACCGCCACATCATAAACGCGTTCATGCAATTCTCCACTGGCATCCAGCCATCCCTTGATCAGCTGAATACGATCCAGATTGGCCCCGTCAGGATCGCGTATGGCCCGGATCATGAAATTCGGAACATCGCCATTCTCTGACGCAGAAAGCTCGCCACCCATCGGAACCCCCGTCGATAACCCTGCGCAACAAAATCCGGTCGAATCACCTCGTCAGCTTTGAAGTCCCATCCCCCAAACACTCTAACCCGTATTCGGGTACCCGTTGTTGCGTAGACTTCTTTGTGTTTCAGGGCATTGAAGATGTCAGACCGCGTGTTTTCGCGCGCCCATACTGCGGTGAGGCCGGACGCTAATTCTTGTGAAGCAAAGACTCTCAATGACGGATCCTGCGCTGGTACCACTTCAGTATCATGCCGGTTTGGTCCCGGCTCAGCACTCTTGTACTTGCCGAAATAGTTCTCCTCACGAGTTGTAGACAGAGCAGTGTGGGTATCTGAAGCGCCTATCATCCCGAATTTATATGGATTGACCCCCAATTCCTTACCGAGCTTAAGACCCAGTTTGAGGGCGGAACGCGCATATTCATATTGCAACATATCCTCTGTCTTCCCGGCTGTCCCGGCGAGATTCGATAAATCCCAGTTCTCATAATCGGCGAAGGTGTCATCAGGCGACAAAAGGGGGTGAGTCTCACCATCTCCTTTTATCTGCGTCATTTCAATAATTGGCTCCCAACGCAGGCGCTTTTCTGCATATGCGCGAGTAATTTCATTTCCTTCAGACGTTTTCGTTGAAAACATCAATCCATTGCTTAAATTGCCGTTATGAGGAATAGCAAGGGCTCTTCCGCCTGTTTTCTCCTCGTAATTCGCAAGGTAATTCCATAATTGTTCGGGGTCGGCGCTGTCAAACATGGAAAAGGGCAGAGTCTGACTGGTTATATTTGCACCGTCTTCAAAAATGACCACACGATGCAGGTTGTCGCCAATCGGGGTCGATGTATACTCAAACCCAGACATTGCAGTGAATCGTCCAGGTTCATTATAAGTATCTGTCTTAGTAATAAAATCCTTCCAGATACCCTGGGTCAACTCATCTGAACCAAATGGATTGATACCCCTGACGCCATATCCAATGATATTCCCGTATGCCTCCACGCGACCTTCGGGCCCTGAGTGAAACAGATCATGAATGCCCTTACCCCAGGGGTCCGCCAGTAACACAGGATTCGATTCGTGTATCATTGGTGCCAGGCCAATGAACTCGGCATGGTCAGTAACAACC
>PVMS01052970.1_pt1 | contig 10276 bp, 6 predicted proteins | sample 1853461 | NCBI WGS metagenome assembly PVMS01 (sample SAMN08582032, study PRJNA380276) | Marine sediment metagenome, whole genome shotgun sequencing project. | isolation source: ocean sediment barecode stripped | collected 2017
CTGGCATGCGGATCGTATATTTTTTTTCAAGGCAGCCTATTCCTGCGATTATTCGAAAAATATTTTTCAGCATTATGCCCGGATTTATAAAGCACCATCGATTATGGAATATTCAGATTTCAGATCAGGAAAAGGCTGCCTTGAAAAAAAATATACGATCCGCATGCCAGAAATTTAGAAAAAATAATTGACCGCAAGCTTCCATGGTAATTTGTCGCTTTTCACGCTCTTTTCAATCGGTAATTGAAGGTTTACATTTTTCATACATCAGTTGCACTTATTTGTAATAAATTTTTAAAAATGGCTAAATTTGCAGAACCATTGACAGGATTTTGCTGCCTGCGGATTGATCTCAATATTCTAGCATGAGTCCATAAAATATAAAAACACAGTGCTATGCAAGACGCATGCATTGAATATTAATAATTATTTTAGCAACATATAGTAATTAGAGATTTTTTATTCGCCTGTCACTGGCCAATGTTTTGCGGTTTCGTTCAAATTTTGGGTTTTGTTGATAAACATCGAAGCGGATTTCAGTGCCTCTTATTTTGATTGGCATGAAAATTGGATGCAATACCCCTTCATAGGGATTTTTAGCAAAAAAATATTTAACATCGCACATAACAGGAAGCCACCAAAGAATTTAATGAAAAAATACATCATATTATCAATTTGTATAGCAATTTTTACTAACGGTCCGAGTTGGGCGGAAACGTATTTTGTATCCCAATCCGGATCTGGTTCAAAAGATGGTAGAAGTTACGAAAACCGTGCGTTATTGGCCGTGCACAACTCCGGAGCAGGTGTATTCAAGAACCTTGATGGTGACACGGTTTATTTATGCGGGGATATAACCAGCAAACTGTATCCTCCTGATAGTGGGGAAAAAGGTGCTGAAGTAACGTACAATGGAGATTGCTCAACACAGGATGCAACTGCTTCGGATTATGTTTACAAGGGAACCGGCATTGCCGTTGAAGTTGACGCAAATTTTCTCATATTTTCATGGCTACATATCAGTTCCGGGAAACAAGGCATTTATCTTAAGCCAGGGGTAAATAACATTCATATTCGTAATTCTTATATTACAGGGGCTAATGAGGGCATATGGATAAATCAGGCCAACAACATTACAATTGGTGGCCGTGAAGAGTACAGCAACTTGATTAAAGATTTGGGCGTGCACACGGCGTATGAAGATATCGCCATATCGGGCACTTATGCTAAACCCGCACATAGCATAACCATTTCGTACAACGAACTTGCCGGAGATGGCTCATCAAAAGGAACTGATGGCATAATGGTAGATAGCGCCCACAACGATGATATAGGATCAAAAGGGCGAGAAGTTATCATTGAACACAATTTTATACATGATCATTACCGAGAAAACGAAATAGATTTTAAGGGCGGTGGTCATTATATTATTCGAAAAAATATAATTAAGGGTCCTGACAGAAGTCTTGTAAAGAATGATTTTTTGATACATTTCCAAGTTGGCTGCGACCATGTTTATATGTATGGCAATATAGTGAGAAATCACGATGAAGCTGGGATTTTAATTTGGGATAGGGATAAGACTTCAAACGTCGAGCATATTTATTTATGGTCAAACTTAATCTATAATATGGATTATTGGGCCATTGGACCAAATGAAAGTCAAAATAACCTGTCTAATATTCGCTTTTGGAATCTAACTGTAGTTGATAACGGTAAAAATCCATTTTCCCAAAAAGATACGGGCATTACCATCGGAAACGCGCTTGCCAATGCTGACACATTAAAAGTCTACAACTCTATATTTGCTTTTAATCGTGATGGACAACGTTCCTCTCCAAGGCGGCAGTTACATACGCAAGGCACATCAAATTTTGAATTTGACTACAATCAATATTATAGTAATGACGGTGCGGTGCAAATATTCTATGAGGGTAGAGATGTTTCATTTTCAAATTGGAATGATTATCAAGATTCCAACAGCATCGTAGCAGATCCGGGATTTACCGACAGGCCTAATGACGACTATACCACAAAAACCAACTTGCTCGGTGCCGAAGATGGCCCAAAGCTGCGCAGTTGGCATCTCGATGCGGATAAAGGACTTGATGAAGATTCAGATATTAACCCTCAACAATGTGGAAACACCCCTGGTGGATTTGCCCGATGTGCTAAAGGTCTATCTTTGGCGGACCGGGATAATTTTAATGACGGGAATTGGGGTAAGGGTGCCTTTGTCTTTGGTTCAAGAGGTGTCGCCAGAGCGCAAATAAACAAATTAGAGGTGCGCAATCTGAGGGTAAAACCATAAATCCCATATCCTTCCTAATCGCACCCTATTTAGGTGGCAATTACCGACCGAAATCATATGACGTTTTTCAGATAATGTCATAATATTGCATCGCTTTACGATTCGTCTACCTTTATTATTTCGCTACGATAAGCGGTTTATGTATAGAAAAATGAATTTGTATAGATGGTTCATTACGCCCACCTTGCTTTCATCTCTTTTGTCATAATAAACTCAGCAGTCATTCGTTTAACAGATATCTGAAGCTTTGGGGTTGCGCGAATTGCTCTCTGGGTTTTCCATCTGAACATTCGAATTCAGGTGCCGAGAATTTCTGCATTGCTATACAACAGGTCTGTAGACGACTCTTGCAGTTTTTAACAAGAAAGCGATGCAATCACTTGCAATATTTTCCCCCAAGTTAGGGTCAGAAAGCCTGCTCATTAAAGCTTAAAGCATTCCGCCGGGACTTAAAAGTCATGAAACAACTCACTCAAAAATTAAAGGACGGTCAGATTAAGATTATAAATGTACCCGTGCCGGTACTGCGCAAGGGTAACATCTTAGTGAGAAATCATTACTCTCTCATCAGTTCGGGTACAGAGGCAAGCACCGTTATAACCGCACGAAAAAGCTATATCGGAAAGGCCAAAGAAAGACCACAGCAATTTAAAAAGGTTATAGAATCTTTAGAAACACAGGGACCGATACAGACTTACAGGGCCGTGATGAAAAAATTAGATGTGTATTCGCCCCTTGGGTATTCCAGCGCTGGTGAAGTGATAGACGTCGCCCCTGATGTTGCAGGATATACTGTTGGAGATTTAGTTGCCTGTGGGGGTCTTAGTGCCTGCCATGCTGAAATTGTAAGTGTTCCGACTAATCTTTGTGTAAAGCTAAAACCTGATGTAGATCTCAAGCAAGCCGCTTATAATACATTAGGAGCTATTTCTCTTCATGGCATAAGGCAATCAGGTCTTCAGATAGGTGAATCCTGTGCGATTATTGGACTTGGGCTATTAGGACAAATTACTGCATTAATTCTCAAGACTTCGGGAATAAAAGTAATTGGAATAGATATTGATCCTGCCATGGTTAAGTTGGCACAAAAATCTGGAATTGAGTTTGTTTTGCAGCGTGATGAAGTCGGAATTGAGAATAAAATTATAGATTTTACGGGTGGATTGGGATCTGATTCGGTTATTATAACCGCGGCTTCAAGCTCTCTTGATCCTATAAACTTTGCCGGTGCTATTTCAAGGAAGAAGGGGTCTATAGTAATAGTCGGTGCAGTACCGACCGGTTTTGACCGGGATCCCCATTTTTATAAAAAAGAATTAAAAGTAAAAATGTCCTGTTCATACGGCCCCGGGAGATATGATCCAAATTATGAAGAAAAAGGAATCGACTATCCTCCTGCCTATGTTCGTTGGACCGAAAATCGAAACATGCAGGCTTTTCAAGAGCTGATTTACAATAAGATAATTGATGTAAGCTATCTGACCACTCACACATTTTCGCTTGATGATGCTTGCAAAGCTTATGAAATGATAATAGAAAAATCCGAACCATTCATCGGCATCCTCATCGAATATGACACAGCAAAAAAAATTAAAAATAAACCGATTTTCAGCTCAAAGCCCAAAGCTCAAAACTCTAAACCAAGTGCTGTTAAAATTGGTTTTATCGGTGCGGGTTCATATGCTCAAGCCCATCTCTTGCCCAACATTCCACATAATGATGATGTTTCGCTAAAGGGTGTGATGACTTCAACTGGAACCAGTTCACGTTCTGTAGCTGATCGATATGGATTTGATTTCTGCACAACCGATGAAAAAGATATAATCGAAAATGATGATATCAACACAATATTTATAGCTACACGACATGATTCTCATGCGAATTATGTAATGAAGGCCTTGAATGCAGGCAAGCATGTTTTTGTCGAAAAACCATTGTGCTTATCAATTGAACAACTTGATGAAATTGCAAAATTGTTTGCTCAGGGCTCAAAGGACAAAGGATACAATTTTTTGATGGTAGGCTATAACAGAAGATTTTCACCTTTAATACGAAAGGTAAAGAATAAATTGGGGCATGGACCAATGGCAATAATATATAGAATAAATGCCGGAGCTATTCCAATCGATTCATGGTATCAGGATCTTGAGCTGGGTGGAGGAAGAATTGTAGGAGAAATCTGTCATTTTGTAGATACGCTTTCTTTTTTGACTAAATCGCTGATTGTCTCAGTATATGCTACTTCTATGAGTGAGCCAAACAATCTGAACGATACATTGAATATTTCATTAAAATTTCAAAATGGATCGATAGGAACAATCTCCTATTTGGCTAACGGAGATAAAAGCTTCCCTAAAGAACGTATTGAGATCTTTGCTCATGGTGCTACGGCAATCATTGATGATTTTAAGGACCTGACCTTTTATTCGAAAAGTAAAAAGAAAAAAAAGAAATTAATTGTCCAGGATAAAGGGCAAAAAGAGGAAGTTAAGTCTTTTATTAAGGCAATTAATGGGGGGAAAATATTTGCTATGCTGACACCTTTTGAGGAGATTTATAATACCTCGCTGGTAACTTTTAAGATAGTTGAATCTATTCGCACTGGAAATTGTATTAAGATTATATTCTGAATTGCGTAAGCTAGTGCCAACACTATTTAATTAGGCGTGCCGCACTTGGGTTTGGTGTAAAATTGAATAAAAATAGTATAACTATATAGCATAAAATTAGAGAAAACTTAAATAATAGACTTGGAAACAGCTTTTAGGAGAATTTTTATTGTTATTTAATGATACTAACAGATTGGCCGGATGGCCTTGGTATTTAAAACGACTTAAAAAAATGCAGTTAAAGGAGATCCCCTATAGAATAAATCAGTTTCTTAAAAAAATAATTGACAAAAATATCCTACCGGATAATTTTTCTGATCCTGTCAATTGCAATTTTAGTAAAGATATTTGTGAATATTTCGAGAAAAAGAATGGCAAAATATCACGATTAAATGAAATTAACAATGAGATAAATACGATTTTAAAAGAGGCTGAATCATTTACTAAACACAAATTTGATATATTTGGCTTAAAAGTTAATTTTGGCAAACAAATAAAGTTTCATTTTGATCCTAAAACCGATAAAACTTGGCCAAACAAATATTGGGGGGATATTGACTATAGGAATGCAGAATCTATTGGTGGTATAAAATTTGCTTGGGAGATAAACCGTTTGCATCATTGGCCAAAGCTTGCCATTGCTTTTTCATTAACAGGTCATTTAAAATATTTCGATGAATTATTTAAACAGGTTAGACATTGGATTAAAGAAAACTCATATCCATTCGGAATTAATTGGATAAGTGGAATTGAAATAGGAATACGAATTGTTAACTTATTGTATACGATAAAATATTTGAGCATCGAAAAGCTATCTAGTACACAAACCGAAATTATACAACGTTTTGTATACATTCATGCAAAACATTTGTACAGATATCCTTCGAAATATTCCTCATGTGCTAACCATGCAATTGCCGAAGCTTTGGGGCTTATAATTGCAGGCATTTATTTTCCTTCTCTGAAAAATTCCTACCATTGGAAATCTTTCGGTAAAAAGGTTCTTGAAAAAGAGATTACTAGACAAATTTATCCGGATGGCAGCAGTTTTGAACATACTATTCATTACCTTCAATTTGTGATAGATAATTTTTTGATATATTACCTTGCTTGCAAAGAAAAAAATGAGAACATAAATGTTGATATTGAAAAGCGTCTAACTGCTGCCTGTAATTTTTTATCAAGCATAATTGATATAAACGGTAATATCCCAATGATTGGCGATGATGATGACGGCTACTTGCTTAAGCTATGGTTTGGAAAGCACAATAACTTTTTTTCTATATTAAATACTTGCAGCATTTTGTTCGACAGACCGGATTGGATTCACCCAGGTTCTTCATTAGATACAAAGACTAAGTTACTTATTGGAAACTCGGCCAGGATAATGTGGGAAAAATTGAAAAATAGGCAAGCATGGAAAAGGAAATCTCGATATTTCGAAAATGCAGGACTCGCGGTTATTACGCATCACAAATCTGGTAAAGAAATATTGTTTATTGGGAATAGCGGACCATTAGGACTGGAACCTATGAGTGGGCATGGTCATGCAGATGCACTTAGTTTCTGGCTCTCGGTAGACGGGAAACCTTTCTTTGTAGATACTGGAACATATCTTTATCACAGCGGTGGAAAATGGAGGCGTTATTTCAGATCTACCGCAGCCCACAATACTGTACAGATAGATAATCAAGATCAAGCTGAGCAGATCTCCGACTTTATGTTTGATGACTTTTACCGGATGTGCAATATTAACTGGGCAAATAGAGGTGATCGAATAGAATGGGGAGCTGAACACACAGGCTACAAAAGATTACTAGACCCAGTTATACACCGAAGGGAAGTGACCTATCTAAAACGGAGTTACTCTTTTCAGATAATTGACTACCTAAAGTGTAGTAGCAAGCACAATGTAAAAATAATTTTTCACCTTCATCCTGGGGTAAAAGTTTTTTCAAAAGATGAAAACTCATTTTGGCTCACTGCGGGTAACACTTCAATCGTAATAAGATTTGACAATCAGCTGAATAGTCAAATTCTTTCTGGGGCTAAAAATCCTTTGATGGGGTGGTATTCTCCCGCTTTCAATCGCCTTGAGAAAACAATATCACTTGTTTTTACTAAAGAAATATTTGGCGATTCAGTCTTTAAAAATGAGGTAGTTATATTATGAATATTAGTATATTTGGCTTGGGGTATGTAGGTGCCGTTACGGCAGCATGTTTGGCCAAAAATGGACACAACATCACTGGAGTAGATATTGAACAAACAAAAGTGGACTTAATCAACAATGGGAAAACTCCAATAATTGAAAAACACATTGCCGAACTCATTGAGAGGGCAGTTCAAGCTGGGAAGCTGTATGCTACAGCGAATACGTCTGAAGCGATTATCAATAGTGAGCTATCTTTTATATGCGTAGGGACTCCGAGTCAATTAAACGGGAATCTTAATTTAAAATATATACGTCGAGTCTGTAAAGAGATTGGCAAAGCTTTAAGGTTTAAATCGGAGCGTCATATTGTGGTTATACGGAGCACCATTCTTCCAGGAACTATGCGACGTGTTATCATACCTATATTGGAAGAATTTTCTGGGAAAAAAGCTGGAGATGATCTTGGGATTTGTAACAATCCCGAATTTATGCGAGAAGGCCAGGCAGTTCACGATTTTTACCATCCACCAAAAACAGTGATTGGAGAAACCGATGCTCAGAGCGGTGACCTACTTGCTTCACTGTATCAAACTATGGATGCACCCTTGATGCGTACAGATCTTGAGACAGTGGAGATGATAAAATATGTTGATAATGTTTGGCATGCTTTAAAAATCGGATTTGCAAATGAAATAGGAAACGTGTGTAAAGTTTTAGGAATCGATGGACACCGAGTTATGGATCTATTTTGCCAGGACACAAAGCTTAACATTTCGAAATGTTACTTAAAACCTGGTTTTGCTTTCGGTGGATCTTGTCTTCCTAAGGATCTGCGTGCTTTCACCTATAAGGCACGAGGGCTGGATCTCAACTTGCCAATTTTAAACTCTATACTGCCGAGCAACGCTTTGCAAATAGAGCGAGGTCTCCAGATGATCATTGAAAAAGGTAACAAAAAAGTTGGCATTTTGGGCTTCAGTTTCAAAACCGGTACGGATGACCTCAGAGAAAGTCCAATGGTGGAGGTAATCGAAAAACTTTTAGGGAAAGGCTATGAAATATACATATATGATAGAAATGTCAAATTAGCGAGTCTTGTTGGTGCGAACCGCGATTATTTGCTTAACCGCATATCCCACATTTCCAGCTTGATGGTGGATAGCATTGACGATGTTTTATCGCACGCCGACACCTTGGTAATCGGTACCAATGACATCGAATTTCATGAAATTTTGAATAGAGTAAAAGATGGACAAGTTGTGGTGGATCTCGCGCGGATTACTGAAAATTTGCCAAATACGGAAAGATACGATGGGATATGTTGGTAAAAATAAAAAAAAGTATCCTTATTCTAATCGAGGATGGATCTTTTGTTTTTGATAATCGGGTGAAACGAGAAGCAGCTACGCTGACAAAGGCTGGGTATCAAGTTTTTGTTATTTGCCCCCGTTACGTAGGGGAGTCAAAACATGATATCCAAAATGAAGTCCATATCTATCGGTATAGCAAATGGAGAATAGGCGGCCATTTTGGTCAATATCTTTCTTCTCTAATTAAAGGAGGATGGCTATCCCTGATCATTTGGAAGCGGAATAATAGATTTGACTGTATCCAGGGGTGCAATCCACCAGATTTATGGTTTCTTATAGCAGCTTTTTTCAAGACAATATTTGGAGTAAAATTTGTATTCGATCAACACGACGTTTGTCCAGAGCTGTTTCTCTCAAGATTTGATGCTTCCGAGAATAGCATTGGTTATCGACTGATGTTGCTACTTGAAAAACTGACCTTTAAGTTGAGCGATGGCGTAATCTCAACAAATGAGTCCTATAAGCAAATTGCTATGAAACGGGGAGGCATTGATGAAAAATACATCAGAGTTGTTAGAAATGGCCCCGATCTTACCAAATTTCGTGCATTACCACCGGATCCGAAAATTGAGACTGAAAACCGTATTGTGGTTGGTTATCTTGGTAACATGAACCCACAGGACGGAGTTGAGAACTTGTTGATGGCCGCCAAAGAGATAATCCATAGTCGAGGACGTAAAGATTTTTATTTTATTTTTATTGGCAAAGGAGATTCTTTTGAAGAACTTCTATCTAAAAAGACTGCTTGGAACCTCGATTCCCATGTTCTCTTTACTGGAAGAATCTCGGACGAAGAAATGCTTCGTTTTTTATCATCATGTGATATTTGCGTTCAGCCAGATCCAAAAAATCCTTTAAATGATATTTCCACAATGAATAAGGTAATGGAATATATGGCTCTGGGAAAAGCCGTTGTTTCATATGATTTGGTTGAAACGCGCTATTCAGGTGGAGATTGCATTTTATATGCGGTTCCAAACAGTATTGAGGATTTGAGCAACAAAATCATAATGCTCGCAGAGAATGAGGAGTTGCGCATCGAAATGGGGAAAAAAGGACGGAGGCGCGTTGAAAACTTCTTAGAATGGAGATATTCGGAAAAGAATCTTATTGACCTTTATAGAGTAGTGTTTAAATATGAGATATAGTTTGAGATCGATATTTTGTTCATGCGAAAGCTATCCGAAGACTCGTTTTTATCCTGAAGTTTTTAAGATTTCCCGCCGAGTTTTTTGTAACTTACACACAGTGTTGTCATAACCATTTAGAATTCATTGAGTCAGTATTTATGGTGATGCGGCATGAAAAATTCTTTGATGGAGTTTTAAAAATCAGTTTCACACAAATCTTCCGCACAAATAGGGATTTGAAAAACTCAGTATGTTGCTAATTTTTAAATATTGCTAACTTTTCCAAAAAGGAGAAGAGAAACTTAAATCCAAATAAATCCGAAAACCATTAAAAGCCTGTGATATAGCTGTATATCGATTTTCCTGGAGACCGAATGAAAGGTAAAATACCCTAATTTCAACTCCGGGCGAAATTTGCCCCTTTAGACTGTGGCAGCACCAAGAATTCTATCTGGAGCTAGATTGGAGTGGGTACCGGATTCAGAGTAATTGCGGACGTGCTGCAGAAAAAGGAATGGCATTTTCATATGCGGCGCCAAAGAAGAAACAAATATTACAGCCGTAGATAAATTAAGAAAGCAATTCCCTAAACTCAATATTGTAGGAAGATCCAATGGGTATGTCCGCCAGTCTGAGATGCCACATTTACTAGATTGTATTAATAATTCTCGTGCAAAAATTCTTTTTCTAGCGCTCGGCTC
>PVMS01022761.1_pt1 | contig 10275 bp, 9 predicted proteins | sample 1853461 | NCBI WGS metagenome assembly PVMS01 (sample SAMN08582032, study PRJNA380276) | Marine sediment metagenome, whole genome shotgun sequencing project. | isolation source: ocean sediment barecode stripped | collected 2017
TCTTGATAAGCCTCTCTCTGCTTCTTGAGTCGCTCTGCTTCCTTTTGCTTCAACAACTCCTCATAACCCTCGCTCAAAGGCTTTGCCAGATTCGGATGGTCATAAAATATCTGAAGGTCGTATTTGGGCACAAGATACTGGTACACCAACCATATGAGGTCCGTACAGAAACGTGTACCTTCTTGGTCATAGTACAGCGCACTTGCCACCCCACCACCACAGTCACGACAAACAGCCTCGTAGAACTCCTCTATATCATGGTACAATGTGTCTCCAAACTTCTGATGCCGTTCCTCCTCCAGTATCTGGCGAGTGCCAGGACACATTAGGAAATCAGCCATTGTAAATCTCTCCTTCAAGAGGGTTACCTCCTCGCTATCACTATCTGAATCAGTCTGAATATCCGTCATAACTGCTCTCGCTTGAAAGACTATAGATGAATGTCGCTATCTCCTTTTTAAACTCTTTCTCATTCCTGATAGTCTGTCCACTTGAGTTGATAACCCCCTTAAGGTTCCTATAAAACGTCCGGACGAAGTCACCATGCGTGACATGCTTACCTCTCTCTTTCCAATAACCACCACATGCCTCCACCGGTTCATTAAACCATCTTTCATAACTCTTGACTTTAGGAGTAACCACCATATGCGTAATCTTGTACCTGGGATCTGACATCTTTCATAGAAGATGGGATATCCTGTCTAACTGGTTTGGGTATAAGTCCGCTTAATCTCCGGGACATAGCGTACCTCTCTCTTTTGCTTAATATAGTCAATGATCTGCTTGACCTGGGCTGTATCACCTATACAGTCCTCCAGACATACAGCCAAGAATCTGAATGTCAAAGGCGCAGTAACACGCGTGTCCTGAAACTTCAGCTTACCATCCGTGATTTGTACCACAGCATGTTTCATATTACTGGCCTCGGCCATGGAAAGGATATTGTGGCCGACCACCTGTCGTTCCTCTCGATCTCGCTTTATATCTTCATTCATGCGCTTAATCCTGTTATCTATTGCCACCCACTCTTGAATCCGAGTTGACAGATCCATAATTATATGATATAGATGCGATTTATATTTAACCCCATATCATACTGTTTAGCGACGGCGGCGACGGCTGCGACCTCCTTTTCGGCCCTTTCCCCTCTTGGCGAAGTAACGCGCACCCTCAAAGAAGCCATATGGAACAACAAGATTCCGCAATGTGGCTACTGCCCCGGTTCCTCCCCGGCGGCGGCGGCGACGTCCGGCACGGCGTGTTCTGCGTCCTGCTCTACGAGTGCGCCTTCCGGCACTTTTACGTCTACGTCCTGCTCTGTGTGTTCTACGAATTGCCATTATATAATAGACTGAGAAAATTTATGTAAGTTTGCCAGTTGTGAGTATCCTCGTTCGTAGTAACAAAATGAAGATTCCCAGAATTAAGAGAAAACTTATGAACACAAAGATGATCGAGAGGAATATATAGGGGTAAATCTCGTGTAGGATCATGTCGATCATTGGACGCATTAAGCGCTTCAGCTCCTCTTTCACATCCTTCCTCTTCAATATGTCTAAACACTGATGTATAAACCCATCCTTGAGACTGTCCATTATTCACAACGAAGATTTTAATCCACTGATGCGTACTAGCCCCACGTTATTTTTCTACAAATGCTGTAATGAACAGACCACATGAGCCAAATGACGACTTTCCTTTTCAGAAGCTCACTTTAGCGAATCCACATGGACTTCAAGGAGGGGCATACTTCTCCAAAATGAAACTAGATGGTGAGATGCTACTCATACAAACTCCTAAATGTACCACCAAAAATGGAATGCATACTACCGAAAAAAAAGTCTACTGCGATCTCCTACTTACAGATGACCATGAAACGTTCCGGAAATGGCTGACAGATCTAGAGGAAAGAGTGCAATGTCTCATATATGAAAAGCGAGAAGCATGGTTCCACAGCGAGATGGATCACGACTCAATACAATACCACTGGCAATCAGTACTTCGCCGCTATAAAGGCGACAAACATCTTCTCCGCTGCTTCATACCCCGCCCCAAAAATGCCCGTATGCGAAAACAAGTACTCATATTCGATGAGGACGAATCTCCCCTGTCCATCGACGCTATCGATGATAAGGCCCGCCTAGTCTCTATCCTCGAGGTTACAGGTTTAAAGTTCACAACACAAAGCTTTCAACTAGAATTTTGCCTCCGACAAGCCATGATACTCAGAAATCAAGACATATTGGGAAAATGCCTAATCCAATTCGTAAAGCCAGAACATGAACTCGACGCACAACCACAAGAAGATGGCGAAAAGGGTGAGAAAACTATAACTAATGAGACTGAAATGAGCACTGAAGATACAGATGTCCAAGAGGAAGTTACAGAAATATCCGCAGACGACGTGATACCCATTGAATCAATTAAGGAAAATCTCATTAACAAGCCACCAGAGGAACCAAAACAAACAACTCCGTCGAGCACAGATATTCCTGAAACTGGATCCCTCACAGGAAATGCTACTCCCATAGATCCTTTAGTAGAATCAACCTCGCTTCAGGAGGTGGAACTAGAGATGCCAGACGAGGGAGAAGAGGAAAATGATAAACTGACTCTCAAGAACACGAATGAAGTTCACATAGAGATTTATAAAGAAGCTCGCAGACGGGCTCGAGTAGCGCGGAAAGCAGCCGTACAAGCATATTTAGAAGCAAAAAGAATCAAGACAACCTATCTCCTCGATGATTTGGAAAGCTCCGATGATGACTCAGATGACTCTGATAAAGGTGAAGTGGATGATAGTTAGTTTAGCTAAAACCCCTCGATCACAAAAATATTTTGTAGGCTATGTTTATAGGATGGCTATCTTGAAGCAATTTCATAACCACATAGTGCTAATCACAGCCCTGGCCGCGGTCGCCCTCATCTATTATGTGAACCAGTATTCCAATAATAAGGGCAAAGTCACCGATGGAATGGCAAATGCCCATATCAAACAGGGAAACTTGGGGGTGGCGACCTTCCCACCAAATGCGGGGATCCCCGGCGCCCAGTATCCAGCTAATGTCCCACAGTCCAACAAGCCCGGAGGCACCGCATCAACCTGCTGCGGACAACCCTCCAACTATGGCGCCTCCCTACCTTTAGGGCAGAACGAAACAAACTCTGCCGTCGCCGGACTACAAACAAACACACATGGACTTCCACCAAGCTGCACTCGCCAAGCTGTCGTTGACCCAGCTCAACTCCTCCCGAAGGACCAGAACACCCAGTTCTCCAAAATGAACCCCATGGGCGCGGGAAGCATTCAGGATGTCAGTCTCCTAAGAGCAGGATACCACATCGGAATCAACACCGTCGGACAAAGTCTCCGAAACGCCAATCTACAACTCAGGTCCGAACCACCCAACCCACAACTCCAAGTCGGTCCATGGAATGGAAGCACCATAGGCCCAGACTTCAATCGCCGTCCACTCGAGATCGGATGCGGCCCCTTTTAAGCGAAAAAACCATGTCTTGCTGAACACACAAGATATGATTTTACCCATATATTATATAAGATGGCCGCAAAAATAGGCTTCTTCGGGTACGTACTTATAGCATTTGTTATCATAGTGGTAATAAAGATATACACCGAGTCCGATTCATACAACCTGAGATGCATCATCTCTGAAGTTGACGGGAACAAATATTGTGTCAGAGAAAGGGAAAAGCTTCATATGGCTGCAGACTTGCTGGCAAAAACGACTCAGAATCTTAAGAAACTTGTCTCGCATGTAGGGGCGAAATATCCCGACAGAAAGAATTGTCAACGACTTGTCAATGGTTTCAACCCGACGACGGTCAAGGAGATTCTTCCGACAAGCAGTTATACCGCATACTCTGAAAATAAAGGGGAGAAACTTGCCTTTTGTACAACAACCACAAAGGAAGGGAATAAACTCATCGATGAAAATACCCTCCTGTTCGTAGCTATTCATGAGCTAGGACACATCATGACCACAAGCATAGGCCACACCGAAGAATTCTGGGGAAATTTCAAATTCCTCCTCCTAGAAGCCCATAAAGCTGGTTTGTACAAACCAGTTGACTACAAGAAAGAACCGGGCCTATATTGCGGCATGGACATAAAAGATAACCCTTACTACGACCTTTAGACGTACGTGGCAACACAACTTACCTCCGCACCTCTTGGACCCACGACTCCTACGAGAAAATTCATATACCTGCCACCCACCCTACACAACAACATCGAACAAGACTGCCCTTTACTGTAGTATAGAATAACATGGTCTCTCTCATTCTTATGAAAATCAAATATAGACCGCGTTATTCGCTCATCAGAAGTTAGATGCAACTCACCCGTAGTCTTATACGACTTCCAAAGGACAAGGACTTCATTGTAATTATTGACCGTCAGTCTCATACAACTCGCTGTAGTACACCCTTTCCTCAATATTGACCGAATAGTTTCAATACATGACATAGCTATAAGAGAGATAGAAAATTAGAACAAATATTGCGTTCACTAAATGCGACTTACAATCCACGTACCGCATCGTCATAAGACTTGGTAGCCTCGGACTGGACCGAAGAATCAACCTCTTCTATCCCTTGATTTGTATCAACACTTCCGAAAGTACCATGAAAATTCAACGCAGTTAAGGCAGCATAACTTTTCTTTGGTTGGATTATCATATGATACTTCTGCAAAAGCTTGATATCACACGACCCAGAACCCGTTAAGCTATTCGAACCCTTTCGGGCCAAGTCTACAACCTCCGCCTCTGGCGTCCCCTTTGGCACGACAATATGCCTGATATCCTTAATTATTGCGTACCAACGAGGGCAAAACGACTTATACATGTAAAAATCCATTATGTACACTCTTACAAGTATCGGTTTAAATCGCTAACACGATTCACATATTTGAGATATCTATACTTCAAACCAGTATCAGGTTCCTGCTGCCATGGCCCATCAATCGAAACGTCAAAATGATCCGGAACACGAGGGAAAAACCTATCACAAGACTCCTCTATATCCACCTCAGTAAGGTATATTTCAGCCAGACAAGGGCATCCCATGAACTCTTTATACACAGATTCTCCTCCAATTATCCAAACATTATTCCACGACCGCGACAAGGCAAGATCCATAAGAGCCTCCTTATTCGGCGCAACAAGGATCGAACTTTCACTATATTGCCTCCCATGGACATCGAGATCAACCCCCTGACGACTGAGAATAACATTTTCTCTCCCCCTAAGAGGACGAACATCATCCGGCAAACTTTCCCAAGTTTGTCGCCCCATAACCACAGCATTACGACCAGATCCCACCGTAAGCTCCTTGAACCGGTTCAAATCTGGACCAAGATGCCAAGGGATCCCCCCTTTCATACCTATTCCCTTTTTGCGAGTACAAGCAACAATCATCTTGAACATGTCTTTACTATATCCAAGCGGACTATTTAAGTTCTCTCTCACAAATCAATCCGTGGAGACAGCGTTCGGTAATTGAGATAATCTCCTACTAGAGTATAGATGTCCCAGATATTTAAGGTGTGCCACCTGACACGCGGGGGCGTGTCACACATATTCATTTTCTCCGGTTCTCACAACATATCACAGGATGACGATCTCGGTCCCGAAGGAAAGAAGGTCTTTACAGCGGAAGAACATGCCAACATTAGGAGAAATGGAACAGGCTACACAGTGATAAAGGCATATCTCCATGGTGACGACACCATCGCTACTATCAAAAGGAAATTAATATACCATTGTCAGTCCAGTGGAGAGATGGAAGCTGGCTCAACGAAAGAGATATACTTATTCGCATTAAAAAAAGAGCGTCTCTCCATTGGAACCGCCTACCAACGACTGACTCAAGACAATACCATCGACCTCACCCCCACACGCTTGTGCCAGTATCTCTTAAATATAATACCAGATGGATGTAGACAAGGAGCCACAGACTCCTCTTGCCTCGATCAGATCCACGGCGATAAGGAAGTATTAAGTTACGAAGATCTGACTACCCTTCCCGGATTCAACTGGGAGGATCGTCATACTATTTCGATACCTATAGGCCAGAAGCTAACACTACGTCGAAATTACCCCTTTGTCGCCAATCCATTCAATTGTATCGAACTGGATCCTCTACTCAAAAAAGAAATCGGAAATATGATAACTACTCAAAACAAAAATCTGCTCTTTGAGACGGGAGATATATGCAATGAAACCATATACCTATGCACTGCCACAGAAGTACTTCAATACGCCGCAGACATGCCCTCACTCACAGAAGGACAAATATTAGGCCTCTACTTCCCCAGACTCATGGTTGACGATGATGTCAAGACGCTATCTGACCTTCGCGAGAAAGAGCATCATCTAGCATCAGAACAAAAAGAATCACTTGGCAAGGAATTCGAAAAAAGAGCAGAGAAAGTCAACCTGTTTTATGATATATACGACCAAAGATCTAAGGATTTAGACTATCTCGGCACTACGCCGGGCATCCGTGCAATAGAGTTCACGATCCACCCAACATACACCATTAACTTCCCCCTCGAAATCCTATTCAAACTTGTCCACTCCACAAAACAGGTTCCACTCGTTAAGTACAACCCCGGACCAAGACGCGAGAACATCTATAGACTCTATACTAATGGCACCCAGTCCGTAGACGGGCGGGGTGTTCCATACCTCTATACCCAATATGGTAATAGAAAAGGCAAGATAATTCGCCTTAGCAGAGCAATTGCTAAGGGTAAGCGGGTTGCATTCTACATAGAAGTTACTCTCAACACCAATACATACGAACTTGTCTGTGAATTCGAGGCTAATGGAAACATCACTGTAGCACTCAGCCTGCCGGACCCGCAGACCTTGGACACTATAGAAGCTGTAGTCAGCGACGCGATCAACGGCCCCATACTAGACAAAATAAGAGGGTTTCTGGAACAGAGCGGCTACTCATACGTTACCTTCAATGGCCTCAGAGACAATAACGTTGAGATCCGGAAACTCACATTTATATCCTCCCTAGTAGTCAAGAAGAACATACATCTTGGGCATTACGCAGGATGCCTTTCCAGTGTATTCAACATACTCGAAGGAGATCTCTCTGATCGGTCTGATACCCGCAGACTACAGTACAAGCGAGTCTCCAATTATAATCTATTGGGGGCAGAGGAAGCATTTATAAATGAAATGCGCCGACAAGGAGCAGACCCCAAGACTGTCGTCAGGGACCTCAAGACAAATTTTCAACTTAGCGAGGAAGAAGCCAAAACACGATTCGCAAATTGGGCACGAGACGTTCGGACAGAAACAGATGTATTCGAAAATAAACGACTTACCGTTCGGACGAACACGGGATTTCCAATATTCATCGTCAGAGATACAACCAATTTTCACACCACCATCACCGTCGAATCCATCGACAATCTTGGCTACCTTCGCTTCATACACCTATATCTAGACGCAATGATGCGATTGGTACTTGATAAAAAAACGGTCGGCGTCCCCCCTTCCACCTTAAAACGACTATGCAGTGGAAAAATGGCTGCCGAGAAAGAACCAGCTGAAGATGCCGATATTACTGCTCTCGCGGATCAACAAGTGAAAAAAATTCCCACCGGCACAGAAGAAGGACAGTTCGATAGTCTATTGGACCTACTTGGAGGAGATGAAGAAGAGTTTGAGGAGTTCGACGATGAGATTGAACTCGGCGAAGAGATCGAATTTGGCGATGAGATCGAATTTGGCGACGCCACGGAAATACCCAGCCCGACACCTACGCCGGGAAAGACATCCACGAAGACGCCAGAAGCCAGTAAGGAACAAAAAGTGACCCCACACGAAGAGGGAATCCCATCCCCCGGATCCGATGTCACAAGCGAGGCCGAAGTTGATCTTACAAAACAACGACTCCTAGGCGGTGACAACATCTTCATTCAGAAAAAACTGGCGCGGGATCCTGAACTATTCACCAAAACTGGAGACAAGAAATACGTCGCCTACTCCAAGGCCTGTCCAACAATGTACCGAAAACAACCGATTATCCTCACGGACGAGGAGAAGGCATATATTGACAATATCGATCAAGAACAAGGGATACGTTCATATGATGAATCGATCACATACGGATCCGGACCAGTCAAGTATCACTACATTTGTCCACGGTTCTGGTGCCTATATGATAAGGAGGGTAAAGAACGTAGTATCACCCTCGAAGAGATCAATGCCGGGGGCTGCGGGGGATGGTCCGCTCTCATACCAACAAACGCTAAGCACCCACCTCCAGGAGGAAGGATATACCAATTTACCGACAAGCGTTTCCACAAGGAGGGAGTTGCTACCAAAAACCCTCTTGTCTATAAACCTATGTACCCAGGATTCCAACGCGATAGACACCCCAAGGGTCTCTGTGTGCCTTGTTGCTTCGGGAGACCAAATACCGCCTCACCGGATATGAAATGGATAAAACTCCCCGGAAACACTGGGTACAAGAACCTTGATAGCGGAGAGATCAGGAAGGGTTCACAGAAACCGCCAACCATCTCCTATGACGGGAAGGGTGACAACCAACTGATGTATAAACCCAAAGGCGCCGGGATCGCTGGAGTACCGTCAATGGAAGGCCCCGGCCCCACATTTACTTTGAAAGACGACGGGTCCATCGATCTTGAAAGCATAAAGGGAGAAATACAAAAGAGAGAACTCCCGGCTGCACGGTCCTCGACCGCCTACGCACATAGTGATCAATCAAGCAAAAAATCCGCTGGAAAAGAAGGTAAGGAAGCAAGACCCAAGACCCTGAAGGCCGATGAAGCTCCTTTATGGGATGCTTTCCCACTTCGAACAGGACAGCTCGGCTATCTCCCCGAGACCCTCCAAAGATTCTTACAATGGGATCAAAGAGCTAACGATCGAAGACTTAAACTTGACAGAAAATACCTCTTGCGCATGGGTATGGAATCAAGCGATACACAATCCTTCGTAGCCTGTATAGCAGACCTATATAGCCACCTCGGTCATTCTTCCTCCGAGAAAACTAAACTCACCAGTAATCCCTCCCGCTCCATCGCAACAATGAAGAGGATTATAATAGACTGGCTTACTATTGACAACTTTATATCCTACCAGAATGGAACCCTAGTTGAGACCTTTGCCACAGACGCAGATAGCGCTTCAACAGACGTCGTCACGGGTAGATATAAAAAAAGCCACCTCTATAAATCCCTCCCGAAGGACCCCGAATCCCAAGAATATTTTCGCACCGTCGTAGGAGCATTTCACAACTTCACCGATTTCCTGATGGACGACAGTACTCTCATAGACTATACCTACCTATGGGATATAGTATGTATGCCTCGGAATAATAAGAACAAGACTGGAGGTCTCTTTGAGGGTGGTCTGAACCTGCTTCTATTTAAAAGCCCAGACGACGACATTACAGATAAAATAGAGGTCATATGCCCCACAAACCACTACTCCTCTCAGATATTCCGCGAAGATAGACCAATCTTGATGCTTTATACAAAAGGATGGTACTACGAACCTATTTACTTAGTCACTAAGGTCACGTCCAGTCAATATGAAATAAAAAGACTATTCGAACTAAGCATGTTCGACACCATCGCACCACAAGTCGCACCAGTGATTCGCTCTATTCGCAAAATAATGAGACAACGATGCAAACCTCTCCCTAGCATGCCTCGATTATACAACGAAAATCACCACTTCCGCTCAAATATCCCCCTAGATGACATCATCTCAGAACTGGCAAATGGCTCGTTGGGTGTCACTCCAGCCGCACAAATCATAAATCTCGACACTAAGGCCGTCGGCGTTGCACTGGAAAGACATGGCGGACAAATGTTCTACTTGCCATCTCGCCCCTCCGCAATACGACAAGACCTTCCTCTCGTCATGGCCAACGATTCGAGTCTAATCCAACCTTACTCCAAAACAGTTGATCTTCTGAAGATGATACATAAAACACGACCTTCTATCCCTTGTAAACCGACCATGAAAGTTGTTGACAAAGGCGTGATTGTCGGTCTTATAACTCAGACAAATCAGTTCATACCGACGTTTCCCAAACCATATCAAGCCGTCCCGGACGAAGAACCTGATGGCCTCGGAGTTCTCACTGAAAATACCAAAAAAAAAGGAAAATATGTAAACTACAAACAGATTGACCATATCACAATGGGAGAAAGGACCATAGATAAAGAACGAATAAATGTCGTCAAAAGAATCA
>PVMS01032593.1_pt1 | contig 10275 bp, 6 predicted proteins | sample 1853461 | NCBI WGS metagenome assembly PVMS01 (sample SAMN08582032, study PRJNA380276) | Marine sediment metagenome, whole genome shotgun sequencing project. | isolation source: ocean sediment barecode stripped | collected 2017
ACGATTTTTCAAACTTTACACTCTAGCCTTATTTAATAAAACGTAATCTAATTTCTTTGGATCCTAGACACACTTCTATATAATCGAGTAAGGCATAGATAAAGATAACAATGCCTGACATTTCTAATACTTCCTCTATTGTTGCAATGATGCTATATGTCATCGTGTGTCCATAATTATATTTATAGGCAACTCCAACGATTTCCAATCCGAGGACACCACCCACATAAACAAAACATGCCACCATGAAAAGGTATTTCGTCCTCTTTTGAAGGTTCAGTGTGAATCTCAAATATAAAGTTCCAAAAATTAGGACAAGGGCTATACCAAGGGTTATCCAACCAAATTCAAAGATGCTAAATTTTATTTGAAAAATACCACCTATCTCTTCATGGATACATGTTGCTTCATCAAGTGACATTAAAGCAAAGATAGTAGCTATGCCAACCCAATTCCAAAAATATGGATCACGGCTCTGTCGTTTCAGAAAAGAGATGACGGAAAGAAGCAGCGCACAAAAAAGTAAGGCACAAGCTGAATACCAAGTGGGAATCTTGCCTTCCTGACTAACCCAAAAACACTTGATATAAAACTTTCCAAGATAAGAATTGCCAACGTTATGATGTAACCAGACTGCAAGAACACTTGCTACATGCAAAAGAATGACGATACCAATCAGCGATCTAGTAATTACTCTTTTTGAAACACTGATATGAAAATCAAAATTTCTCGCATCATTTCCGGCCTCGCTTTGCATGAGACTCTCCGATTTCCGCCGACTCTGAAACCACCCTGGAGACCACCCTACCAAAGATGATCACTGGGTTCAACCCCATACTTCCCGAATGTTGACTTTTAACCAAAACTCATCATTCGTTTGGTGATAAGAACTCGCTTTTTTAGGGCTCAAGTATGAGAGAGACGGAGTTGGGGGTCAAGAAAAATCTGACCGTCCCGCCTGAGGCGGGATGGTCGCAACGGGGAGCTTCAATATGGAGATCTCAGTTCAGGGCGAGCCTGGATGTGGCGAGCGTGTCGCGCGCCCCTATGACGCCGGGAGGTCTGGAAATGGTGGAAATTTGAGTAAAGGAACCCGTTGAACCCGATTCTTTTTTCAAAAATCAGGAAGGGAAAATCTCCGTGTAGACCGGGTCCACATATAGCCACTTATCGGACCCTGGGAGCTGGGAGGCTGAGAAGTCGATTTTGTATTCTTGGATCTTTGGAGGTCCCGTAGCTTTGGGTGGCGGTCTGGCTTTCTGATCCCAAAGACCCAAGTGTTTTAGGATCTTCTTGATCACGTCCTCGTCTTCTATCACACTGATTACTTTCATCTTTCCGGAGCACTTGCGGCACGTCAAGGGGTCCACTTTCAGAAGAGGTTAAGATGGCCCAGAAGTCAGGTGCAGGCAACTATATAAAGAAGCCTTACATCCTGGAAAAATAGGCCTTGCCGTTAAGGAAGAACTGGAGAAATAGACAGTTTTTGACCTGACCTTAAATGCTACCTTTCCTATATAAACCTGGAATTTTGAGTTACCTCATAAAAACAGAAGGTTACATACCCCACTCTTGACAATATACGGCCAATATGAGACTGAACCTTAATGCACGTACCTCTGCATTTCCAAATAGTTAGACTTCTTTTTCTTTCCCAATGCATTGTTGACTTATGCTGCATTCAGGTTTTGTTTTGGTAGGTTTCATTGCTTTTCTTTATCTGGATGCAATGCGGGCAAAGTTCCCGGATTAATTGCTCCCCACCCACAAAACTTTCTATGTGGATGATGTACGCATTGCTGAATCGCTGGCTGGTCCGAGTGGGAACAAACGCCACAGTGTTCCCACTCGTAACTGTAGCCGTACTCAATCAATCACTGCTGCGCTTGCAGCGATATCGACCTTACACCCCCATGCATACCCATGGCGTGGAATTTGGGCCATGGTCATTACAATAGTATCGTTTACCGGATCATTAAAATACATTGTACTCCAAAAACCCCGCCAGCCATAACTGCCTTTACCCCCGTACCAGTCGTTGAGAGCACTCATTTTTTTGAGTTCTTGAATATCTACACAGTATCCCCATCTATTGCCCGAAAAAATATTACGGTACTGAGGACCATCTCCAACCTGAATTGTAGTCATTAACTCAACAGCCTGCCTACTCAAAATTCGCACACCATCCAATTCGCCTTTATTCAACATCATTTGGGCAAATTTATAGTAATCATGGGTTGTTGCATGTAAACCACCGCCCGCACTAAAATACGTTTTGTTTTTGCCGAACGTGTAAAGAGGGTCTATAAATCCCGTCCCCATAGGAAATTCTTTGGTCAGTTCTTCTAGCGTACCGGGTTTATTGTAAACTGCCGGTATTCTGGAAAATTTTTCCGCCGGGGGGTAAAACCAAATCTCTTTCATCTTTATAGGGTTGAAGATGTTTTCTTCAAGATATTGATCAAAAGGCATTCCAGAAAAAATTTCAACCAGATACGCCATTGTATCCATTCCAGTTTGATTATAACACCAGGCTGCGCCGGGTTGAAAAATAAGCGGGCATTTTGCCAATGCTTTCACATTTTGCTCAAGATTCTTTGTGTAGGACTCATTCATCAGATCATGAACACCAGCTTTAGCATACTCTTCAGCAACATATTTGTGAATTGGGCTTAAAACAGCCAGATATGTTGCGGACAAACCACCCGTAAAACTCAACAGGTCATGAATCCTAATTTCTCTTTTTGCCGGTACTAGTTTTATTTGGCCACTCTCGTCTATCTCAGCCACTTGCTGATTTTTGAATTCAGGGATATATTTAGACACTGGATCTTTAAGCTGGAATTTGCCTTGATCCCACAATTGCATAAGTGCAGCTGCGGTTACCGTTTTGGTCATAGATGCCAGACGAAATATGGCATCTGTCTTCATCGGTTTGCCTTCTTTTGCCTCGCCGAATGCCTTGAAATAACATATTTTTCCGTGGCGGGCGACCAAAACAACTACACCTTTGAGTAATTTCGCTTCTAGTGCCTGTTCAGCTAGTTTGTCGACGTTTGCAAGCATCTGGCTTGACATGCCGACACTTTCTGGTGTTACAACATTCACCTGCTGCCCCCAGGTCACAGTTGACATGAACAGCAGACTGAGCAGCAATAAACACATGATTCGTATATTTCGTTTGACTTTCTTCATGGGAACCCTCCTTGGTTATTGATTTCGAATTATTTTATAGAATTGCCATTACGAAATTAAACGATTCTTTTTGGGTGCACCTCCTTTCTATTAGACTAAGGTTCATCATAGCAAAGCGGACCCTAAATCGTAGCTATGATTTTGGGTTTAAGGAACTCCTTTTTGAGACAGCTATAACCTTGAACCTCGGCGCTGAGTATGACAGTGAGGTTTCTTTTAACGCTTTTCGGGTCCACCTGAAGACCTCCATAACATGCTGAACTTAACTGGGAAAAAGGACTTTATGATGCAGAGCCTAGTAAAATCAACATATCGATACCACAGAATTGACATGAATCAAAAAAGAAAAAAGTGTATGAATTAAGTATCGGGATGTGGAATTTGTATGATTTATCCTAATTCAAGTCAAGAGAAAACCAAAGATTCCAGTATAATGTGGGGGTCAGGGGATCACCACGAATGCCTCCAGCTTCCCATAAATTGGACAAATTTGCCCTTCGAAATCGAGTGATACGAATGCTGGATTACCTATATGATACTTGAATTTTGACACACCTCATAACCGTTCAAGATTACATCTCCCAGTTGCAACCAGTCGATACTTAAAAAATCTTCTTTTCTTTCATTTTCAACCCTGAAATCAAACTCCTTGAATTTCCTCGAAACATCCAGTAATTTCTTCTATCATGCTCACCAAAATCATATCAGGCGGCCAAACTGGGGCAGATAGAGCGGCCTTTGATGTGGCCATTGAATTTAACATCCCCTTGCCAGTTACCCCAAACGCACTAAACAGAACGTAATTGACTCTGATGGAACCCTGATTCTGACCCACGGGAAGCTCACAGGCAGTTCTGCATTAGCGATTGATTAATTGTAAAGCGCCACGGTTCGCACGCCAAGGCTCGTTCATAGGCTATCTACCCGCTTAGTTTCACCGGGATACACCCTGGCTTCACCTTGTGCTCATTCCCCCGCGGTAGTTGCATACCTCACCGCCTGTCACGCCCCTTTCGGTGGTTTTTAATGTTGTCTTGAAACGGCTGGAAAGGGTGGGTAAATCAGAGCTTGCTAAGAGTATCGACAAATGGATTCTCTGGGGCTATCCCGTGGTGTATATAGGGGGAGGGATCAGACCGCACCACAGATTCGCCCCTGCGGGTTATGATTTTTTTGATCTGGTAAGCGATCAAGCCAACCGGAAAGGCGACCCGCCCGCTTTTCATCAACTCCATCCAAGGCGACCGAATGAAATATATCGTCAAGATTTTTTACCTGAAGGAGTGACAATATCCCGCTCTGGAATGTCAATCAGGTAAGGATTGGAGGTGTCTTCTCGGTGGTGGGCACATAAACCCCACCATGATTCGTTGCCCAGGAACGAAACGCCAGATCCTTCTTTAAGATGGTTCGGGCTTCTTTGGATGCGAGGACGTGCGTTGTTTTTCTTACCTGGTAAATATCCCAAAAAGTAAATCCCGCGATGACAACCGTCCATGCAACCATCATTGCCAATGCGTAACGTCCCAATCTATTGGGGCTGCGTTTTACGCTGTTGCTATGTTTCATCATTTTTTCCTTCATAGTTTACATCCAGCAACTTGTTCGGACCTTCCAAAAGCTAACTTGCCAGTTCATATTTGGTGCAATTATTTGAACCAGAAATTGCTCTTCTGTCGTGATGACTTGATCCCATCAAGTTTAAAAGCAAACATTACAGTTTATTTCTAAGGGCCTCCGCCAGGGGCAGGGCCTCCTTGAATTTGTATTTCTTGATGAGCCGTTCCAGGTCGGCGATCTCTATGCTGAATTCAGACGGCCATTTGAGATCCTTTATCTTTGTTAGGCTCTCTTTTGCACCGTCCTATCCTGGCAGTTCTGTTCCCTGGTTTATTATTTCCACATACTTGGTATAGCTGAATATCCGGTTCCGCTTTGCACCAGTCAATTCCCGGACAATGCCAAGGCGCTTCAGCTTGTCGAGACAATTGTTAACCGTTGCCGGGGTGATGCCTGTCTTTTCCACCAACCACTTTGCAGTGGCGATCGGTTGCTCCATTAACACACGGTGAACTCGCAATGTTGACGCTGCCGCCCTGCCAATGTTACTGATTTTATCACGGTTCTCACTGCCCAAATCGACAAGTTGTTTGGTCGTTTCCACCGCTTGGGTGGCAGTAGCAATGACTGCCTCTGCGAAAAAATCGAGCCAGGCTTCCCAGTCACCGGTCAGCCGCACGTTATTAAGCAATTCGTAATAATACTGCCGGTGCGTTTTGAAATAAAGGCTCAGGTAGAGCATTGGTTCCCGGAGTGCTTTTTGCTCACACAATAACAAGGAGATCAAGAGTCTCCCAAGACGACCGTTGCCATCTAAGAACGGGTGAATGGTTTCAAACTGAACATGAGCCAAAGCGGCCTTGAGCAATGCTGGAGAAGGTTCTGGCTGGTCGTGCAGAAACAATTCCAGTTTTCCCATACACTCCTGCACTAGCCCGGCTGGTGGCGGAACAAATGCCGCGTTGCCAGGTCTGGTGCCGCCGATCCAGTTCTGGGTTCTTCGAAACTCACCCGGAGCCTGATGACTGCCACGGCCCTTGGAGAGCAACACGCCATGTATTTCTCTGATTAGACGCATGGACAGCGGAAACCCCTCGCTCAACCGATTCAGACCATAGTCCAGGGCAGTCACGTAGTTGCTCACTTCCCGGACGTCATCCAGCGGCACGCCAGGCTCCATATCCAACTCAAAAAGCAAGAGATCGGAAAGCGATGACTGAGTTCCCTCAATCATCGAGGAAAGAACGGCTTCCTTGCGTATATACATATAGAGGAATAGAGAGATATCCGGCAGAAAGGTGGAGATACTATCCAGCCGCCCGAGTGCGAGCAGCGCCTGGTCAAACTTGCCGCGCAGCTCTGGAGTCCACTCAATTGGTGGTTTTGGCGGCAGCGGAAAGGGTACAAACGCCTCGACCCTCTCGCTCACTGTGGATATTGTAAGATAATGTCCCTGGGGATCTCGTTTCATTGTTCCGCCGCATCTTAAAATAGGACTCTGCGTTATTTTACTTTCATTGCACATCCTAAAATAGCATGATAGAAATCAAGGATCAAGTGAAAAGTGATCAAACCTTGATTTGTGATTTCGGAGCCTGTTTATAGGGATCCTCGTATCATTGTAATTTGGTTTACGCGTTTGTTGTGGGATTCAGAGCGATCTGGGTTTATGGTTTTGAACGCTGAAATCTAAAGATTTGCCATGAAGATTTTACTCCCAACAGGGAAAATAGCACCTGCCAGGAGATGGTAAGGCAGTATTGGAGAGGGTGCTCCATGGGGAACCCTTGGATCAAAGGCTGAAGGGTTCAGAGTTCTGGGGTTGTTAATTATGGAGGACGATTATAATTTAGGTTGTAAAGTTCGGAGGTTAACAGTAAGGGATAATATTGAAAAGTAACCGTAACTCAAGAAAAATCTTTCTTATTTGCCTATTGATTTCCCCCTGGTAGTCACGTGCCATGCCTGGTACACGCAGGCATCAGGCACGCTGTTTCCTGCGTCGGGAGGATGCTTTTCTTGGGTCTGGTTTCGTAGGAGCAAGACGGACGATCTTGTGACCGGAAGCGGTCTGAATTGAACGTAGATCAGCACAAATTGCAGAAAGATCACCTCGAAATTCTCGAGTGTGCGCCATTCGATGCTTGCGTACTTCTTCAACAATAAGGTCTTTCATTATTTAACCTCCAATAATTCTTCAGGTGAACAGATTTCGGGGCAAAGATATCCCTCATCTTCAACAATCCGCCTTATCGCCGTGCGGGTAAAAGGGTTGTTCATATGAGCAAAATTCCATGTAACAACAACATCCATACTATTTACCGCCGCCACGGCAATATGAAGAGCGTCTTCCGGATAATTAGCTGGTATGCCCCTCTCCGCAATGATATTTTCAGCAAGAGATCTAGCCTCGTCGTCAATGTCGATCATTGGAAAAGGTTCAATAGCTGCCAGACGCATTTTGGCTTGATTTGAATCGCCTTTGCCTGCCTCTTCGTACACGAGTGCCGAGATATATGTCTCATACTTGGTTGATAAGTAAGGCCAAAGATCCCGAGTGGCCTCCTGATGACCTGCAATCATTATATCACGGCTTGGCCGAGCTTTGTAGTAGCTCTCTACAGTCGTTTCAATGTATATCCGTTTCTTCATCTTTTAATTATAACTTTTCAGCGTCATTTTCAATGAAAACAAAGAAGTTATTCACCAATTTCATCAAACTTAAATCTCCCGGTAAAACAGGAGAAAGGTTTTCTTGAAGTCAGCCTTTGACAAGGAATCAAGTGAGCACGGGACAAACGTTGATTCGTGATTCGAATTTATAGGAAATCACATATGCAAATAATGCTCGTTACATCAGCACGTTATCTGTTTGAATGACGTGGCCCTGCAGGCCAAACACGGGCCCCAGCGAGAAAAACAGGAAAACAGGAAGGATCTATTTCTGAAACGTCCCAAGGGATTCACACACGTGCGCGGCCAAACCGGTTCCGGCTTCGCCGTAAATATTAAAAGCGGTGTCCACGCCGGCGGCTCGAAGTGCTTCCACTTCGTCATCATAACGTGCCACAGCGGCCACATCCCCCCGGTAGCCCATTTCTTTGAGCTTTCCGGCGGCATACAGCATGGTATCCAGGTTCGACAAGGCCAGAATCACCAGTTTTACAGTACCTTGGGGACCCGGCACCCGCCGCCAGAAATCGGGATCGGCCACATCTCCCTCGTTCACGGAGCGCCCCAATTTCCGTTGCAAAGCAACGGTTTCCGCACTGAAATCGATACCGCTCACCGCATTGCCGAATTTTTCCTGAAACCAGTCATAGGCCCCCACTCCGACCCGCCCCATACCCAGGATAACGATTTGCCAGGGCGCCATTTCAAAAGGCACCTCCTCCGGGTGATGACGTTGGGTTTCAAACCGTTTCAATGGACGTTGTATTTTCGCAAACATTCGTTCCGCATGCTTATTCAGGGGGGATGCGATGATGAGGGAAATGGACAGGGCAATAGCGATGACCACGAGCCACTGGGGGTCCAATTTTCCAGCCGATACAGCCAACGCGCTGACGATCAACCCGAACTCGCTGAAATCGGAGAGATTCATCGTGGTGATGAATGATGTCCTGGCTTTGAGTGTGAACCGTGTGAATATCAGAAAATAAAGGATCATTTTCAACGGCAGCAAAAGAATCAGGCTGCCGGCTGCGGCAATGCCCGACATATCCGGCAGACCTGTCAGACCGATCTCCAGAAAAAAGCCGACCAGCAGTATGTCTTTTACGCTCATCAGCGAGTCGGCCATCTCTTTGGCCCGGGGGTGCGGTGCCATCAGCATACCCAGTATCAGAGCCCCGAGGTCTGGCTTCAGCTGCACCACCTCAAAGCTATGGGCCCCCGCAATGAGTGCCAGGAACAATCCGAACAGGACCATCAACTCACCGTGGCCCACTCTGCTCAGCACAGCGAGGAAAATCTTCCTGGCGACGGGCAGGAGCGCGATGACAAGCAGAGCCCACACCGAAGGCACCTTGCCTGTTGAAACTGTCAGGTATATTACGGCCATAATATCCTGAATGATCAGTATCCCGATGGCGGTGCGACCGTTGAGGGAATTCATCCGACCGCTTTCGTCGAGGATCTTGACGGCGAATACCGTGCTGGAGAAGCTGAGTGCGAAGGCCAGCAGCAGCGCAGTGGGAAGATCCAAATCCATGAAAAAGCGCAGACCGGTGAAGCCCAGACAAAAGAGGGCAAAACCGAGTACTGCCACGGTCAGACAAATGTGCAGGGTACCTCCGGCCCACACCTCCGGTCTGATAAGGTCCCTGATTTTCAGTTTCAACCCGATGGTGAATAAGAGCAGCGTGATGCCAACATCCGAGCTGGTTTTAAGCAAAGGGGTGGTAGAGAAGCCAAAGGCGCTGAGCCCCAGACCGGCCAGCAGAAAACCAACCAGGGGAGGCAGACCCAGCCTGTATACCAGGTACCCCATGGCAAGTGCTACTGTGGGGATTGCAGGATCCATTCGATATCCCTTATCTGCTAAACCAGACTTGTCAAACTTTCATCTTATAGATCAGTCTTTTACCACGCTTTCCCGAACCAGCCATCGCCGATAGCGGTGCATACGCGACAACGATTTGACCGCCTGCTCAGGGGCCGGGAAAAAAACACCCTTATAATTGCGCCCTTCGACGGTGACGACAGTCTTGTCCTCTGGTCCCCTGGCCAGACTGACCCCGACGACCGGCTTGTGGTATCGGTCCATTAAATTGACAACGTGTTGGATGTAATTGCGTTCGTACTCGATGATCATTTTGTCAAGGGTGTTCATGTCATCGGGGGAGATGTCGGGATTGGCCGCCAGACAGGCGTTCTTCAGATGGGTAAATAAATGTCTGCGCCCGACTATACCGAGGTTGATTACCGCGTCGCAGCCGTCCCAGGCCATGAGTTGGTCCAGCACCCTCAGGGGGATGTCGGGGTTTCGGTCACCCACCAGGTCGACCGGATTGGATCGGCTCCAGAACTGGGGCAGCATTTCGTCGAAGGCCTGTATCAGCTCCGGGTCCAGGTCGGGAACCTCGAGACCGTATTCATTGCACAGATCGGCGGTGATGACTCCCCAACCGCCGCCGAGGGTCATGATCGCCACCCGGTTGCCTTTGGGCAGTGGCATGGAAGAAAAGGCGGCCGAAAAATCCAACAGGTCCATGGGCTGATCGGCCAGGATTACCCCGGCCTGCCGGCAGGCGGCGTCAAATACACGGGTATTCGAGGCCAGAGCGCCGGTATGGCTGGCTGCGGCCCTTTCACCGGCCTCGGTTCGACCGCCCCTCAACACGATCACCGGTTTTCTGCGGCTGACCTTGCGGCATGATTCAAAAAAACGCCGGCCGTTCTTGACACTCTCGATGTACAACAGCACCGTCCTGGTCAAACCATCCACGGCAAACGCGTCCAGGGAGTCCTCGATGGTCAGCATGGCCTCGTTACCAGAACCGCCGAAGGCCCTGATAT
>PVMS01118507.1_pt1 | contig 10275 bp, 6 predicted proteins | sample 1853461 | NCBI WGS metagenome assembly PVMS01 (sample SAMN08582032, study PRJNA380276) | Marine sediment metagenome, whole genome shotgun sequencing project. | isolation source: ocean sediment barecode stripped | collected 2017
CAGGAAAAAACAGTCATATTAGGAGGAATTCATGTATCATTGAATCCCGATGAAGCAATAAAACATGGTGACGCTATTGTAATCGGTGAAGCGGAATTAACATGGACAGACCTTTTAAATGATTATAAAAACCAACAACTAAAAAAAGTATATCGTGCTGACTCTCTCGCTGATTTGGATAAATCACCCATCCCTCGTCGGGAACTGCTGCATGTCGAAAATTATCGGATTCCATATATTGTACAAGCAAGCAAAGGCTGCCCTTTTGGATGCGATTTTTGTTCACTTCATGCATTCGTTGGACATCCACCACGTTATAGATCTATACCTCAAGTTATTGATGAAATTGTTGCATTACCATCAGAAAGTTTTTTGTTTGCTGATGACAATCTCTATTGTGACTCTGCCTATACAAAAAAACTTTTATTAGAATTAGCTCCTTTAAAAAAACGCTGGGCAGCTGAAGCTACCTGGCATATAGGTTATGACGATGAAGTACTTACATTGGCTAAAAAAAGCGGCTGCATTGGTCTTTTCGTAGGTTTTGATTCTATCAATAATCACCATACTCTTAAAAAAGTTCCTCAGAACGGCAGCGTTGAAGAAGTTTACAAAAAAACGATACAGAATATCCTCGACCATGGCATTGCTGTTGTAGCCGCTTTTGTTTTCGGTTTAGATGAAGATGACCAATCTGTTTTTGAACGCTCCTTACGAGTTGCTATAGATGGGGGAGCAAATCTTGTTAATTTCAGTGCTCTTGTCCCTTATCCGGGTACTCCGATTTATCATAGACTAAAAGATGAAAACCGAATAACTGAGAACGACTGGTCAAAATTTATCAGCCCCAATGTTTGTTTTAAACCAAAACAGATGACCCCCGAGCAACTGTACGAGGGAGTACTTTGGGCACAAAAAGAATTTTATTCGTATCATAACATTTTAAAAATATCATTGAGAGCGACAAAACAATTGGGTTGGGCTATGGGACTTTTTGCCTTAAAATTAAATCTAGCACAAAAGAAAAACTGGGGTAAAGGAAGTGCCAATTAAAGATAAGAATATTAAATGTATTATCTGGGATTTAGACAATACTATCTGGGATGGAACACTGGCTGAAAACGATTCCTGTCGGATGCGCTATGGCATGAATTCCGTCTTAAAAAAAATAGATAGCTGCGGTATACTTCAATCAATTGCCAGTACTAATGACGAAGAGCCAGCATTAATACAACTTAACAAATTTGGTATTAGCAAATATTTTTTTGCATTCTCAAATCAATTGGAATAACAAAATAAAGAATATACAGACAATTGCTAAAAAGTTAGATCTCTCACTTGATACAATTGGATTTATTGATGACGAGCCGTTTGAACTTTCTCAGGTGGATCAACTTTTACCTAGCGTCAGAACATACTCTGCTTCAGAATACAAAAAACTTATTGATAAACCGGAATTTAACTCAGAATTTCTTACAGATGAATCACGAAGGAGAAGAGAGATGTATCTGAGTTCAGAAAAACGAAATTTCGCTCAACAAAACACAGATAAAAACCGAAACGACTTTATGCTATGGACACAAACTGAATTAACACTGAGAAAAGCCACCGAATCAGATTTAGATAGAATAATTGAATTAATGAATCGTACCACACAGTTAAACGCAACCGGTATGATATATGAAAGTTCTCAATTGCATCATTTTATTAATGACCCTGATTATAATGTTTTTGTGGCCCAACTAAAAGATCGATTTGTTGACTATGGTAAGATTGGCGTTGCCGTATGTCAACGATACCAAAGCAAATGGCGGTTGATGTGTTTCTTTCTTTCATGCCGAGTTCTGAGTCGAGGCATCAGTGGAATCTTTTTAAACTGGGTCCGTAGTATGGCAAATCGTGAAGGTGTAGAAGTTTTTGAAGCATATTTTAAAAAGCAGATACGAAATCGCAAGATGTATATGCTGTACACTTTAAACGGCTTGTCCTTTCATGAAACCGAGGACAATAACATCTCTATATTCAGAGGCGTCAGCATAAAACATCTGCTTGTTCCCAAATGGCTAAAGATAAATGAGGAACTTAACAATGGATAAATGTCGAATACTATTAATAGATATTAACAGAGTAAGTCTGGATACTTCCAAAGATATGCTTGAATACCCTTTGGGTTTACTTTACCTTGCGTCATCTTTAAACAAAGATTTTGGATCAAAGGTGGAAGTCAAAATTGAATCCTACGATGACAGGACACATAACGATCAAACAATATTAGCAACGCTTAATGATTTTCAGCCAGACATTCTCGGTCTTAGAAGCTTAACAATGGGAAAAAGTCTACTTCATAATATAGCCCGACTGGCCAAAAAAGAGTTTAATATACCATTGATAATTGCAGGAGGACCTCATGCCACCGATTCACCGCATGATGTTCTCAAAAACGAAGCCTTTGATATAGCTGTTATTGGAGAGGGTGAAAAAACCATTGTTGATATTGTAAAAGCATTTATGAATAGTACCAGCATGGAAAATATTCAGGGAATCGTTTTAAGAACTGATAAAGGAATAACGAACACACCCCCAAGGCCAACTATAAATAATCTGGACTTACTACCGATTCCTAATCATAATGACGTTGATTTCTTAAAGCTCAACAAAGGTCATGTCGATTTTTCTTTCCGCTATAATGTTCCACATGCTAATTTATTTACATCTCGAGGTTGTCCCTACAAATGTGTTTACTGCCATAATGTATTTGGTAAAAAATTCCGTGTTCATTCACCTGAAAGAATTTTCAGTGAGATAAAATTACTTTATGAAGAACATGGTATTTCCAGTTTCCAGATTATTGACGATATTTTTAATATGCAGCCAAAACGAGCTTTGGAATTTTTCAATCTCATAGTTAAAAGCAATATGAATGTAACTTTTTCATTTCCCAATGGAGTTCGTGGCGATATAATTGACGAGGAAATGGTTAATGCAATGTGGGAAGGTGGAGTTCGTTACATGGCTTATGCCATTGAAACCGGCTCCCCTCGTATTCAAAAACTGATTCAAAAAAATCTTAAATTGGATAAAATTAAAAAAGCCATTTCCCTTAGTACCGCAAAAGGAATAGTAACCCGAGGTTTTTTCATGTTTGGATTCCCGACTGAAACTGAAGATGATTTACAAATGACTATTGATTTTGCAACTTCAAGCGATCTGGTATTGGCAATGTTTTTTACAGTACTTTATTTCCCCGGTACTCCCCTTTATGAACTTGCCAATAATTTGACCGACATGAGTCATTTTAATCTGGGATTAGAAGATGACTATGTTAGCGTTCGTGAAGGTCCGTACGAGTATTCAAAAGAGAAACTTGAAAGTTTTAAACTTCAGGTAATTCGTAAATTTTTCTTCTCAGATAAAAGGCTTAAACTGTTCTATGATTTGATGCCAAATTTCTATAATGAACGAGACTTGAATGCTGCTATGTTGGTTAATATAATCAGCGGTAAAATGCAAATAGATGATATTAAAAACCAAATTTATGCTGATCTTTTACGTCGTCATTTTTTATTAGCAAATCGGTTTTCAGAGAAGACAGGATTTTATGTTTAACCCTATTTATACAGTGAGTGTATGAAATGACTGAAAAAGTGAAAAAAGAAGAACTATCAGCAGATGATTTTGATAATGTAAGAAGTCATTATGAAAAATGGCCCTTCCCTGATATATCATTTAGTGGTAAAGAAGGATTGATGTTACTCAAATATCTCCATAAACAACATGAAAATAACCCTGATAAAAATTTTAAAATAATAGATATAGGATGTGGCACAGGACACGGAACTATAGCCATCGCAAAACATTTCCCCAAAACTGAATTTTGTGGTGTAGATATTTCAGCTAATTCTCTACATATAGCAACATGTAAAACAAAGGAAGAATACATTGATAATATTTCTTTTATTCAAGGAGATATTCTGAATAAAAACAGTTTGCCAAATGAAAAGTTTGACATAGTTATCAGTACCGGAGTTTTGCATCATGTGCAAGAAATTAATATTGCCTTTTCTAATATGACGGACTTATTAAAAAATAACGGCTCTCTGATTCTTTGGCTTTATGGACAATATGGTCGAATGAAACATCATCTCAACCAGGCATTTATAAAAAAACTGTCAGATAACAACTCTTTAGATGAACAACAAAAAACTGCTGCTGAATTTCTTAATCAATTAGGTAATACATTTGCACTCAACTCAGGTTTCTATACACCTAAAGGTTCTGGAACTGATGGACTGAAATGGTTATGCCAACATAAACAATGGCTGGCAGACCAGATGATTCCTCCATATGAAAAAGGTTACAACATCACAGAAATTCTTAATTTATTTAAGACTAATAATATTTTATTTGAACAATGGCTGGGAATTCCGAATCACCTTAAACATTATACTTCTTCTCCTCTACTTTTAAGCCAGTTTGAAAACTTATCCGACGATGACAAGCTCATTACTATTGATTACTTAATAAAACCGGAATATTATTTTGTGATTGGAAAAAAACATATTAAAGCGGAGTAAAATGTGATTATTCTGGGAATAAGCGGTTTTGAAGACATTCGAAGCTCCTCGACAAAAACATTTTTTAACTATAGATCGAACACAATTGAAGATCTCTTATGTTTTAAAAATGGTAAGATACCACTCCAATTCTTTCCTCTCCACCTCATCGGACATGATTGCTCTGCAGCTTTACTTATTGATGGACAATTAGTTGCTTTTGCCGCCGAAGAAAGATTTTCCCGAATTAAACATGGTCTTAATCTGACCGGTCGGACAGTATTACCGAGAAAAGCAATAGACTATTGCCTCAAGCAGGCTGGGATCACTTGGGATCAGATCGATTACATAGGACATTTTTCTAAATTTACAGAAGAATCTATCGTTCGCCGTTTAAACAAGATGAAAATCAGAATTGGAACAGATTATTACAATAAACTCGAATATGAATATTTTGATACATATAATTTTTCTATGAAAAAAGATATTTTGGAAACTCAACTAGAAGAAATCTCTGGTATCTCAATAGATCAAAATAAACTTATACAGGTTCGTCATCATTTAGCACATGCTGCAGGAACATTCTATAGCTCACATTTTAATGAAGCTCTTATAATGACAGTTGATGGGTATGGTGAAGAAGAAAGTTCACTCTGGGCGTTAGGTACCGATGCCGGTATTAAACCTGTCAATGAAATAAAACTCCCCACATCGTTGGGGTTGTTATATCAAACTATCACGGCTTACCTGGGGTTTTACTCTATTGGTGATGAATACAAAGTTATGGGATTGAGTTCTTATGGTGATGGAAATAGCTATAAATCATTTTTTGATAATATTATTGATTTAAAATCAGATGGTTCCTATGAAATTAACTGCTTTGCAAATTCTCGATTATTTCAGCAATTAAAAGAAACTTTTGGTAAAATTGACTGGCAAAACGGTCAGTCAAAAAAAGCAGCCGATATTGCTGCTTCTCTTCAACGAGCACTCGAAAAAACATTGCTTCACTCTCTTTTAGCTTTCAAAGAAAAATATAATATTAAAAAATTATGCTTTTCTGGCGGTGTAGCCTTAAACGCTACAGCTAATGGAGTAATTTTACGTTCAGGATTATTTGATGAGGTTTTCTTTCAACCAGCTGCTGCTGACGATGGAACCAGTCTGGGAGCTGCACTCTATATTCATAATGACATTCTACAAAAGAAAAGAAACAACTCAATAGACCACACATACTGGGGTCCATCATATAATTCTAAGCAAGTGGAAAAAACTTTAAAAGCTAACCGGCATATTAAATGGGAAAAGCATGACGATATTGAACAAACAGTAGCTGAACTGCTTGCCAAAGGTAAAATAATCGGCTGGTTTCAGGGACGAATGGAAATGGGACCACGTGCTTTAGGTGCTCGTAGTATTTTAGCAGACCCAAGACAAAGAGATATTCGTGATAGGCTGAATTTGAAAATTAAAAATCGTGAATCATTCCGCCCATTTGCACCTTCTGTTATTAAAGAACAATCAAAATATTTCTTCGAACTTAATTCTTTAACTTATGACCCCTATATGTTAACAACAGTTCCAGTAAAAAAAGAGAAACAAAAACTTATTCCCGGTGTCGTGCATATTGATGGTACTTCTCGAATTCAAACTGTTTCAGAAGAAAACAACCCACGATATTTTCGTTTACTTTCACACTTCTTCAAGCGAACAGGAATCCCTATGCTTTTGAACACTTCTTTTAATCACGCCAGCGAACCGATTGTCTGTACTCCTGATGATGCATTGAATTGCTTTTTACGGTGTAAGCTCGATGCTCTCGCTATTGAAGACTATCTTATTCTTCCCTTAAATTCAATGGAAGCAGATAATGAGTAATAGAATTGACATAGCCATCGATATCGGATCTGTAGCAATAAAAGCCGCTGCTTTTGATGAGCATGGTAACATTATTTATCTATATAAATATGATATTAAAGGAAATTTACAGGACAGCATTACACAGCTTTTAGTGCATCTCAAAAATTACTTAAAGTCCGACAATTGTGATATTACTGCATTCACTGGTACAGGAGCTGAAAAATATGCTCATTTGTTGGGGATAAATATTGTCAATGAAGTTATCGCATCATGTCTGGGAACACTTAAAATTGTTCCTTCTGCAAAAGCTATTTTATCTATAGGAGGTATTAGAGCCAGCTTTATCAGATTAATAACTGATAAATTTTCAGGTGAACAAACTTTTAAAGATGCTTTTCATAGCTCACGTTGTTCTTCCGGATCAGGGGTTTTCATAGAACAGGAAGCAAACAGGTATAATCTTTCTTTGGACCAACTGGTAAATCTAGCCCTTGAATCAACTCATCCGCCGAGTATTGCCGGAAGATGTGCTGTTTTTGCTAAAACGGATATCGTTCACAAACATCAAAATGGCGTTCCATTAAAAGATATTGCCTATGCTATATGTCACATGATCTCACGTAATATTACCGGTGAACTTATTAGCAATAAGAAATACGAGTTACCTATTGTTTTAATTGGCGGAGTTGCTCAAAACAAGGCTGTTCAAAAATCACTCATTCAAATTCTTAATTTAAAAAGTGACTCTTTAATTATTCCAAAAGAACACAATTTTATCAATGTAATTGGTGCGTATGTAAACAATGCAAAAATTTACAAACAAAACAAATGCACTCTGCCGGAAGCATTAAACAAAATAAACCAGATCGAAATTATTGATAAAAGTTCTATCAAAACGCTCAAACCACTTCAACAAAATAAAAAGATTAAACATAATAATCCTATTCAAACTCCCAATAATAATTATCAGGAAGAATACCTCCTTGGTATTGATATTGGTTCAACCAGTACCAATGTCGTTTGTGTAGATTTATCAGGAAAAGTAATTGATAGTTATTCCGTTCCAACCCGAGGACAGCCCCTACAAGCGGTGCAAAAAGCATTTCATAAACTCCCATTTCTACAAATGGGACTACAACCAAAAGCTGTGGGTATAACCGGATCCGGCAGAAAATATATTGGAAACATTATTAAAGCTGATATAACTGTAAACGAAATAACTGCTCATGCGGAATCAGGAATAATATTTTATCCGGAAGTTGATACAATTATCGATATCGGCGGTCAGGATTCAAAATTCATCAAAATCAATGATGGTCAGGTAACCAATTTTGAAATGAACAAAGTATGTTCAGCGGGAACGGGGTCATTTCTAGAAGAAACTGCTACGCTATTAGGGCTGAATATACGAGATGAATTTGCTCAAGAAGCCTTTAAAGCAAAAACACCTGTTGATTTTGGTGATCGATGCACAGTGTTTATGAATTTAGAACTTACTCAAAGACAAAACGAAGGGTTTTCTATTTCTGATTTAGCTGCCGGACTGAGTTACTCAATAGTAGGTAATTATATGTCAAGAGTTGTTGGACGCCACAAGATTGGAAAAAATATTTCTTTTCAAGGCGGGGTCGCCGGTAATAACGCAATTGTTGTTGCGCTAGAACAAATACTAAAGCAAAAAATAAGTGTACATCCTTACTATGAAACTGCCGGTGCTATCGGTGCTGCCCTTTTTGCCGGTAGAAAAATAACAGGAAAATCTAAATTCAGCGGAATACAAACAATTGATAGTATCGAACTAACAACAGAGTCTTTTCAATGCAATAAATGCAGCAACGTCTGTTCGGTTAATTACACCCAACCTCATAATGGTCATCGATTATATTCAGGGGGAGTATGTGACCGCTACGATAATTCAACCACCCAATATACTGTTGATAATTCTAACCCATTTACAATACGAAATAATCTTATTGAACAGTATTCTAAAACCGACAACAATGAAATTGATAATGATACAATAGGTATCCCCAAATCATTGCATTTTACTGAACTTCTTCCCTTTTGGACAACATTTTTTAATGAGTTAGGAGTTAAATTCATCCTTTCTCAGGATACAACGAGAGAAATGCTTCAAAAAGGAAGTGACATATCACCTTCAAGTAGTTGTCTGCCTTTAAAAATAGCCTATGGACACTGTCTGGATCTAGTCAACAAAGGAGTTACTCGACTGTTTATCCCTTCACTTAGAAATTTATCATTTAACACAAAAGAAGAAAGACTAAACCATATATGTCCTGGGGCTCAAGCATGGCCTTATACGGTTGCTTCACTACTGAATAAAAATATAGAAATTCTTAACCCTACTTTACGAATGGCAATTCCACATTATTTTAAATCAGACATAATAAATATTGGCAAATCATTTGGGGTACCAATAAAAAAGGCTGTCAATGCCAGTGCTAAAGCTCTAAAAGCCCAAAATAATTATTATCAGAAATTAATGGCATGTGGTGAACAAATTCTGAATAACCCTGATGAAGATAAAATTTATGCCGTCATATTTTCCCGCCCATATACTTTTAATGATTATCAAATAGCATCCAGGCTTCAGCCAATTTTCAATGAATTAAATATCGTTGCTCTTCCATTTGATATGATTGCTTCAGATTCACTCAATTCTGAAAATCTGGAAGGTATGTATTGGTATTATGGCAAAAGATATTTACAGGCAATACAAACAATGAAACAAAAAAAGAACTTGGTAAGTATATTTATCTCCCCTTATGGCTGTGGTACAGATTCCTTTATGATTCATCTCATGCGCGATGCTCTAGGCACGAGACCCTCCCTTGAATTAGAAATCGATCAGCATTGTGATTTTACCGGACTACAAACACGATTAGAAGCATTTGTTTATTCTTTAAAAAATAATAAACAGTATATATCCAATATTCCACGTCCTCGTACCTTCACTCAATTCATGCTCAATGGAAGAAAGATAATGATACCTCAAATGTCTGATCATGCATTTGCCTGTGCTGCAGCCTTAAAATCATTTGGTCATAATGCTGAAGTAATGCCTCTTACCACTGAAAAATCTATAAGTGAAGGGAAAAAATTAGTTACGGGTGGAGAATGCCTTCCTTGCTCTATGCTAGTAGGAGATATGATGAACATCCTTGAGAATAGCAACGCTGTAAATTCTCCGGCGTTCTTTTTAATATCAGGTGACGGCCCCTGTCGTCTTGGACAATATCCTTATCTGCTCAGAAAAATTCTTGATGAAAAAGGTCATGAAGATGTTCCTATTATTGATATGAGCCAAGACACTTCATTTTATAAACGATGCGATATTATCTCGTCAAAATTTAAAAAAATATTCTGGCAAGGTTCAGTTGCTATTGATTTACTTTATTCTCGATATAGAGAATTGAGACCGTTCATAAAGAATAAAGAATATATAGACAAAACGTATCAGGAAGAACTAAAACGAATCTGTGATACTATTAGTGATAATAAAAAACTTCCTATGCAATTAAGCCAATCACTGAAGAGTTTAGATAAATATAATTCTGAGAATCATAAACCTAAATTAACTATTGCTATCATTGGTGAAAATTATGTTCGTTGCAACTCTTCGGCGAATCAACAAATAGAAAATAAACTGGAGGCTTTAGGGGCGGTTGTTTATACTCCTATGTTAACTGAGTGGATATTTTATACTAACTGGACCGCTCGATTACATTGCCTTTATGAAAAACAATATAAACAATACATAAAATTTTATTTAATTAATCTTTATCAAAAAATATACTTCCAAGACTAGAAAAAATACTTTCAAATGGAAGTCATCAATATC
>PVMS01018326.1_pt1 | contig 10274 bp, 6 predicted proteins | sample 1853461 | NCBI WGS metagenome assembly PVMS01 (sample SAMN08582032, study PRJNA380276) | Marine sediment metagenome, whole genome shotgun sequencing project. | isolation source: ocean sediment barecode stripped | collected 2017
GCACCTAACTTTGGCCTGCCGCCACACTTCAATGACTGGCGTGCCTACAGTCAGTTCATGGATGCCGCTGTGCATGCAGGTATGATCCATAATTTCAAAGACATTCACTGGGACATCCGGCTACATCCTGATTTTGGCACGCTCGAGATTCGCGCGATGGATTCTGCCTCAGACCTTTCTTCCCTGCATGGACTGGTCGCTTTCGCGCGCACGATGGCCGTCTGCCTTGCACAAGCGCCAGCCGCGGATGTTCGCAGGATTTTGCCGCTTGATCTGCCTTTCTGGGCGCAGAAAGAAAACCACTATCGCGCTGCACATCTCGGACTTGGTGCCGAGTTCATCGTCGATAAACACGGTAACCACCGGCCATTGAGCGACCTCATTGCCGAGCTAATTAGTTTCTGCCGGCCAACGGCAGCGAAAATCAAAGAGACTGCCGGGCTTGAGCTCACAGAAAAACTGTTAACCGGGGTGCCGGGATACCAGCGCCAGTTGCATGCCTACGAGGAAAGTGACTCAGTCCTTGTGGTTGTTAACGCACTGAAGGAAGCGCTGAGCAACGGTATCTGAGGATATGCTACATCCAGATGTCGCGTTGCAGGATTACTTTGGCAAGTCGCTTGATTGCCGTCACGAGAGCCGCGTCACGAAGCGTCGGTGCCGAGTGTCCTTTCCTGGCGACGGTTTTTTGGTTTTTCTTAATTAAGTCCCAACAATCGAGCATGTCACCCACTGAGCCCACGATTCGTTGCTCCAGCCTGCGCTCCACCTTGTCGAGATCCCATTGCTGATTCTCGAGGTTCTGTACCCACTCAAAATAACTCACGATCACACCACCAGCGTTGGCAACGATGTCTGGCAATACCAGCACGTTCCTCGTCTGCAGGATAGCGTCTGCTGCTGACGTCAAAGGCCCGTTCGCGGCTTCGACAATCAGGCGGGCTTTGACACTGCCGGCATTGTCCGCGTGGATCTGGCTCTCGATCGCAGCCGGGATAAGGATGTCGCAATCACATGCGAGCAGATCGTCGTTGGTAATCGTCACAGTCTCCGGAAGACCGACCACACTGCCGCACTCTTTTTTATGCGCCAGTACTTCCTCCGGATTTAGCCCACCGTGCGCGGCAACGCCACCGGCTGAGTCACTGACGGCAACGATCCTGGCGCCGGCATCGTGAAACAGCCGTATGATAGAGCCGCCGACCTGGCCGGCACCCTGAACAGCGACACGGGCACCTGCAATGCTGCGCAAACCCGGTACGATACGGCGTGCAATTATTTGTTGCGTTGCATACAGGCAACCGCGGCCGGTTGCCTCGTCCCGGCCAACTGAACCGCCAAGTTCCAGCGGCTTTCCCGTGACAACAGCACGGTTGTTCTGCCCCGGATGCAGGACGTCGAAAGTGTCATAAATCCAGGCCATCGTTTGCTGATCGGTGTACATGTCGGGAGCGGGAATGTCAGTATGCGGTCCTATCACATCGCCGAGTTCAATCACGAAACGCCTCGTTATTCGACGCAACTCGGCGCGGCTCAGATTTTTTGTATCGCAAATGACGCCGCCCTTGGCGCCACCGAAAGGTACGTTGGCCAGGGTGGTTTTCCAGGTCATTTGCGCGGCCAATGCTGTGATCTCATGCTCAGTGACCGCCGGGTGATAGCGAATGCCGCCTTTACCCGGTCCACGGGCACGATTGTGCAGCACACGGAAGCCGTGAAAGGTACGAACCGAGTTGTCATCCATAATGATGGAAAAGCGCACATGCGTCGTACGTTTCGGATTGATCAGGTAATCGACCATTCCGGCTTTCAGATCTCCGACCCAGTTGAGCGCGCGCTCGAACTGTTGCTGTGTAACGATGTACAGGTCGAGGTTCTCGGGGATAGATTGCCGCGTGTTCATTACGCTTCTATAGCCTGACAGTTGACAGATGGCAGAATAATGACACTGTATCGATGTTTCTGCGGTAAGTAGAATCGCGTATCAGTATAAGGGTCGGGCTTTGCTTTCTGTAGTAGTTCCCTCCGTGGCGAATGTGACGATCAGTACTGGCAGAAGCGTCATATTGGCCAGCAAAGCCACCAGCATTGCAAGACTGGTAAGCAAACCAAAATAGATAGTTGGTATAAAACGGGACAATGCTAAAACAGAAAAACCGAGCATGATCGTAACGCTGGTGTAATAGATTGCACGGCCAATGCTACGGTGGCAGCGGACGACGGCGGCGCGGTAATCGCCATCTGCGGCAAATTCCCGGCGAAAACGGTGTACATAGTGAATCGTGTCATCGACGCCGATACCAACAGTAATCGCTGCTATCGTTATCGTCATCAGGTCCAGCGGTATGCCGAACCAGCCCATCAGACCAAGGACCAGGCAGGCAGAGGTCAGGTTGGGAACAATAGCAACTACTGCTGTCTTAAAAGAACGGAACAGCAATAGAAACATCAGCATGATTGCGAGAAAAACGACGCTTAGTGTCAGAATCTGCGAGCGAAACAGGCTCTGCAGCATATTATTGTACAAAACGAGCATGCCACTAAGATGGGCCCGCGAATTATCGATGCCAAAGTGGTCATTGAGGTCATCACGAATGGTTTCCAGCAACTCTGCGCGGTGCAGGTTTGGGTCGGATTCGAAAACCCGTACGCTGAATCTAAGTTGATTGCCGTCCTCTGAAAGGTAGGGAGCGAATAATGGCTGTCGGACATCGGCCGGGAGTTTTTTGTAGATGATCGACAATGTGAAATTGTCTTCGATTACTTCGCTGTCGAGTTTCTCCAGCACCCGGGTGAATGTCGCCAACGACAGAACTTTGCCGGTTTGCGGTAATTCATCGAGATAGTCGTGAATCGCAGAAACTTCGCCAAGGTGCCGGCTGTTGAACCAGTAGCTTCGTGAGGTTATGCCAGCGTCCGCAGATTCCTCGTCGGCATATATGTCGACGAACTCGCCTTCATACTCATCCGCAGCAGCATCAGGCGGTGACTCGCTGCCGACCAGATCGGCAGGCGCATCAATAATGACATCGAGAGGCGTGGTCCCGCCGAGTTTGCGGTCAATGAGTTCCATGCCACGATAAATTTCAGTCGACTGACGATAGTAATCGATGAAACGATTCTCGACAGTCAGCTGCGACACGCCGAAGAGCCCGAACAGTACGAGAGTGGAGAATGCCAGCAAGATCGCGTTGCTGTGCCGCAGGGTCAGGTTCGCAAAGACGCTGGTAATTGCTTCCGTCAGGTCGTTGCGCGAAGCAGGCTGGCCCGGTTTGAGTAACATCAGCGCGGCCGGGAAAAGCGTAAATGACAGTATGAACGCCATAACTATGCCAATCGACATCATCCAGCCAAAATCCATCACAGGACGGATGCCGCTGAAGACCAATGAACCGAAAGCGACGATCGTCGTCAATGCTGTATAGAAACATGGCTCGGCGATTTTTCTGATAGTGGAGCGGACCAGGGTCAGTTGGTCGGTGTCCGGGCACGCTTCGTGTATTTCCCGGTATCGAACAATGATATGCAATGTCAGTGCGAGACACAGAATCAGCAAGAGTGAAATGAAATTTGAGGACACCACGGTTACGCGCCAATCGAGACGGCCTAGCAGACCGATCATTGCAATACATGTTGCGGCGCAGGTGATCAGTGGCAGCATGACCCAACGGAGATTATGAAATGCGGTTTTCAGTATGATTACAAGGAACAAGAATACGGCGATGCCGAACACCACAAGATCATGTCGAATGAACTCTATCGAGTCAGCGACAATCATGGGTACGCCGCCAAGATGAAGTGTCGCTGACGCACGATGCCGATCGAGAATTGCGCGAACGGACGCTATATCCCGTTCCTGCTGCGCCAGCAAGCGTCTCGTCTGAGCATCGAAATCGACAGTTATCTCTGCCAGGGATTTACCTTCTTCCGTCGTGAGCCCCTGCAGGACTTGTTTTTCACGCAAGGTGTCTCGCTGCTCACGCAATTGCCGATATTCCAGGTCACGGCGCATATCGATGCGTAGCGCCGTGGTTAACTCATCGGCACTCAAGAGTAGATTTTCGTACAACGGGCTGGTCAACAACTCTACCCGTGCGAGCTCCCGGTTGGTGTCGGCATCCTCCAGGTAGCGGATGCCGGTGGCGATACTCCTCAGATTGACCGCTGGACTATCGAGCAATGGCACATCAAGAATGCTGGTAACGGACTCAACATTTGGCAGCGCCGATAACTCATCACGTAGAGAGCGAATGTCAGCCAACACAGCATCACTGAAAATCGGATCGTCCGGCGTGTAAGTAACCAGCAGATAGTCATCCGAGCCGTAACGTGCCCTGACAAAGCGATAGTAACTAAGGTCTTCGTCTCGTTCGAGCGTTAGCGAATCGGCGGAGGCATCGAGTGAAAAATACTGCGCGAACCAGCCGAGCGACAAAACGATGGCAACGACCGCCACGATGGTTGCGACTGGCCGTTTCAGTATAATGTTTTCGTAAATTTCGCTTAAGCCGGACAGCATTCCCTTCTCGTGTTGCGACCTTTTGTGACGAGGTGTCAGTTTCTGGCTGAGTGATCCTCAAGTACCTGAGCCACGCAGCATGTCAGTTTCTTGCCTTTCTCTATATGCAGGAATTCATTCGGGCCGTGCGCGTTTGATTTTGGTCCCAACAGGCCGGTCACCAGGAATTGTGCCTCGGGAAACTTTTCGCCAAGCATGCCCATAAAGGGAATGGTGCCGCCGGTGCCCATGTATACAGATGGTTTGCCAAAATAATCCTGCGATGCTTTTTCCATTGACGCTTCGAGCCAATCTGCGACGGGCGGCGCATTCCAACCCGCCATCGTGGATTCAACTTCGAATGATACTTTGGCAAATACCGGTGTATCTGCCTCAAGAATAGCTTTGACCGCCTCGGCAGCCTTATCCGCGTCAGCGGTTGGTGGCAGACGAAATGAAAGTTTTAACGTTGTGTTCGGCAACAAAGTGTTGCCGGCATTCACCAGTGCCGGCATGCCATCCGCACCCGTGACGGTGAGCGCGGGTCGCCAGTTGTTATTCAACAGCAATTCGTAGATCGATTCAGAGGGACTTGATTCTGGGTCGGCCCAGGGAAATTTACGATATACGGAGTCATCGAGAATCGATGCGGCAAGTTGCGCCTGCTGTTGTCTTTGCTCCGGTATATCAACGAATAATTCATCGATCAGGATTTCGCCAGAGGTCTCGTCTTCGATTCGGCTTAAGAGTTGCCGCAGGATGCGAAAACACGATGGCACAATGCCGCCGGCGCTGCCCGAGTGGACGCCTTCGGTCAGGACGTCTACACGCAACTTTCCAGTGAGATTGCCGCGCAGGGAAGTTGTGCACCAGAACTGGTCGTAGTTGCCGCACTCCGCATCGAGGCAGACCACCAGGCTGGGCGATCCAAGCCGATCGCCGAGGTGATCTATATAAAAGGGTAAATCGAAACTGCCGCTTTCTTCGCATCCCTCAATAAGTACGATGCAACGCGCGTGCGGCACTCCCTGTTCCTGCAACGCGCGAATCGCGGTAAGCGAGCCGAAAACCGCGTAGCCATCATCTGCACCACCCCGACCATATAGCTTGCCGTCCTTGATGACTGGCTGCCACGGATCGAGATCGTCGTCCCAGCCGCTGAATTCCGGCTGTTTGTCATAGTGGCCATACAGCAATACAACATCGTCGGACGCGCCGGGTATGTCAATGAATAACACCGGAGTCCGGCCCTCCAGGCGAATGACCTCAACCTGCATGCCTTTGATTGGCTGCGCTTTACACCATTTTTCGAACATGGAAACGGCTTCATCCATGTAACCGTGCTGCTCCCAGTCGGGATCGAACAGCGGCGATTTGTTTGGAATTTTGATGTATTCACACAGTTCAGGGATGATCGATTCGTCCCATGCCTGGCTGATAAATTCTTCTGTAGTCTGTTTATCCATAGCCTTGATTTTGGTCCCCTGCAAACGCAATGTTAGTGGTCAGGTCCAATCGACCACGTATATATATAGTGAATTAAAATGATTTCGAATCCAAGAGCAATAGTGATTAGCCGCAGCCTGGGCCTTTTCTTGCTGTTACTGGCAGTATCATCGAGCGCCGACGTCATCGTTGGTGGCAGCGGATCCCGCTGTAGTGAAGATCCCGCCTGTATCAATCGTCTGCACCCCGATATCCCAATGGTGGCGCGCGTTGCAGCAGGTGAGCGCATCGTCTTTATTGGTCGTGATGCCAGCGATCTGCATCTTGATCCGGATGAGTATTCCAGCGCGCCGGAGAGCCCGCGCGAGGGCCTCGGCATTGTGCACCCCCTTACGGGCCCGGTTTACATCGAAGATGCAGTTCCCGGTGATGTGCTGGCGGTGACCATAGTGGCCTTCAAACCTGGCAAAGTGGGCTGGACTTATGCATCTCCCGGTGGCTTTGGCGGCGACCAGGTCGGTACCGGGCAACGCTTCATCGTCTGGCGACTAAACGAGACCTATGCACAAAGCGATGCGTTGCCCGGTGTCAGAATTCCCAATGCAAGTTTCCCCGGTGTTATAACCACCATGCCGGGCCCCTTCGAGCTGGAAATGATGCTGGGCCGTGAGCAGCAATTGGCAGATAGTGGCGGTGCGGTCCTGACGCCCGATCCACACCTGGCCGAGCCTTCATCTTTGTGCGGTCCTGAGGGGAGTAAACAACAGGAGTGCCTGCGCACAATCCCACCACGAGAACATGGCGGCAATATGGATATTCGCTATATCGGTGTTGGCGCTACTGTATACCTGCCATGTTTCATAGAAGGCTGCGGGCTCGCGCTCGGCGATTTTCATTACGCTCAAGGTGATGGCGAAGTATCGGGCACTGCGATCGAGATGGATGGCGAAATAACTGTTACCACGCGCATTGTGAAAGACGGGCCGGATTTGTCACGCGGCCCGCATTACGAGGGCCCGGTTTCGTTGCTCGCGATTCCGTCCACCCGCTTTTATGCGACCACGGGCTTTCCTTTGAAACGCGCGGGTGACGTGCCACGCGATATTGCCTACCTGGCCTCCAGCAAAGTCGCCGGCCTGACTAATCTTTCCAAGGACGTCAATCTTGCCGCCGTCAATGCACTGGTGTCGATGATTGACTACATTGTCGATGAGTACGGTTACGATCGAACTCAGGCCTACCTGATCGCCAGCGTCGCGGTGGATTTGCGCATCGGCCAGTTGGTCGATGTGCCGAATGTTGGTGTCACCGCGATATTGCCGCTGGACATTTTCGTGCAATAGCTGTTGCCAGGCACCCGGGGTTGGAACGACATAGTCGTCGATTGCCAGCTACTGCGAAATCTCCGCTTGTGGTGGTGCGGTGCGTACGGCGATTCCGATTTTTGTGATTAATTGATCGCCACTGACGGGCTTGGTGATTATTTCGAGCGCGCCAGCTGTCAATGCGGAAGTTGCCAGTGGGCCATCCGGGTGTGCGGTTAGGATGATTGTCGGAATATTTAAGTCTGATTTCGTCAATTTTTGCAGTAGCTCGACGCCGCCCATGCGCGGAAACCGCAGATCGAGGACCAGGCAGTCGGGGAGGGCGCTGCGTTGTATTTCTTCCAGAAACGACTCACATGATTTATAAGTTTTTGCCCGCCACCCATTCATTTCTATCAGGATCTTGATCGGATCGCTGACAGAGTCGTCATGATCGACCACTGCGATAGATAGCGTACGGGAATTAGCCATGAGTTGGTCGAAGTAGGGCGGCGGCCTGTTAGTGATTATTGGCCAAGCCTATTTACTCTGAAGCGGTCAGGATACTAGGGTATGTACCTACGTTCCGCCAAAGCAATCTGCTGAAAATCGCTTAAAAACCGCTACAGGCAGGCCTTGTTTATCAGTGCGATTAGCCGGTCAGGATCGACCGGTTTATGTAATACGTCACAAAGTACCAGGCCAGCCGCTTCGATATGCTTACCAGAGGTATCACCGGTCACAAGAATCGTCGGCAGGTCCTCGCCGGCAAGTTCACGAATATGACGGACAACATCGATTCCGTTGCGGCCGGGAAGCCGATAGTCGGAGACAATGATGTTGGGTCGCAGTCCACCCTCAATCTGATCTATGGCCTCACCACCGTCCAAAGCTGTTTGTACGTCAAATCCTTCAATCTCCAGCAACATCTTTGTCGCATCGACGATCGCAGGGTCATCTTCGACGATCAGTACTTTGATTTTCTGCTCACGAGACAGGTGAGTATGAGTAGGGTCGGCGATCGTTTCGGATTCGACTATGGCGCCACCCAGTGGCACCGTAACAGAAAAAGTTGAGCCCTGTTTTGGCGTGGAGTGTACGTCTAACTCGTGCTCAAGCAATCGTGCTATTTGTCTGACAATCGCCAAACCGAGCCCGAGTCCTTTGCGCCGATCGCGAACCGGATTCTCCAGCTGAAAGTATTCTTCAAATATTGTTTCCAGCGCGTCCGGCGGAATGCCAACACCAGTGTCAGAAACTTCGATCCGGATTTTCTGTCCATCTGCAATGCACGAAATACATACCTCGCCGGACTCCGTGTAGCGAATTGCGTTGCCGACAAGATTCTCGATGATCCGCGCTAATAAAGAAGGGTCACTCATCGCAGTCAATTGCGTCGGTTTGATACGCAATATCAGTCCCTTTTCCTCTGCATACGGTGCGTTGTCAGCCTGGATCTGATCCAGGATTGTTTGCAGCGCGAACTTACTTTGCTCAGGAACAACGAAGCCACTATCGAGCTTGGATATGTCAAGCAGTGCGTCAAGTATCTCGCCCATTGAATCGAGTGACTGGCGCATCTTGTTAACGATTTCCAGGACATATGGCTCTTCGAGTCGTCGGGATAGAATCGACAAATACAAGCTGACCGATTGAAGGGGCTGGCGAACGTCATGGCTGGCGGCGGCCAAAAAACGTGTCTTGATAGCAGTTGAGCGGTCCGCTTCGGCCTTAGCCTCTCGCAGCGACGTTGCAGCCGCTTCCTGATCCGTAACGTCATAACCAGTATTCAATACGCCGATTATTTTTCCGTCTGCGTTCTCCAGTGTTTTGGAATGCCATTGAACTAGTCGTTGATCACCGTTCTTCGTAACGATGGCATTGACATATCCCTCGTTTATTCCTTCGCGCATAACCATCGCGAAGAAATCCTGGATCGTTTGGCGTTCGGCCTCGGGTATAAATGTTGCGAACCAGTCGAGTCCCAGCAACTGACCGGCTTTGTAGCCGGTCAGTTCTTCGAAATGGGGATTGGCAAGAGTAATTCGGCCCTTCGAGTCCAGGACGAGGACGATTCCCTGTTGCGTCGATATCAGATTGTCAGAGAAGCTTTTTTCAGCCCGCAATTGTTCGTTAGCCTCCATCAGCTCCCTGGTAGCTTTCTGTGACTCTGTGATGTCCCGAATTGCGGCAACGACGACTGTTCGATCGTGAATCTGAACGGGGCTCAGTTTTACATCAATAGGGATATCTGTTCCGTCCTTTTGCCGCGCATACAAGTCCAGCGCCTTACCCATTGTTCGAACTTTTGGATTGTCGGCGAACGCCTGGCGATATTTCAGATGGTCGTTTCGAAATCGATGCGGGATGAGTAATTCAACGGGCTCACCAATCAACTCATCACGCGTGTATCCAAACAATTTTTCAGCCTGCACATTGACGCGTTCTATGCGACCGTCAACCGCAACGAGCAAGGTCGCATCTGGTGCGGCATCGAAAAGATCATCTGCGCCGACGTAAGCTGATTCCTTATTCTTATTTTTGTCGGACACCATTTGTTCCCAATGAAATCAAATCCATTTGAGTAGCGGTGCAGGCCCTTGTCGATCCGAGGGAGGTTTGAAGCATAACATCAAGTGGCTTGCGGGCTCGGTAAAAGCAGCGCCATGGCAGTGAGAATGTAGAAAAACGCAGCTGTGGTCGTGGATCTGCTTGAATTTAAGCGTGATATCGCCGCTGAATGAATTATTGTCCGGATGGGTCAATCTCGAGTTTCAACGCGATTAGTTCCAACAGGTCCTTGAGTGAAATGACGCCAACCAGCCGATCGCCGTCAACCACCATATAGCGTGATGGAGTGTCCGGCCGGACCATGGTCGATAGCAACTTTTCTGTTTCCATATCGGCAATTTCACCTGTAAATTCAAGCATATCCACAACCCAGCTGCATTTGAGTAGCGGTGCAGGCCCTTGTCGATCCGAGGGGGTTTGCAGCATAACATCAAGTGGCTTGCGGACTCGGTAAA
>PVMS01102139.1_pt1 | contig 10274 bp, 8 predicted proteins | sample 1853461 | NCBI WGS metagenome assembly PVMS01 (sample SAMN08582032, study PRJNA380276) | Marine sediment metagenome, whole genome shotgun sequencing project. | isolation source: ocean sediment barecode stripped | collected 2017
AATTTGGCTATTTAGTTCGTCATCCTGGACCTTCGCCAGACTTCTTTGATTGGGCTTTAGACATGAAACTTAAGATTGTAGCCGTGGATTGCGGATGTGTTGATCTCCCTCGTTGTTGATATCTCCGATGCGGTCTCTGATTACAGTTTATATACACCGCAAATGATCACTGATCGAGCTATTGTGAACGAGGGAGATATTCTGATTATCAACACCGGCTATCATAAATATGGCTGGGATCAACCGGATGTTTACAACCAGAACGCGCAAGGTGGTGTCGAAAATAAAGAATTTGGCTATTTAGTTCGTCATCCTGGACCTTCGCCAGACTTCTTTGATTGGGCTTTAGACATGAAACTTAAGATTGTAGCCGTGGATTGCGGATGTGTTGAACACCCGATGAATACGAATCTGCGATATATGCACGCAAGAGAATTTGAAAAGGCAGAAGCCAAGTTGCTTGAGGATCATGGGCAATCATGGGATGAAATGTACCCACCTGAAGAATATTATGAGCTCACTCATTTGCGACTGCCTAAAGCTCATCTGTTGATGGCTGAATCGTTGGGGGGTGAGATAGATAAACTAGCGAACCAGCGGGCTTGGATAATGATCCAACCTATCCCTTTTATGGAAGTTGAGAGCGCTTGGTGCCGGGCTGTAGCTCTTCAAGCGCCGGAATTCATGACAGAGACCGAATTCAACGATTTTATGAATTCGGTTGATATGTTGGACATGACCCTGCCTTTTAGCGTTCAGACGCCGCAATGGGCAAATTATGAACCTCTGAGCGTTAGATACACTAAGCGAGTAGGGGGCCAATACTTTGGAATGGGTCGAAATGGCTCGATTTGTCGGGCAAGTTTTCACCTTGCTTCTCACATGGATGGAGAAAAACACTTTTGGTCTGCAGGTAAGACTATCGGAGAAACGCCTTTAGATTATTGGATAGGCGCCGGAGCAATTGCCGATATATCTCATCTGGTAAGCAATTCAAGTGTATATACACCCGATATGATCGAAAGCGTGGTTGAGGTTAGGGAAGGCGATATATTAATCGTTAAGACCGGTTGGCATCAATATGGATGGAACAGTCCTGAGTCAGATGAGTTTCGCTATATGATAAAACATCCAGGTCCTTCACCTGATTTTGCTGACTGGTGTGTTAGTAAGGGCATTAAGTGGCTGGGGATAGACTGCGTAGCCATGGAACATCCTATGAATACAATACAGCGACTTTGGCATCCCAAAACCTTCGAAGAAGCTGACCGAAAATTGCAGAAATCCTATGGTAAAGATTGGGATGAAATGTACCCGTTGGATAAGTATTATCAAGATATGCATCTCAATTTGTTTCCAAAGGGAATAGTGCATGCTGAAAATCTCGGGGGAGATTTGGCAGATGCTAGAAGTGGCCGGTATTTTCTCGCCAGTTTCGTTCAGAAAGGCATGGAAACAGCCTCGATGTGGGGCCGATTTATTGCCTTCAAAGAGATCGACGAATAAAAGAAGGATTGTGGCATCATCATGACAACTCGAAATTTTGGTCAACGAATAAAGCGTAATGAAGATCCTCGTCTTTTAACGGGGCAGGCCTTGTTTGTTGACGATGTTCATTTGCAAGATATGTTGCACGCTGCCTTTGTGCGAAGCCCTTATGCTCATGCCCATATTGCTAGTATTGATACGTCGGCAGCTCTTGAGATCGAAGGCGTTATAGCCATTTTTACGGCTGACGATTTGGGAGACTACTGGAAGCCTGGTCCATTACTGGTATCACCTCCACCAATAAAGGACATTGTATTTCACGAGCGAACCCAGGTGCCTCTAGCCAAAGATAAGGTCCGGTTTGTAGGAGAACCCGTGGTGCTTATTTTGGCGGATAGTCGCTATATTGCTGAGGACGCTGTCGACTTAGTTTGGGTTGATTATGATCCGTTGCCTGCGGTAGTTGATCTCGAATTAGCACTTCAGGAGGATAGCGCCTTTGTCCATGATGATGTCGGTTCCAATGTTGCCGCCCATGTGATCCAGGAGAAGGGTAATTATGAGGAAATTCGGGATAAAGCAGATCTAATTATCTCCAGACGATTCCTATATGATCGGGGTACCGCGGCCGCCATGGAGAATCGGGGTGTCGTTGCTGAGTGGAATTCTCTAACGCAACGACTAACTGTCTGGGATACAACTCAAGCTCCGGCGACAATTCGCAATGGATTGGCCAGCATGTTGGATCTTTCGGAAAACCAGGTCCGGGTCATTGCTCCCTTTATTGGTGGAGGATTTGGACCCAAAATTATGATGTATTATCAAGAGGAAGTGTTAGTCCCATGGGCGGCGATTCGACTAAACCGCCCGGTGAAATGGATCGAAGATCGCTCTGAGAATTTCGTGGCCACGACCCAAGAAAGAGGACAGATACACGATTCAGAGATGGCGATCACCAAAGACGGCCATATCTTAGGTATTCGCGATGTTTTCCTCCATGATACAGGAGCTTATGTGCCTTATGGTCTAACGGTCCCCATAAATAGTCAGTGCACTTTGCTTGGCAGCTATCACGTCCCTAATTACTACAGCGAGTTCAAGGCAATTTTTACTAATAAGACCATTGTTACTCCTTATAGAGGCGCTGGACGACAACATGGCGTTTTTGTGATGGAAAGACTGCTTGACATTGCAGCAAAACAGCTATCCATTGAAAAAAACGAAATTCGCCGCCGGAACTTCATCCAGCCAGATGCTTTTCCTTACCACAATGAAATAATGTTTCAGGACTTTACAGAGCTTGTTTACGATAGCGGAAATTACGAACCGGCCCTTGATCAAATTCTTGAACGTATCGGTTATGATGAATTTAAAGCCAAAATTCAACCCGAAGCCAGGAAAGAAGATCGATTGCTAGGAATCGGCATTGTCTCCTATGTGGAGGGGACGGGTATTGGACCTTACGAGGGGGCTCGAGTTCAAATTCATCCAAGCGGCCGGGTCAGTGTAGCGACAGGGATTGGAACGCAAGGCCAAGGTCATTTCACTATTTTCGCGCAAATTGTGGCCGACCAGTTAGGGGTTAAGGTTCGCGATATTGATGTTGTAACAGGAGACACCGATCAATTTTATTGGGGTGCAGGTACCTTTGCCAGCCGCGGAGCTGTCGTTGCCGGAAACGCCGTTAATGAGGCCGCGAAAGATGTGAGGGCGAAGGTCCTCAAGATGGCCGGGGATCTATTAGAAGCGGCCGAAGAAGATTTGGAATTAGTGGATGGCACGATACAGGTCAAGGGCGTGCCCCAAAGGTCTTACTCGCTTGGTACGTTGGCTAAAGAAGCAAACCCACTTAGGGGCGCTGTTTCACCTGGTACCCAGCCAGGGCTTGAAGCAACCAACTATTTTGGCCCCGAAAGAGGTGCTACAGCAAGTGGTGTTCATGCTATGATCGTTGAAATAGATGCCGATACATTGGATGTGACTATTCAAAAATACGTAGTCGTACATGATTGTGGCCATGTGATCAATCCACTCATACTAGATGGCCAGATTCATGGAGGCGTTGCGCAAGGGATAGGCAATGCTTTTTTTGAACAGCTGATCTACGATGAAAATGGTCAGTTATTGAACGGATCGTTTATGGATTTCCTGCTGCCAACTTCTTTGGACGTTCCCAGAATCGAAATAGGTCACGAAGTCACACCATCACCTTTGAATCCATTGGGCATTAAAGGAGCAGGGGAAGCAGGAGCCATACCTACGGGTGCTTTGTTCGTTCAAGCGGTTGAAGATGCGTTCGATAATCCGAATCTGGAAATACGGGAAATTCCTCTGAGCCCGAATCGGCTTTGGGAACTGTTAGAAGAAACAATCCTTATAAACTAGAGAAGAATAAGGCAGCCAATTTAGGCTGGCTATATAAGACCACCCTTTTTCCCAGCCGCCACTAAACCGGGAGAGAGCCAGTAAAAATCTTTTTGCGATAGACCCTAAACGTATTTATTCCTTGGTCAACGACTCTGTACAAATATAAGCGAATAGTCGCGTAAATACAGTTTTTTGGGTGTTTCCGAGCAAATCTTATGTAGTTTATCTGAACAACGTCAGAATTGGGATAATAACCTGGAAAAGCCACAGGCATCGCATAAACTACAGGCTGATGATTGATTATAGGAATCATACAAACAAATGGAAATCAAATTAGCAAAATTTTCTGAATTCCGACAAAGCTGGGTGTATCGTGGAACTTCAAGGTAAACACATCCTAGTAATTGATGACGAACCGCTGATGTGCCAGTTGGTGAAGTCAATTTTTACAAATGAGGGCTCGATTGTCACGACCGCATTGAGCGGTAGAGAAGGTCTGCGTAAACTCGGTGAACGAAAACCAGACTTGATCCTGCTAGATATCCTTATGCCTGGGGAAAGTGGGTGGGAAATCTGCCAAAGGATCCGAGACTTTTCGAAGGTTCCCGTGATCATGTTAACCGCTCGCAGTGGTGGGGAAGATGAAGTTCGGGGGCTTGATGTTGGCGCAGATGATTACGTTACAAAGCCATTTGATCGGGATGTCTTGGTTGCCCGAAGTAAGGCGGTCTTGAGGCGAATCGAGGCAAAGGTAGTCGACGGTGAGCCCTCTAATTATGACGATGGCTATCTCGCAGTCGATCTATTAGCCCATCGTGTTCGGATAAATGGTAATCCAATAAGATTAAGCGCAACAGAATATAATTTACTGGCACATCTGTTGCGAAATGCCGGCCGTGTATGTACCTTTTCCAATATTCTGGAATCAGTATGGGGCGAACAATACCGTTACAGCGATGAATACGTTCACGTTTATATCTGGCATCTGCGACGCAAACTTGAACCGAATCCTAAGAAGCCCGTGTATCTAATAAGCGAGCATAGTGTTGGTTATCGCTTTGATCAATTTAAGCCAGCATAAGATAGGTTGCAAGTCTTCAATTAGTGGCACTCTTTTAATTAGCCCTCCGAGTCAACTTCCCAAAAATTTCCCCTAGTAAAATGAATTTATTCCGACGTTCGGACGAACGCCCGGTAGAAAAAATATGCTGCCAATTATTGGATTGCGGTATCTGGCCGATCTAGAATTTGGCAGTCTCAATTTACTCCTATCTATTGTCTTGGTTCAGTTCCCCGACTATCATAACGGAATATCTAGCGTTTTCAGAAGGAGAGTATTTCCCCATGCGGTTTGATGATAAAAAAGTGTTGGTAACGGGCGCCTCACGCGGAATAGGTAGGGCAATTGCCAGAAAATTTGCTGATTCAGGCGCCTCCTTGGCGATTCATTATCACAAAGAGCAAGCTGCCGCTGAAAAAACAATAAATATGCTGTTAGGCGGATCACACTATATGTTTAAGGCTGATTTAGGCATATCTGCAGAAACTCGTCAGCTCGTTGAAGCGGTTGTCAACAAAATGGGAGCCATTGATATTTTGGTGAATAATGCCGGCATCTATCGCCCCCATCCATTGGCAACGGTTAGTTTCGAGGAATGGCAGGATTCCTGGTTGAAAACACTTGCCGTTAATCTGCTAGGTCCAGCTAATGTCACTTATTGGGTATCACACCAAATGATTAAACAAGGAGGCGGCCGAATAGTTAATATCTCGTCTCGCGGCGCATTTCGAGGTGAACCTGAGGCACCGGCCTATGGGGCGAGCAAGGCTGCTCTCAATTCCATGAGTCAATCTCTTGCCCAGGCACTTGCACCCCACAATATTTTTATTTCAGTCGTTGCCCCCGGATGGGTTGATACAGATATGGCGGCCGAATCGCTAAATGGGCCTGAAGGTGAGCAAATTCGTCGCCAGAGCCCCCTTAACCGGGTGGCCTCGGCCGACGAGGTGGCCCATGCTGTCCTATTTCTTGCCTCTGAGGGTGCTGATTTTGCGACGGGCAGTATCTTGGATGTGAATGGGGCTTCCTATCTTCGCAGCTGATAAGAAGCTATTCACGATTCGTGAGGTTTGTCCGGGAAGTTTGGGGTTGACTCAACAGCCAACTGGTTTGATAAAAGAGCCATTTGAAATCCAGGTCAGGATTTAGAAAGTTGATGTTATTTCAATTTAGGCAGTGTGAAAATCGCGAATGCCGATTTCGCTATCCTGCAAAAACCAATGATCAATCAGTTGCTAGTTGTCCGGCCTGTGGCAACATGACTCGCGTTGTCGCTCAAATTGCCGGTTCTCCGGATAAACAAGTTATAGAACGTCCTACAACCACGAATACTATTGAAGCTCTTCTAGATAATATTCGGAGTGGATATAATGTAGGCTCAATCTTTCGAACGGCCGATGGCTCTGGCATTAGTCATTTGCATTTGACTGGAATAACCTCGACGCCAAATCAGACGAAAGTAATAAAGACCGCCCTTGGGGCTGAAGAAAATGTAGCCTGGACCTATCGTCTGAATGGTCTGGAATCAATTGAAGATCTCAAAAGTAAAGGTTACAGGATCTGGGCGATTGAGAATAATCTGTCCGGCGAATCGCTGTTTAATCTCAAATTTCCCCTGCAAAATTACGCGCCGATTTTAATTGTTATTGGAAACGAAATCGCGGGAATCGATCCTGGTATCTTGAAGCTTTGTGATCGAATACTTTATTTACCTATGCTAGGAATTAAACGATCGCTTAACGTTGTAATTGCTTTTGGAATCGTTGCCTATTATCTAAGATTTGGGGACCAGGCATCGCTTGCGTAGCAAGAATCGTGTCCAAACGGAATCAATGCTGAAAGCAAAGGCAACGCTGACTACACCATCCGTTTACCGCTGGTTAGCCTCTAGCGATAAGACATCTTATATGGCCGGAATCTATCGAAGAAGCTGTAACCTGCTGAATGGTAAGGGTCGATTTCTGACCCTGGCATTACCCGAAGTAGGTCCAGGCCCGTTTACAATGGTAATCGAGTTAGAAAATCCTGGAAACACAGATCTTAGAAAACTGATCGATTCGAAGAGCCGGATTATAGTCGGGAAGAAATCCCTGGCTGTTGGTCAACTGATGATAAGGATCGACCAGGCTAATAACTGGAATTCTCAACCCGATTGGAACAATTTTAACAACGTTGTAGATATTTCGTGGTTGGGAACCGTACGACAATTCATACTTTCCAATGCTCCAGCCTCCAGTTTCGCTTTTCTTCTGAACAATAATGACATTGGTCCTTATTACCGAGAGGCGATGGCCGGTTGGCAATTACTAGAACAGGGGCTTGATGAATGGAATATCACGCAAACCTTGAAGGGGGTTAACCGTCTCGCTGGACTAGGTATCGGATTAACCCCGGCTGGAGATGATTTCTTGTTAGGTGTCATTTATGCATTATGGATGAATTTAACACCACCAGAAGCAAAAGCGTGGTCTGCTAATATCCATCGGTTGGCGGCCTCCCGAACAACACGATTATCAGCATATTGGCTAGAGGTTGCCTCAGAAGGGCAGGCCTCAAAACCCTGGCACGACTTTCTAGAGGCGATAGATAAAATGAATGATGTTAGAATACGGCAGACAGTAAGTTCACTGATTTCTTATGGTCACACTTCCGGTTTTGATGCCCTTGTTGGTTTTATTTTGGCTTCCACAAAGTTATTGAAAACGAGCTCAGAATTCAATTGACATGATCAATCCTGGCAGTACAATAGCAACACCCGGGCCATAGATATGACCACTTCCCTATCCCAGTCTGAAACAAATACAGCAAACGAGCCAGAATCTGGGCAAACAAGTTTTTTAACGCAGCTTGGATTGTCACGCTATGTCTGGCGAATTCTCACATTTATTGTCCTGATAATTCTTGTTGCTTTGCTTTGGGAGGGAGCTAAGTGGATAGGTGGTAATCCTTGGCGAGCTGATGAAAACCCCTTCAATATAACCCACACGAGCCTCCATTTCGCTGGAAAGTTGCGTCTGATTTGAATTTGCCTCATCTTTGGGATATAGCGAAAGCCTTTGCTGAACCAGCTCGGCGCAACGGTCCTCCGCTTTCATCGCTCTTGATCGGCTCGGCCGTATTTACATTTCGTGAAGCTGTATCCGGATTCCTAATTGGCTCTTTTTTTGGACTCCTGTTGGGAACACTACTAGCCCACTCTTCGCTTATGGAGAGGGGATTGATGCCCTATGTTGTTGCCTCTCAAACGATTCCGATTTTAGCAATTGCCCCAATGGTCATTATTTGGCTTAAGGCAGGTTGGGTTTCAGTTGCGATAATTTCTGCGTATCTTACCTTTTTCCCAGTAACAATTAATACGTTGCGAGGACTCAGGTCGCCAGATCCTATCAATGTCGAACTGATGCGTTCATATGCCGCTAGCAACCTGCAAACACTATGGAAGCTGAGGTATCCAGCTGCGCTGCCTTATATCTTTACGGCATTAAAGGTTTCAGCTACGGCGAGCGTTGTCGGAGCCATAATTGGCGAATTACCATCTGGCATTCGAGACGGTCTAGGTGGGGCGATTCTTAATTTCAATCAGTATTATATTTCAGGCCCAGCAAAATTGTGGGCAACCATCGCAATAACTGCCATATTGGGTATCATCTTTTTTCTAATTATTGCTTTAGCGGAAAGAGTTGTTCTTCACGGTCGAGTTCGGGGTGACATCAGCTAGATTCCATATAAAGGTATTTACCGTCAATGTCAGGTCTGAAACGAAGAGTGCGTCGGCGAGATATGGATGAATTAATAGCATGAATGCTATGTCTGAACAATCTTCTGTTGTCACGCTTAAAGGTGTGACCAAGATCTTTGGTGAGGGAAATGAAAATCAAGTCCTGGCCTTGCAAGATATTGATCCGGATGCTCGTTCGGGCGAATTCATTTCACTTATCGGACCTTCTGGATGCGGTAAATCGACCTTATTACGACTTGTTGGCGACCTGATATCGCCGACAAATGGAAGTGTTCAAGTTAATGGAAAAGCAGCCCATCAGGCGCGACTTGATCGGGATTACGGAATGGTGTTTCAGGCGCCTGTGTTATATGAATGGCGCAGCGTTAGGAAGAATGTGCAGTTGCCGTTGGAGTTGATGGGTTATGGTCGTAAGGATCGGCGTACCGTCGCTCAAGAAATGCTCGAGTTAGTTGAATTGGGCGATTTTGGCAACCATTATCCGTGGCAGCTTTCTGGCGGTATGCAACAACGTGTTTCCATAGCTAGAGCTCTGGCATTTAGCCCATCGCTGCTGCTCATGGATGAACCTTTTGGTGCCTTGGATGAGATGACCAGGGAACGAATGAACACTGAGCTTCACGATATCTGGCGTCAAACAAAAACGACTGTGATATTTGTAACTCATAGCATTCTAGAGGCAGTTTTCCTTTCGACTCGGGTCATATTCATGTCTGCCCGCCCAGGGCGCATCGCAAAGATTATTGAAATAGATCTACCTGTGCCCAGAGCATCTGAGATGCGAGGGGATGACCATTTTTTTGAATTGGCAAATGAATTGCGGGATGCTCTTCGCCAGTCAGAGAGTGGCCAAAGTGACTAGAAAGGGACGTGATCATGGCACTTCAGGTGTTACTGAGGTTGATGTCACCGGTTTTAGTGATGTCGCTGAAGCAGTGGATGCCACAGTCCAACCAAGGGAAAGTTGGCTGAGAATTTCGGAGTTTTTAAGTCGTTATGGGCCGGCCATCTTTATATTTGTCTTTGGAATTATCCTTTGGGAATCATCAGTTAGGGTCTTTGAAATTCAGAATTTTTTGCTGCCGGCTCCCAGTAGAATCGCTGGAACATTCACTGAAGATTTTGACTTACTCATCCATGTTGGTTGGTTCACGACGAAAGAGGCACTTGGTGGATTCTTCATTGGCAGCACATTCGGTGTTGGGGTAGCCTTAGCGACTGCCCGCTGGACAACAGCCAGCGAGAGTTTGATGCCCGTCGCTATCGCAGCTAACTCTGTACCGATAATTGCCTTTGCCCCAATACTTAATAATTGGTTCGGAATTGATAATCCGCTATCCAAGATGATGATCGTAACGGTCATCGTTTTTTTCCCGGTGATGATCAATACAGTGCGGGGCTTGACACTTGTCGATCCTTCCGCATTGGAGCTAATGCGCTCTTATGCGGCTGGCGAATTTCAAATCTTATTCCGACTTCGATTCCCAAATTCCTTGCCATATATGTTTAATGCCTTTAAGGTGGCGGCCGCTTTAAGCATGATTGGAGCGGTTGTGAGCGAATATTTCGGCGGTAGTCGGTCGGCCTTAGGGGTCTTTATTACCCAGGAAGCGGCTCAAT
>PVMS01120158.1_pt1 | contig 10274 bp, 6 predicted proteins | sample 1853461 | NCBI WGS metagenome assembly PVMS01 (sample SAMN08582032, study PRJNA380276) | Marine sediment metagenome, whole genome shotgun sequencing project. | isolation source: ocean sediment barecode stripped | collected 2017
CGGGTTCGCCGTGGTGCCGGATGAGTAAATCATGAGGCATGGTTCGCCGAGCGCCGCCTGGCTACGCCGCTGCCATGCCTGTCCCGGTGTAATATTTTCGGCATGGTCCATGAATTGGCTGAACGAAACAATACCGTCCTGCCCGGGATCCTCCATCATGATGACGCTGCCCAGCAGGGGCGCGGATTCCAGTCTGAGCGAAAGTGGATCGCCCCCTGATTCCAACCCCGGTATTGATTCGTAAAGTAGCTCGGCAAAGTTGACGTAATCGGCGATGCGATTGGTGGTGAACAACAGTTTCAGGTCGGCGTTTTCAATGACATAAGCTAGTTCGGTGGTCTTGTAGCGTGCATTGACCATCACGGCCACGGCACCGGACAGCGCAATGGCGAAGAGCAGATCCACGACCTCCACCAGGTTGGGCGACAGGATACCCACGTGATCGCCGGGCTGGACGCCCATGCCCTGCAGCGCGCGGGCTTTTTCCAGGGCGCGTTCGGCAAGCTGCGCGTATGTCAGCCGTTCAGCCGGAAATACCAGCGCTTCCCTGGCGGGCCATTTCTCTGCTGCACGTAACAACAGGTCGCCGAGCGTCGTGACTTCAATAATCGGTGAGCTCATTGTTGGACCTCCCAGCCTGCCGGGCACTATTCCTCTTCGTCTTCACCGGAACGCAGAACATCGAGTTCGTGGCTCAGGAAGTCGAGCAACCGCCCGGCGCGCTCCCCATCGGGGGACAGGTTATCCAGGACCATGCCTTCCATCATGTGAAGCGCCATATCGATGGCGGTTCGCAACTGCTCACGGCGTTTCAGCCATTCGGGAAAAAGCTCCAGCGCGGCGTAATAGCACTCTCTCCTGAAATTTTCCTGGGCGGGCCTGAAAATGGCGGCCAGTTCCCGGTCCTTGCGCGCCGCCAGCGCCAGGTCGATGAACACCATGAAAACAGGGTGATTAACGTGCTGCCACAGCGCTTCGATATTTGCCCTGGTTCTGGACCGGTTTTTCGGGATACTGGCTGCGGCTTTGCGGAAGGCTGACAAGCGCTTCTCGTGAAGGTGCTCAATGGTCGCCCGCATAACGTCGGTTCGGGACGGGAAATGGTGCCGCATGGCGCCGCGGGACATGCCCGACTCCTCGGATATCCGGACGTAGGTCGTATCGTGATATCCGTACCTGGCCAGGCAGCGAATGGTCGTGTCGATAATCAGGCGCCGGGTTGTCTGGCTCTTACGGGCCTGTTTACCCATGGACTTGCGGGATGAGGTGGTGTTTCTCGTGATCTGACTCATCAAGCCTGTTACCTGCGCGACCTTCCATTCTCGTTATTTACCGGGTTTGCAAAGATCATAACTTCACCTGAACGCCGGGATCACTTCGGCGCCAAAGCGCCGTATGCATTCGAGGTGGCTGTCGTGGTCGGGGCCGAGCGCAAAACGGAAGGTCAGGATCAGGTAGTCCATGCCCAGTTCCCGCTCCATCTTGCGAATGGCCTCAATGCATTCATGAGCGGGGCCCACCACGAAGCGATCGATGCGGTGCTGTTCGAATTTGAAGTCTTCCTCGCATTCTACCCCGGTCAGAGTGGGCTCCAGTTCGGTAATGAACCTCGGGACCTTTTGAAAATACATCCAGTGGTCGGACCTCACCAGGGGCCACCAGGTCTTCTCGACTTCATCCAGCGAATCCGCGATCCAGCCGTCTCTCAACAGCACCACCGAGATGTCCTCCAGGGTGCCATGTTCGCGTGCGGCCTCCCGGTAGACATCCGCCCAATGCTTCAGAACAGCGGTATTGTGCAATGGGTCGGTCGGCCAGGGGCAGCCATGGCGGGCAGCCCGCCTGACGCCCACTTCGGACATGGCACCGATCCACATCTTCGCGCCGCTGGGTGTCGGAGTAATCCTGCCTTTTGCCTGGAAGTGCTCGCCCTGGAAATCGAAGTCCCGGCCTGTCCAGGCTTCCCTGACCAGTTCTATCGCCTCGGTGAACCGGCCTACCTGGTCCTTTTTGTCCAGGCCCATGAGTTCAAACTCGGGCTCGAAATTGCCGATTCCCACCCCCAGCCTGAGCCGGCCGCCCGAGATCCGGTCGACGACGGCGCTGGCCTCGGCCGTCTGGACCGGGTTGTAGAATGGCAGCAGGTGAACCGTTGTTCCAATGTGGACACGCGTGGTGACAGCCGCCAACGCACCGAGCAGGGGAAACGGGCTGGGCAGGTAGCCGTCATCCATCATGTGGTGCTCAGGTACGAACACGCCGTCGAATCCAGCTTCCTCCGCGACCCGGGAAGCATGGATGGTTTCCCGCATTCGGCGGCCGATGTGCGCCCCGTTCGGGGGGTCCTGGATTCGAAACAGAATACCGAACTTCATGCCCACCGCCTGCGTAATAACGGTATCGGGAATTTGACTAATCCGAGCATTTGTACCAACATTAAAACCGCCACATATGTCTATTCTAAATGTATTAGAGTTAGTTGCAATAATAGGCTTATTAGATTAATTATTTTCTTACAAATACTTATGTAATACATATAGTTGTGTTTGTCTAAGCGGTGTGGTCTCCATTGGATGGCCAAAAACAAAATAAACAGCCATGATTGTTATCAAATGATCCTTTCACGATGTTGAAGCAGCGGTACCGTCATGATGTTTTACTGCGGAGTTGATACAGGAGGCACATTTACCGACTGCGCGGTCATCGATCAGTCTGGAAAAATCACCATCGCAAAACGCCCGTCCACCCCGGACGATTATTCAATCGGCCTGTTCAACGCATTGGAAGCCTGTGCAGAGCGAATGGGTATCAGTATCGACACTTTGATGCAAAACACGGAGCATTTGTTTCTCGGCACCACAGTAGGTACCAACGCGCTGCTTCAGATGAAAGGGGCGAAGACCGGGATGATCACAACCCGGGGCCACAGGGACAATCTCGCTATCATGCGTTCCGCCGGCAGGTCTGCAGGCCTGCCGATCGAGAAGCTCCTGCACGTATCCCGCCACCAGAAGCCTGCACCGCTCATTGTCCGGGATCTGATCCACGAGGTGAGCGAGAGAATGGACTGGAAGGGCGCTGTATTTCTTGACCTCAACGAGGCGGAAGCCGAACAGGCCATTCAGGCGTTACTACAGGAGGGTGTTGAAGCTATCGGTATCTGTTTCCTGTGGTCGATCGTCAACCCGGATCATGAGAAGAGGCTCAAGGAAATGGTCGCGCGCTTGGCGCCCGGGGTATTTGTCAGTTGCTCGCATGAACTGATTGCCAAGCGGGGTGAATACGAGCGGGCGGTGGGCACCGCCATTAATTGCTTCATTGGCCCAACCATGCAGCGTTACATTGAGAAGATCGAGGCCCGGACTGCATTACACGGCTACAAGAAACCCATACTCGTGCTGCAGGCAACCGGGGGTGTGGTTCCCTCCCGCGAGGTGATCCAGACGCCTTTGTACACCATCGGCTCCGGACCCGCTGCCGGTGTCACCGGAAGCGACTACCTCGCGCATGAAATGGGCCACAAAAACACCATCGTCACCGACATGGGCGGCACCAGTTTCGAAGCGGGAATCATCTATGACGGGCATTCTCTGAATGCTTCCGAAACGATAATCAACCAGTACGTTTTTTCCATGCCGCGCCTTGACGTGCAGTCCATTGGCAGCGGCGGCGGGTCGATCCTGTGGGTGGACGAAATCAGTTGTACGCTTAAGGTTGGGCCCGAAAGCGCCGGAGCCGACCCCGGCCCGGCCTGTTATGGAACGGGCACATTGCCCACGATAACGGATGCGAACCTGGTGCTGGGTTTCCTGAATCCGGACAATTTTCTCGGCGGGACCATGAAGCTGGACAGGGAAAAGGCCGTCAAGGCCTTGCAACCCCTGGCGAAAAAAATGGGCATGGATATTCATCAGTTCGCCGCCGGCGCGGTAAGGATCGCCGAAGCAAGGATGGCTGAGCTTATCCGGCAAATGAGCCTGCAACGCGGGTTTGATCCAAGGGAATTCGTGATCTTTGCTTACGGGGGGGCGGGACCGGCCCATGCCTGCGAGTACGCAAGAGAACTCGGCATCAAGCGCATCGTTGTTCCGCTGGGCACGATTTCCGCAGCCTGGTCCGCTTTCGGCACATTGTGTGCGGACATTCTGCATGTCTATGAAAGAAGCGATCTTCTTTCTCAGCCCTTTGACCTGGGTCATATCAACCGGACCTTCGCCACGCTGGAATCGGAGGGGCGTCAACAACTGGCGGAAGACGGAGTAACAGCCGACCGCATCGAGATTCAGCGATTCGTCGAAGTGAAATACAGGATGCAGATTCATCAATTGCCTGTGCCTGTGCCGCCGGGCGAACTGGATGAAGCTGCCCTGGGACAGGTCCTGGAGCGGTTCGAGGAGATTTATGAAAGTTTTTATGGCAAGGGTTCCGCCTACCGGGAAGCAGGGGTCGAAATCGGCCTGTTCAAGGTTAACGCGATTGGAAAAATGATCGAGCCCGCCATTCCTGAATTTCCCTCATCCACTGACAAACCGCGCCCGGCCTACCGCAGTATCTACTGGCGGGACAGCGGGGAACATATCGATACGCCCGTTTATACAGGTCCGGACCTGGCGCCTGGTCAAGTGATTCATGGGCCGGCAGTGGTGGAATACGCGGAGACGACTATCGTCGTTCAGCCCTTTGCCAGCGGGATGCTCGATTCCTCCGGTAGTTTCATCATCGAACTGGAGGACCGGGCACCATGAGCATGCAGGGGGACATCAGGTGGGACGGCAAGGTTTATCCCTACATTCCTTCCGATCCTTTGCAAATCGACCCGGGCATCCGCCTGCACAGCGCGGTGTCGGAAGACCTCGATCCGATCAGCTTCGAGGTAATCCGGTATGCCATGTGGAACATCAACGTGGAGCAGGGCAATACGCTGTTGCGTGTGTCCGGCTCGCCGATCGCGGCGTTCGGACATGATTTCAATCCCTGCTTGCTGGACGAGAGCGGGGATTTCGTCTTTTTCGGGCCTTTTCTACAGTATTTGTCATCGGCCAGCGGGTCAGCAGTCAAGTGGACGCTTGAAAACCGCTCTGCCAATCCCGGAATCAGGGACGGGGATATTTTCCTGACCAATGATCCCTGGGTGGGCGCTATCCATCAGGCTGACGTGTGCATCTTTGCGCCACTGTTCTGGGATGGCGAATTGTTCTGCTGGTTTGCCAACACGCTGCACCAGTGGGACCTGGGCGGCACTACGCCCGGGGCGTTCAACCCGATTTCCCAGGATGTGTTCTGGGAAATCGGCTGTATTCCGCCGATCAGGATCGTCGAGCAGGGAGAACTCAGGAAGGATCTCGAAGAGGAGTACATTCGGCGCTCCAGGATGCCGCAGTTGGTGGCGCTGGACCTCAGGGCGCAGATCACCGCCTGCAATGTCGCGCGCGATCGTATGCAGCAGCTGATTGCCAAGTACGGGCCGGAAGTTGTGAAGGGTGTCATGAAACGGCTGCAGGACAATTCCGAGGCTTCCTTTCTGAAAAGACTGGAAACGATACCCGACGGCACCTGGTGCGAAGAATCGTGGATAGAACTGGCCCGCGAGGGTGACCGCAACGTTTACCGAAATGTCCTGCGACTGACCAAGAAGGGCAACAAGCTAATTTTTGACAACGAGGGCACGGCTCCGCAGATCGGCTCCATCAACTGCACGACCATCGCCTGGAAAGGCGCTATCGCCGCGATGATTTCCGCGCAAATGCTGTTCGACCAGATGTTTGTCATCGAAGGGGCTTACCGACACATGGAATTCAGGCCCACGCCCGGCACCATGACCTGTGCCAGGTTCCCGGCCGGCGTGGTCTCTGCACCACCGACGGTGCTGTTGCAGACGATCGGGCTGGCCGGCCTGGTGATCTCGCGCATGCTGTGCTGCTCGACGGACAGGGAACTGCAAAAAGAAGTACAGAGTTGCATGGGAGCCCTGTGTTTCCCGATTGACGCGATTGCGGGCATCGACCAACGAGGCAACGAATACGCTTCATTCCTGCTGGACCCGGTCGGTGGTGCGCTGGGAGCGTTATCGTGGAAGGATGGTGTGAATACCGGGGGCTGGCCCTGGGACCTGCAAAGCACCATGCCCAATGTGGAAGACAATGAGCTTTTTTATCCATTGCTATACCTGTGGAGAAAAGAAATTCCGGACTCGGGCGGAAGCGGCAGGTTCCGGGGTGGAAACGCCGCTGAAATCGCCTATGTCCTGAACGATACTGAGTCCATCACGCACTACACCACCGGTGGCCATACCATGATTCCCGGACCCGGCCTGTACGGTGGAGATCCCACATCCCGAACCCGCTACATGATGATCACGGATGCCGGTATTTCTGAGGCGCTGGCGCAGCACGGAAAAATGCCAGGCGGCCTTGATGAGATCGGCGGCGAGCACAACAATGTATCTCCGAAGACGGGTGGCGTGGTGCAACAGACCGGGGATGTTTTCTCGCTGGCCTGGACCTCCGCCGCCGGTTACGGCGATCCGCTCGAGCGGGATCCGCAACTGGTCGTTCGCGACATAGACAACGCATACGTCAGCGAGGCCTGGGCGGAAAAAAGAAATGGCGTTTGTCTGCAAGGGGACGGGGCCCTGGACACGGACAAGACACACGCCCTGAGAGAGAAAATGAGACGTGAAAGGCTGTCGCATGCCCCCGCAGCGCAGCGCCCCGGCAGGATTATCGAGGTGGGTCCGGGGGAAATTCGCGTGTCCGAAGGCCTGGTCCTGGCGAAGTCCGGCGGCAAAGATTTCTACATCTGCAGCAAGTGCCGGAGCCTCATCCAGGAAGCGAATGAGAACTACAAGACCGGTTGTAGCCGGAAGGTAACGGACGTCAGGGACGTCGGCCTCGCTCCCATCGATCCCGGCCAGTTTATCGACGATGAAATCGAGTACCGGGAATACTTCTGTCCCGGTTGCGGCCTGCTGATGCAGGGTAATTTCTGCAGGCCGGAAGACGAGGATCTCTGGGATATACGATTATTTGCGGGCGCCGACCAGGATCGAGAACCAGGGGCTGATGAATAATCCATTGCCGCCACTCGACCCGGGAAGCGACGGCCTGCACGCCGCCGGCACTGATCCCTGGTGGCGGGAAGCCTGGTATTTCGAATTCTTCGACCCGCAGACCGATCTGCAATTTCAGGTCTACCAGGGCGTGTTTCCAAATGCCTCCTCTGGGGATATGAACGCAGCCGTCTTTCACCGCGGCAGCCGCGTTCACCAACTCAGGAAAATGGATTTTCACGTGCCGCCCGAGCCGGTGGAGGAACGCCTGAGTTTCGGACCGATGAAACTCGAGGAACTCGAACCCTTGCACCGCTGGCGCATCAGGTACGACGCTGAAGATATCTGTGCCGATCTCACATTCACGGCTGTACACCCTCCGTTCAGCTGGGTGGCTGCGAACCTGCGGATGGAGCTCAGCACCGAACCGGAACCGGGCAGTCATCATTTCGACCAGCTGGGGCGGTATGAAGGTAAGTTCTGGATTGAAGGAGAGGAACTTTCCGTGAATGCGCTGGGGTTTCGCGACCGGATGTGGGGCTGGGGCGAGCGCAGGCACTGGCAGAGTTATCTCATCATGTGGGCCGCTTTCAGCGAGACTTGCGTGGCCAATGTCGCGCTGCAGCGCTTTGATGATGGCCGTGACACACTATGCGGTTACCTTCACCTGGACGGGATTCTGAGCTTGCTGCAACACGCGCAGGCAAACATCGAATGGCATCCTCATCGATGGAAGGCTATCGCCCGGGTGACTGTCGGGGTGGAAGACGCGCTCGGCCGCAATTTTGAATTTTCCGGCCGCCCCCTGGGGATTCTGGACACCGCGCACCGCTGGCCCCACCGCAACGACCACATGCTGTTCAGCGTAGGCGAGTACCAACACGGCGACTTCACCGGGCATGGCGTCATGAACTGGGCCTTTACCACCGAGGCGGATCAGCTGCGGCGCTTCGCAGTGCAGCGGGTCACTGCTGAATAGGCCGGGAATATGGCTGCAACTGCGCAGAATGGGAATGACTCAGGCGGTCCGGACATTGCCGCGGTCAACCAGCTCATCCACGTATTTGGGGAAAGCGTGAAACACTTTTTCCGCGACCAGCAGCGTTCCACCATGACTTCGCCGATGTTCAACCTGCCCGGCCGGCTGGTCCTGGGCAGCCATTGCTATTACGAGCATCTTCCACAACTCCTCGACGAGATCCGGGGCCACGCCAGCGAAGAGGCGATTGGCAAAGCAATGAAACATCTTTGTACCCGCCCGAACTATGTACATCTGAATTCCCTGGCGCTGGGTTTCCTCGTGGGCCGTGAGCAGGCCCGGTTGACGGGTCACAACAGCGGCGATGATTTCGACAGGCTGGCCTCCGTGATGGATTTCTGGGCACGCGTGGCCCGCAGCTACAGGAACGACGGCCTGCTGTTGCCGGACGAGGCGGATTTCTCGGTGCCCATCCTGCCGGCAAAGGTGATTGCCGGCTTGAATGACTGCCTGCGCGATGATCTACCGGAAAAACTGCGGCGCGAGACCCGCCGCATGAATGCCACACTTGAACTCTACACCTTCATCCTGCACGGTGAAGCCAGGGTCGGAGTGTTCCACCATGGGCCGTATCCGCTGGAAAACGGCGATGCCATCGTCATCAAGGAACTGGTCGGTCTGCGCGAAGACTTTTATCCGTGGGCGCGACTGGAAACCCGGCTACCGTACGATCACCTCGCCAGCGTGATGCGCCTGCGAGATGTGCAGTCGAAAATCGTGTTGTTTGGCACGCTGACCACGAACCCCCGGGATTATGCGGCCAGCATCATCGCCGAACAGACATTCGTGGTCGAAGACAGTGCCTATCGCCCTCTGCCGGTTGAAGACGTGCCCCGTCTCACGGAAACGGCCGCGGATGCACAACTGGAGTTGTACCGGCGGGTCATCGACTGGGACGACAGGTACCGGATCGAGTACGGCGCCGACCTGTACGGCTACCTGCTCAAGAGTTTTGCAGACCAGCTGGGATTTGGCGAGGAATTCGGCCGCAGCATCCGCGCCTGTTTTGGCGAATCCATCGACCGGCATCTTGAAGACCTTTACAGCGGCCAGGAACAGCCCCTGGTCCTGCGACACATCGCAAGCACGGCGGGACCGGTGTTTTCGCCGGCAAGCACGAACGCGGTGGCACGCTCATGAGCAGACTATCCCTGGACGAACTGAACTGCTGCATCCGGCAGTTCGGCGAACGGCAGAAAGCCTTCATGCGGGGCGAAAACCGGGCGCTGCTGCGATCCATGCTGTTCGACGTGCCACGGCGCTCATCTATTGGCTGGTATTGCTATTACGAAAAAGCGCCGGAGCTTCTTCGTGAACTTGTCAGGCAGGTCTCGCCGGAAGAGATCGGCCGGCGCATGCGGCAATTGTGTTCCCGGCCCTACTACCTGCAGCTTTCCATACTCATGTGCAGCTATTTCGGCGCCCGCCAGCAACTGATGCTGGACCACGACCTGCGTCCCGGCCAGCCATTCCCGGAAGAAAAGATCGAAGATGCCTTGTTCGTGGTCGATTTCTGGCAACGCGCCTGCCGGACATACCGCTCAGACGGCCTGCTGTTCCCGGACCCGGACAACCAGGCCCAACCGGTGCTGCCCCGCGAGGACATCGAGTTTCTGAATTCACAGCTGACGCCGAAAACCGTAGCCACGCACCGGCGCCTGAGGCGCTTGGCGGCAACGCTGGAGCTGTACGTTTTCATTCTGCACGGGGAACAGCGGGACGGTCTCTTCGCCCACGGCCCCTATGTAACCAGCGACGGCAGCCAGGTCGTGGTGTTTGAATTCACTGACCTGCAGAACGAATTCCTGCCATGGGCCTGCACGGAAGCTCGCAACCCTTACCCGAATCTGGCCCTGGTGCGGCGCATCCGGGGCGTTCAGATGCACTTTGACATGTTCGGCGGCATTCACTGGAATGCGCCGGATCTTGCGCCACATGTGGAGGCGGAAGGCCTGTTCACGCGCAGCACAGGAAACAGGATCGCCGGGGTGTCAATGGATGAAGTGGCGCAGGTCGAATCCTGTGCCGCGGCAGCCCAGAATGAACTGTTCCTCAAGGCCGCTGAGTGGTCACCACGTTACAAGGCCGAATACGGCATATACCTTTTCGCCAATCACCTGTTGTCATTCTTTGATCTTCTCCCTGGCGGCCAGGACTGGGGTCAGCGAATAAGCTCTGAGTTCAGTC
>PVMS01088891.1_pt1 | contig 10273 bp, 11 predicted proteins | sample 1853461 | NCBI WGS metagenome assembly PVMS01 (sample SAMN08582032, study PRJNA380276) | Marine sediment metagenome, whole genome shotgun sequencing project. | isolation source: ocean sediment barecode stripped | collected 2017
TAGATAGGGGTTCGTGAAGAGAAGAGGCACTGCGTCGGGACGGGTAGCTTGCGGGCGCCCTGTCTTCGACCTCGAGGAAGTCGACATAACAAGCTAGTACCGCGTAATTCGGACTTCCGAATGGGCCCAATGGGCTAAGAGAGCTTCGAGGACTACGGTGATTGCGGTGGCCGGGTCGTTCGGAGTCTCGAGCGCCTCTCGGTATCGTTGGGCGACGAGGGCTTCCGCCTCGGTGAAGACAGCGGTGTACAGAGCGAGCTTCGAGTCCAAGTAATGGTAGAGCGATGACGTCGTCATCCCCGCAAGCTCCGCCACCGCGCGGTTCTGGGCCGCGGCGTAGCCCCGCTCAGCGAAGACCCGGCGGGCGGCGCTGATGATCCGGTCGTAGGTGACCTCGGAAGAGCCTCCTGCCGGCCGACCGCGTTTGCTGGGGCCCTGCGACACAACGCCGGCCAGCCTACCCCAACAGTCAGAACGCCGCCCAGAGGATCTCGCGCAGAATCAGCGCATCGCGGTGACAAGGCGTAGAGAATGCACCTGTGTATGACGACCGCCCAGAGAATCCTTTGGATTTGCGCATGGCACGCGAGTTGCAAACAAGAGTTCATGCGGGTCCCCCAAGGCTGGAGCCTCAGGGGATGGCTGGTGGGAGGTTGTGATGAAGTACCCTGTATACAGCGCGTTTGTTTCTGCGCTCCTCGTTTCTCCCCTGTTCCTTGCAGTCGGATGCAGCGCGAGCGCAGGGGATGAGTGCTCCGTCGAAGGCGACAAGTCCTGCTCGTTTGCGCGCGACGAGATCTTGATATGCAGCAGGAGCGCCAAGGACGAGCCGCTTCTATTGATAACTGACATGAAATGCACCGACGGCACGATCTGTGAGGACAGCGCGGAAGGTCCAGAGTGTGTTTTAGAAGGCGGCACAGGTGGATCGGGTGGCTACGGTGGGTCGGGTGGTTCCGGCGGATCGGTTGGCGTCGCATATTGCGCGACTTACACACCCACGCCCATTTCCACCGACTGCTTCCCAGCACCCGAATTTAGAGAAGACGTGACCGTGGCCATCGAGGGCAGTACGATTACCTACACCATGACCGTGGGAGGGCTGCCCACGGCTTCCGTCAGCGACCCCACCAAATACGACTTCGATGTTGACGCGGCGGGCACACTGAGTGGGATGATGGCAACTGGTACTGGCGAATTCGTTACGGGGACTGCCTCGCAGGATCCGGATTGTAACGCACCAGAGGCCAAGCTCCACTTCGACATCGAGTTCGACGAAACCCGTGCCAACTACGACGGTACGATCAACTTTGATTTCACCTTGGACGCCAACTGTGGCTCCTCCATCTGCTTCGCGTCTGCTTCCGTCGCTGGAGGCCCCTGCCCGTGATGCTGCAAAGGAGAGAAACCATGAAACCATCTGGATTCATAATTCTCGCTCTGCTCGCAGGCGCGTTGACGGTTCTTGGCTGCGGTGAGAGCGGTGACGGCGGAGGCGCCGGCTCGGCAGGAACTGGTGGGACCGCAGGAACTGGTGGGACCGCAGGAACCGGCGGAACGGCAGGAACCGGCGGCACCGGTGCCTTCGCCGTCACTCCAGGAGCCTGGTCTAGCTGGGTAGGCCAGACCTCCGTTTGCTTGTTCGTCAACGAAGACGCGACTGCCTTGGTGCCCGATGGAACCTGCAGCCAGAACGGCATCGGTCTGGTTGAGCGAGCGTTCGAGTTCCGAACCAACCAGTTGGACGGGCCGACCTGCGGGGTTTCCTATCCGATGGAGGACGAGACCCCGTCGGTTCCAATCGTGAACAACCAATTCGAGCTCGAATTCGTGCGGGGCAGTGAGACGCTCAAGTTCAGTGGCACGTTCACCAGCAGCGACACCGTTACAGGCTTCATCAGCAACACGTTCGGCTGCCCGATGGACCAGCCCTGGAGCGCGGCCTCCGGTCTTTGCTCGCGATGTTGGTGACGACCTAATCTTCCGCAGCAACTCTTCCCAGGTTGCTATCCCAACGAATCGGTGAGATGCGCCGCACGCTCGGTCATCCGGCGGCCGCCGCAACTCGGGCAAAAGCCTCGACCCTTGCAGGAGAACGCGACCAAACGATCGGTGCCGCAGGCTGTACACCGAAACCGGGCAAAGCCGTGCGCCAGCACGCCGCAGCGAACGAAGCGCTGAAACTCGCGCTTCACGAACAACGGGGCGCCGCGCTGTTCGTCATGTCGGTCGAGCTCCCAAATGACCCTACGAGACCTGCAGCGTCCATGCCCCTCGGTGTACCGCAGTCGAAGAGGGACGGGTATCTCGAGCGTAAGGCGTGGGGGACGGGCTGCTAGACCCCACAAACGGGGCGAAAAGTACCGGCCACACGGCCTCACCAATTTTGATACGGCCTCGTTCGGTCACTGAGGGGACCGCCTCTTTCCTAGTCGGGGCGACTGGATTCGAACCACCCCGGGATTTCCGGAGACTCTGGGGTGCCCCGCGCCGACTCAACCGCGTTCGGTCTCGAGTACGGTGGCGCGATAGTGAACGAAAGCCGTCGCACCGTGCACCAACCACATGAGAGACCCCACCATCGAAACGAAGCCGCCACCGTATGCGAGCAGCTTCACCCCCTCAGTCTCCACCTGCTCGGACATCAAGTAGAGTGACCCCGCGAGAATCGGGCCGAGTGCCACGAGGCACGTCGCGTATGACATCCAGGTTTGATACAGCAGAAGCAAGCGGTGCTTGGTCGAGATGGGTCTGCCAAGCACGAAACCGACAACGATTTGGGCCGCAATGTCGTTCGCCATCTTCGTGATGTAGAAAAACAGGAAGAAGCCCGCGACGATGTAGAAGGAGATGGCCACCAGGCTGGTGAATTCGGACATCATTCCGGCAGCAGTCAGGATCGACATGGTGATTCTGCCTCCACTTCAACTACATGAAAAGAATCAAAAAATCCAAAATTCTTGCCGATGGAAGGGGCAAGCCTTCCCAGGTTGAGCTCGTAGCCGGCATGGGCTGAGCATAGGAAAAACGAACGCCCTGTCTGCGCCACGAGTCACGCGACATAATATCTAGTACCGCGTAATTCGGTTCTCAAAATGCGCCCAATGGGCTAAGAGAGAAGGGCTCGGGCAGAGCATCCTTCAGGGGGAGTTTGGCAGTGATATCGGGGATTATTTGATCCGCCGATCCACTGTGTTAGAGCAGCCTGGCTATGGACTCAGCAGGCAGTGGCGACGGTAGCGGATCGGGTCAGACCCCAGCCGAGCTCGAGACGCTCGCTTCGGAGCTGTCGCGGGCCGCGGCGCCTTTCATCGGGACCGGTCGGGTCTTGGAGAACTTCGGAGAGCACAAAGTTCTCGCGGACGCGACGAGCAAATTCGTCATCCGAGACGGCGCTGGACGCCCGGAGTTGGTCACGCTCTGCTCTGCCACGGGCGGCCCGGGGATGGTCGCACGAGGTGCCCAGCGGGCGCGGGACATGGCCGAAGCGCTAGGCGATGACCTAGGGCGCGCAGTGCTCCTGCCAGTATGGGAAGGGGACGTCGACGGCCGCACCTTTGCGGTCTTTCCCTATTGCGAGCCGTTGAAGGGTTCTGGCCCATTGTGGTGGGCCCAGCGGTCGGTCATACGCCCGCGGCTCGTCCAGTGGCTGTTCGATTCCAGTCGAAAGACCGCCACTCCTGTTCCTCGCGACGAGCTCGAGGGTCGTGTCTATCAGCCACTCGAAGCGATGATCGCCGACGATGGCTATTCTCCGGAATTGCGTGCACTGGCCGATCAAGCTCTGTCCGCGGCGCACTCCGACGACTGGCAGCCCAAGCATGTCTTCATGCATGACGACCTGTGGGTGGGGAACGTTCTGATCGATCAGCGGTCGGCTGGAGGACGCATGTTCGGACGGTTCGTGATCATCGATTGGGCGGGTTCGCGGGTTCGCGGCTATCCCGTATATGATTTTCTACGACTTTCGATCTCCTTCCGGTTGGCGGGCGGCCCATTCTTTCGCGCCTTGGATCAGTATTGCGCCGCCCTCGGGTACACCCGTGCGCAAGCTAGCTACGCATTCGCGGGTGCAGTGGCCGACCTCGGCCAACGCTTGGAGGAGTGGCCTCGCCAATCCTACCTCTCGACGATCGACCGATGTTACCGGAAGCTCAACGACGGCAGTTGAGCGGGCGATTTAGGGTCCTGCATAGCAGTCTGGCTCCGTCTCGAGGTCGGTGAGGGGCGCGTCCAGTGTCCAGATTCGGATGTCATCGTTGTATTGGATCCCCTGGCTGGTGCCCGAGCTTGCATACATGCCCCAGTGGGCGCGAGTAACCCTCGTGCCCGGATTGCCTCCGAGCTCCGACACCTGAGCGCGAAGCATTGGAACCCCGTCCTGCCACACCTGAACGAAACCATCGGTGCCCTGATAGTGGACATAGACGGTGAACCGTACCCACCGACCGACTGGGAAGTCCGGCTCGGGAGAGGGCCCAATGTACTCTCCGCCGCCGGGCGTGGTGTGGGCGAACTCGAGCTGACGATCTCGAACAGACATCGTGTGCAGCGCCCACTCTCCACCACCCTGGCCATCAGCGTTCCCCCACGTACCAAAGTGAATCCAATCAGTGCTGCTCATTTGGTCGTAGTCCGCATCGAGGTAGACCATGAACGTGTTGATCAAGGGCGTCGGTACATCGGTGTGCAGCGAAGGGTAGGCACGATGGCTCGCGCCGGCGGAGCTCACGATCCACCCCTTGTAACTGTGATCTCCGCTGTAGATTGGTGCGCCGCTCGCGTCGTCGACGATCGTCCAAGCAGATACGCGGCCGGAAGGCATCGTGCCACTAACGGAGTAGGAGCCGTCGTCCCAGTTCAACCACTCTCCCGGAAAACCTTGCTCGAAGCCGCTGCTCCAAACCAGCGAGCAATTGGCTCCAGCATTCGGATCGATGGGATCCGTGCCAGGGTCGGTGCCAGGGTCGGTGCCAGGGTCAATGCCGGGGTCAGTGCTGGGGTTAGTGCCAGTGCCGGCGTCGCCGTCCGTGTAGGTGTCCGTGTCGGCCCCCTGGTCCGGGGCGCCTCTGTACAAGTCCGCGGAAGTGCTGCCGCAGCCGACTGCCAAGGCCAGCAGTAGGATCGGCAGTGGCGTCGCAGATCGCTGTGCGTCGCTGTCCCCGTCAAAGATAGTCTCCATGAAGCCCCCCAGAAGTTTCGATACGCGTCGGGTCCCCCCTACGGCGAACCAACTCAGTATTGGAAACAGAGGGAGAGCATGCCAGCCCGAAGGGCTAATCCTAGGATTGAAGTGTATCTCAACTGCCGTTTTTTTCGCTCGTCAGGGCGAAAGTAAAAGATTGTCTGCAGCGCGGCCGGCAAGGCCCCGAGCGCAGCGGCCGCCCGACCTGTCTTACTTCACAGCGAGAAACACCAAGCCTGGTGACACCAACTTGACCAGCCCCGATGGGACGAAAGACAGCGCAACGCTCGTCCTCCGACTCTCCCCGAGAGGCCCCTCGATCGTTCGACGGGCCTTGCGTATCGCGCCGGCGTCTGTCGCAACATACGCGCGGGGGAAACGCATCTCTGGGACCGCCCAGAATGACTGCGTCGTGCGCATTCCCGCGTCATCGATCATCGACTTCAGCTTGCCATAGGAGTGAAGTGTCCCTCCCGGCTCATCGTGCCCGCGCCGTTTCAGCAAACGATGCATGATCCAATTGGGTAGTGCGAACCCAAAGGGCATCTCGTGCGCGTGCTCATCCGGCCCACCCAAGAGAAGCCTCAGTGCGTAGCGATTCTTGGTGGCCAGGTACATCGTCCCGCCTGGCTTCAGGACACGGGCCACTTCTCGAAGCAAGATTCGTTGTCCGGTTTCGCCTGGGCTATCCAAGAGTCGAGATCCGCACCATTCGAACACCAAGTTCAACACGACGACGTCCATGGAAGCATCCGAGTACGGAAGCTTGCAGTCGTCTCCGCCGCACGCCATCAGGACATTTGAAAGACCTTCTTCTCGGCAACGGAGATCTGCGAAAACCGCCTGCTGAAACCGAACCTCGAGCGCGTGCAACTGTCCTGCTCGACGTGCCAGCGGGACGGTGAATTGCCCAAAGCCGATGCCGATTTCGAGAACGTCCGATGTTTTGTCGATCGGCAATAGCGATAAGAAGGACTCACGCTCTTTGGAGTCGACATAGCGAAGCATGCTCGAGTCGGCTCCGTAGACCTCGATCACGGCCTCGCGCCAGCCCTTCTCCTGGGCTAACGCGGTCAAGCGATCGAGCTCGTCCTCCGACCACCCCTCGTCTACCGTTTGGTAGTGAAGAAAGCACGGAATACCATTACGAACCTCGTATTCGTGGGCTCCCTCGGTGGACAGCCAGACCGTTCCTTCCCCGCGCAAGGGGCGCCGGTCTGGGGACATCGGTAGGCGGAAAATCGATCGCTAGGGGATTGGGGTGCAGGCGGTCTTTCGCTACTCATTCGTTCTCCGACTAGCCATACGCCAACCTGACAGCGTACCATATCATGCTCATGACCCCAGAGCCCCCGCTGCTGCGGACGTTGAGCACGTCATGAGCTGGAAGAGAACTATTCGACCAGCTACGGATCGAGTCGCCAAGTATTCAGGCCTTCTGAGGGCGTGTGAGCGGCGGATGCGCACGGGGATCACGATCCTGATGTACCATCGCGTCCTAGAGGACGACGACTGTACCGACTATCCGTTTCCGTCGCTCGTCATGCCCCGTTCCTTGTTCGAGGCTCAGTTGGATTACCTTCGCGAGCACACGCACGTGTTGCCTGTTTCGGAGGCATTGGGCGATGACGTGCGGGGTTCGAAGCCCCTGGTGTGTCTCACGTTCGACGACGGTTATGCGGACAATTTCGAGATTGCGGCTCCGCTTCTCGAGGAGCGGGGCTTGCGAGGAACCTTCTTCATCACGGCGGGCGCCGTCGAGGCGCGAGAGCCTCTTTGGTACGACCTGGCGGCAGACATCTGGAACGCATTGGGCGGATCCGAGGTCGGTCGGCTGGCAAGCGAAGCGGGTAATACCCACGTTCCTGCCTTCGGAACGCGTGAATCGTGGATTGAATGGCTCAAGGCCGCTCCCAATGATCGGCGACACAGCATCATGCGGTTGCGGACAGCCAGGCTGGACGATAGCGTCTCACCTTGCCCGCTCATGACCGCTGACCAAGTCCGACGATTGTCCGAAAGCGGTCATGAAATAGGCTCCCATACGCTCTGGCATCCGATACTGACGACCATGGCCGAAAATGAACGCCGAGACGAAATCGAGGGAGCGAGGAAGCTCCTTCAAGTGTGGACGGGGCGGGAAGTGACGGGGTTCTGCTACCCGAACGGCAATTTCGATGCCGGAGTGGTGCACCAGTTGCGCGAGGCTGGGCACAGCTATGCCTGTTCGACACGGCCGGGGCGCAATCACGAGGGCACTGACCCCTTTCAGCTCCGACGCATCGACGTGAAGCCGGACGGGGTCGCCTCCGCCGATGGGAGCTTCGATGCACTCGGCTTTCGTGCTGAGATCTCGCTGGCTCGGGAAGGGCTTCGCCGATGGACGAAGCTACGCGGGTGGCGGAGCGCATGACCGACCCCGAGGCTTCCGCGCTCAAGGTGGCGAATCTCGTCAATCTCTACCCGAAGATCAGCCACAGTTTCATTCGGAGAGAGATCCAGGCGCTCGAATCCCATGGCGTGGTCGTGCGACGCTACGCCATTCGTCGGACCTCTGAGCCTTTGGTCGACGATGCCGACCGAGAGGAACTGGCGAAAACCGAGCGACTTGCGGAGGCCATGAAGCTGGCATTGAGCACCGCGGATTCCGAGTTGACCTCTATGGGGGGACGGGCTCGAGAGCGGGTCCTGCGAATGCACGATGTCCGCCGTGAAGCGGCCAAGCTCAAAGGCTTGTTCGCGCGATACGCGCGCTAGCGCTCGGCAACGATTCCCAGGGCTTCACGCGCCCGATCTCGGAACTCAATGCGCCGCTCTACAGGGATCGCGAAGTAGTCGAGGGTACGGGCTGGGTAGTGATGCGCTTCGAAGAAGCCGTCTCGAGTCAGCGGTGGGCCGTTGTGGGCGACGCGATTCGGAACCACGATCTCGTATTCTCTCTCCGCAAACCAGTCGAACAGCCCCTCGACGGTGAAGCCCATCGCGTCGGCGCCCTTGCTTGCGCTCTCGAACAGGACCGTCGGTCGGCATCGCCGGATCAGTTCGTTCGAACCACGCAAAACCCCTAGCTCGGCCCCCTCTACGTCGATCTTGATCACCTCGATGTGTACGGTCTTTTCGAGGATGTCGTCCAAGCGGCGCATCGGCACCGAAATCTCACGGACGTCCTTCGAGGAGCGCCGCCCTTGTGACAGCGAGCTGTAGCCCGGTCGCTTCGTATCGACGAAAAACGTCACCTCGCCTTCCTTCTCGCCGAGCGCGCAAGTGTGGATTTCGACGTCCTTCAAGCGTGCCACTAGCGCGGCGGCCTTGGTTGGGTCTGCCTCGACGGCGATGACCGGGATGCCGGGATGGTGTTGTCGGACAGTTCCGATCACGGACCCGATGTGCGCGCCGATATCGAGGAAGGCCTTTGACGGGTCGCACAACCCCGGAAGTACCAGCTGAACGCACAGATCTTGGCAGAGGGTTGGTCCCGTTTCAGGGTTGGAGTGGACCGCCTGCCACAGATTCCAAAGCTGCCTACTTCGCAGCAGCGAGCGCCCTAAGACGGTGCCGATGACACTTCGTTTTTGAGCAGTCCACTGCAAGTGGGCAGCTTAGGTGAAGCGCCGGGCCAAGCCAAGGGATCTGAGATGTGTACCGGGTTTGGCAGGGAGGCCCTCCGGTCTGCTTCGTGGTCTCAACCCCTCCCGAATGCCGCTAGCAGATGGCGAAGAGAGCAGTGGCGCGATAGAATAGCGGGATGGCGTGCCCTCCACCGCTCTCGACCAAACGGCCATCGAAGGAATTGCAAGTCTGCCGGAAACCGATCTGGGCATAGGTGCGACAGTAGTGTCACACAGCGCCATGCAAAACGCTTACGCGGTGGTTCATGCGACCCCTCGCCGGAGTCCTTCATGGGCGCGATAGCCGGCGCGGTCGGATTCGTGGGACCCGAGATCGAGCAGGCAGTGCGCAACATGGTGGACGCGCTTGGCCATAGAGGAGGCGGCGGCGCAGGCGTTTTGTCCGCGGGCGCTACCGGGCTGTCGAGAGGGGCGATCCTTGGCGTGGTCTATTCCGGCGTCACTGCCGCTGGCGAGCGTCCGGAGCAGCCGACTGTTGATTCTCGGGCAAAATCCGCACTGGTGTACGACGGTTCGGTCTACAATTTACGAGAGCTGCGCGAAGAGCTCGAAAAGCAAGAACGAGCCCCCCGTCCGTCCTCCGATTCAGAGGTCGTGTTGAAAGCCTACTCGATTTGGGGCCACGAGTTCCTCACGAGAATCGAGGGAATGTTTGCCTTGGCGGTGTGGGACCCGGAACGACGCGAAGTACTGTTGGCGCGCGATCGGCTCGGGTTCAAACCGGTGTATTGGGGGGAGCACCGGGCCGGCTCGGGCGAAAGAACCATCCTCTTCGCTTCCGAGGTGAAGGCGTTGCTCGGCACTGGCCTCTTCCCTCGGCGAATCGATCCCATAGCTCTGCAGGCGTATGCGTGGAACGGGTTCGTCGTTTCACCTCGGTCATTCGTGCAAGGCATTCAGTGCCTTCAGCCTGGCAAACTCATCAGGTTCGCAGTGGACACCTGTGATTTCGACGAGAGACGCTACTGGTTTCTGGGCGACTATGATGGCGGGCGGGGAGGCGCGTCAGAAATCGGCGACGCTCTCAGGCGGGCCGTCGAACGCCAGTTGCGCAGTGCCGCTCCTGTCGGTTTGTTTCTTTCCGGGGGCATGGATTCGAGCGCCGTGGCGGCACTCGCTTGCGAGATCGCGACGGGTCCAGTACGAACGTTCAACGTCGGCTTCGCTGACACAGAGCTCGATGAGTCCCCGTACGCGCGAGCGGTCGCCCGGGCCCTCGGAACAGACCACACCGAGATCCGCATCCAGCAAGACGATTTCGAAGTCGGGCTAGAAGACTGGCTGTGCAAGGTTGATCAACCGACCTTTGATGGCTTGAATACGTTCCTCGTTAGCCGAGCGGTCCGCGATGCTGGCATTCGCGTCGCGTTGGGCGGCACCGGCATGCGGGTTGGCGAACTGAAACATCTCACGTGGGAAGACATTGACTTCGCCCACGGCGTGATCCATATTCGCCCCA
>PVMS01115096.1_pt1 | contig 10272 bp, 7 predicted proteins | sample 1853461 | NCBI WGS metagenome assembly PVMS01 (sample SAMN08582032, study PRJNA380276) | Marine sediment metagenome, whole genome shotgun sequencing project. | isolation source: ocean sediment barecode stripped | collected 2017
CTGGTGAAGCGCAGCATAGATATCGCCTGCCTGGAAAAAGGCGAGCCCGTCATCCAGGCCCGCACGGCCACGCAAGCCATCAAGGTCAACGAAGGCATTGAAACACCCGTCGCCAAAAACATGATCAAGCTGATCAAGCAAGCAAGTCCAAAGTGCAGACCGCCATCCAGGGCGAGCAACTGCGTGTTAGCGGTAAAAAACGCGATGATTTGCAGGCTGTCATTGCCCTGCTAAAAGATGCAAACCTCGATATCCCCCTGCAATACAAAAACTTCCGGGACTAATCAGAAACATGTCGAGGGGACAAAACCATCATTTCCGTTCAGTCCTTTGCCAGTCCCGGGGGTCGATCTGGTAATAGCATTTCAGGACCTCGAACAGCTCTTCGTGGTGCTTGGCCATTTGGGTGGGTTTTTCGAAAAATGTTTCAGTCGAAACAGCAAAAAACTCAGCTGGGTTGGTCGCACCGTAATGGTCGATCAAGGATCTTTTCCCTTGCCATGCGTCTTTTTGTAAATCTTCAAACTCACCGGAAAGCGTGCCCGCCCAGGTGCGCAAACAATTTCTGCCGGCAAGAATCGGTGCACCATTGGTACTGCCGGACTCACTATCAAGCTGATGCGCGAACTCGTGCAAAACAACATTCTGGCCATCAACAAAGTTACGCGAGCCATGCAAAACATTATCCCACGCCAGGATCACCTTGCCGTTGGCCCACGACTCACCCAGTAAACCCTTGCGTCCTTCGCTAACGATACCACCAGCCCCGCCCTGCGGGCGATCAACCACAAATGCAGTGGGGTAAACAATAATATACCGCAAGGATGGATACACATTGGTTTTACGATTAACTAGCAACATGCAGGCTTCGGCTGCGATTGTCACACGGATTTCATCAGTGATCTCCAGGCCACCGGCACCGGAGAAGTGTTTCTGGTGCAGGAACTGTTTGATCAGATTTCGTAGCTGCAAGCGCAGTGACATCGGCAGGTTTTTATAAACGGCAATATTCCGCTCAACGATTTCTACCCATGCGTCAGGAAACGGCGCTTGAATGGCTTTTTTTAAACGATAGCGCGGAATAAGCAATGCCATCACAATCGCAGCCAGTACAAGTACGACAAATATCCAGTAATCCACCAATTCCACCTCCTATTGAGCGAATATTGTAAATGAACCTTCGGCAGATATTTGTAATAATCAGCACTTATCAATTCACACTAAGAACAATTCATAACAACAACGGGGAGAAACCCATGACTCGCTATTCAACGCTACTGATTATTTTATATTCCCTGTTGGCACAATCCGCCCTGGCTGCATTTGACGAAAGTAAGCTAAAAGGCCTTGAGTGGCGGGAAATCGGCCCCTATCGTGGTGGCCGCTCGGCAGCCGTTGCCGGCATTCCACAGGATCGCGAGACCTTTTACTTTGGGTCAACCGGTGGTGGCGTGTGGAAAACTGAAAATGGCGGTGGCAAATGGAGCAATATCTCCGATGGTTTTTTCGGCGGCTCTATCGGTGCAGTCGCGGTGTCTTCCTGGGACCCGAACGTCATCTACGTTGGCACCGGTGAGAAAACCGTGCGCGGCAACGTATCGGTGGGTAACGGCATGTGGAAATCCACCGATGCCGGTCGTAGCTGGACACATATTGGCCTCAAAGACAGCCGGCGCATTCCGCGCGTACGTATCCATCCCAAAAACCCGGACATCGTTTACGCAGCAGTCCTCGGCCATTTATTCGGCGCCAATGAACAACGCGGTGTTTTCCGCTCTACCGATGGCGGTGAGAATTGGGAGAAAATCCTGTATGTAAATGATGAAGTCGGTGCCGTCGACCTGGTCATGGACCCCACCAACCCACGTATTCTATATGCCAGCACCTGGCGGGTTATCCGCAGGCCTTACAGTCTTGAATCGGGCGGCGAAGGCTCAAAGCTGTGGAAAAGCACCGACGGCGGCGATAGCTGGGCATCCCTGTCGGAAAACGAGGGCATGCCCAAGCCGCCACTGGGCATTGCCGGCATCACGGTCTCGCGCAGTAATCCGGACAACCTGTATGCCATTATCGAGGCAGCGGACGGTGGTGTGTTCCGCTCCACCGATGCGGGCGAAACCTGGACCCGCAGCAACGAGGAACGCAAACTGCGCCAGCGCGCCTGGTATTACACCCGCATACAGGCCGACCCGGTTGATGAGGACGTTGTGTATGTCATGAACGTTCGTTTCCACAGGTCCAAGGATGGTGGCAAAACCTTCCAGCAAGTTTCAACACCGCATGGTGACAACCACGACCTGTGGATAGACCCGAACGATCCGAAGCGGATGATCGAATCCAACGACGGTGGTGCCAACATCAGCTATGACGGCGGCAACAACTGGTCGGTACAATCCAACCAGCCCACTGCACAGATGTATCGCGTATCGACCGACAACGCATTCCCCTACCACCTGCTGGGCGGCCAACAGGATAACTCCGCTGTCCGCATTCGTTCACGATCGGCTTTTGATTCAGCCATCGGTACAAGGGATTGGGAGCCTACGGCTGGTGGTGAGAGCGGACACATCGTGGCGAACCCCGATCAACCCGATATTGTTTACGGTGGGTCTTATGGCGGCTACCTGATCCGCTACGACCACCGCAATGGCGATACACGCGCCGTCAACGTCTGGCCGGACAACCCAATGGGCTGGGGGGCGGCTGAACTCAAATACCGCTTTAACTGGAATTTTCCGCTGCTGTTCTCGCCACACGATAGCAACACTCTGTATGCCGCTGCCAATATCCTGTTCAAGACCACCAACGAAGGTCATAGCTGGCAAGCCATCAGCCCGGACCTGACCCGCAACATCAAAACAAAACAGGGTCCATCCGGCGGCCCAATCACCAAGGACAACACCAGTGTCGAGTATTACGGAACCATTTTCGCGGTGGCGGAATCCACCCATGAAGCCGGTGTCATCTGGACCGGATCTGACGACGGCCTGGTGCAGATCACACGCAACGGTGGCCAGAACTGGGAAGATGTCACACCCAAAGGCCGCAGCAACGGCCTGCCCGAGGAAATCCAGATCAATTCACTGGAAGTACATCCCTTTGAGCCGGGAGGCCTGTACATGGCAGCAACCGCTTACAAGAGCGATGACTTCAATCCGTATCTATACAAGACCACCGATTACGGCAAACACTGGCAAAAAATCACCAGCGGCATTCCCTCCGATCACTTCACCCGCGTGATTCGCGCGGACAGCGAACAGCGCGGCCTGTTGTTTGCCGGTACCGAATTCGGCATTTATATGTCCAGCGATGATGGCGGAAGCTGGCAGCCATTACAGCTCAATCTACCGCAAGTACCGATTACCGATCTTGCCATCAAACAAGGCAACCTGGTTGCCGCCACCCAGGGTCGCGGCTTCTGGATATTGGATGACATCAACCTGCTTCGACAGGCAGATGATGAAGTTTTCAAGCAAGCGCAGCACTTGTTCAAGCCGGCAGTGGCATGGCGCCTGCTAAATGGCAGCAAGGAAGACCCGAATAACATGGGTAGCAATCCCCCTGCCGGTGTGGTGCTGTACTACTGGTTGAAAGAAGACCTGTCGGATGACAGTGACCTGTCGCTGGAAATTGCGGACAGCAACGGTGAGGTGATACGCACATATACACCCAAGCCTGCTGAAGACAAAGAGGAAGATGACACTCCGATCCTCGGTGATGATGACCGCAAACTGGAAACCAATGCCGGCCTGAACCGGTTTGTCTGGGATATGCGCTACGCCAGCGTGGAGAAGTTCGAGAAAATGATTCTGTGGAATAGCTCGCTTAAAGGTACACGTGCAATCCCGGGACAGTATCAGGCCACACTCAGCGTGGGTAATGCGCAGCAGACAGTCAGCATTGAATTGTTGCCAGACCCACGTCTTGATTCCACGGCAGAAGACTACCAGGCCCAGTTTGATTTCATTGCCGGCATCAACCAAAAACTGACAGAAACACATCGTGCCATTACACGTATCCGCGAGATCAAAGGCCAGCTTGGTGCCATTGAAAAGCGGCTGGAAGAAACTGAGCAGTTTGCGGGCTTGCTTGAAACTGCGACGGTTTTGCAGGAGTCATTGGGTGATATTGAGAAGGCGCTGTACCAGACGAAAATGGAAAGCCGTCAGGATCCACTTAATTTTCCCATCCGTTTGAATGATAAGTTGGCCGGCTTGATGTCTTTGACGGGGTTTGGTGACCATGCACCATCAGCGGCAGCGATTGCTGTGAGGGATGAGCTTGTCGGAGCAGTTGATGCGGAACTGAAGCGGTTGGATGAAGTGATCCGGAATGACCTGGCAGACTTTAACCAGCAGGCGGCAGATGCCGGTTTAACCACTATAGGAACCTGACCACGGTGTAGGAGGGCTCAGCGCAGCTGGTCGCGATAACGTCCAAGGATGGACCGAATGTCGCGAGAGTGCATGGATGCACGTAGCGACTGTTTCAGGATGGCACTAGACTTTGCAAAAGAGCTCGCGACCAGCTGCGCTGAGCCCTCCTACAAGACCTGATAAATCCAGCGCTTCAATATAGGCATCAGTCCAGCTTTTAAGGTAAAATTGCTCGGTTACCTTTAAGCATATTGAGGAATTATATTAATGAAATCTAATTTACTGCTGGCACTAAGCACAGTGCTGGTTCTAGCCGCCGCCGGCTGCTCCAAAACTGACGACGCTCAGATTGTGGCACCCACAACTGAAACCGAACATCAAACAGAAGTCGCAATGGCAAAAACATCCAATGAGTTTAATCCGTTTTTCAACGAAAGCCCGCTCTATATGAATTACCCGCAGTTCGATGCGATAGATAATTCACACTTCAAGCCCGCGTTTGAACGAGGCATGCAAGAGCATCTGGCCGAGATCGACGCCATTGCCAACAACGCCGAAGCTCCGACGCTGGACAATACGCTGATCCCCATGGAACGTTCCGGCCGGGTTCTCAACCGGGTGTCACGGGTATTTTTCGCCATGGCATCCGCCAATACCAATGACGAACTGGAAGAAATCCGTACCGAAATGGCGCCATTGATAGCCGCGCATGGCGACAAGATCCGGCTGAACCCGAAGCTGTTTACGCGTGTAGAGGCTATCTACGAGCAACGCGATACGCTTGAATTTGATCCTGAGTCCTACCGCCTGATTGAAGAAAGTTACAAAAACTTCATCCGCGCCGGTGCACGGCTTTCCGATGCAGACAAGGAAACCCTCAAAGGAATCAATGCCGAGCTGGCCACACTTCAGACTTCCTTCAGCCAGAACGTACTCAACGAAGTAAATGCATCGGCCGTACTGGTTGATAGCCGCGAAGAGCTTAGCGGACTTTCCGATACCAAGATTGAGGCGGCTGCCGAAGCCGCCAAATCCAAGGAGATGGAAGGTAAATACCTGCTCGCCTTGCGTAACACCAGCCAGCAACCACCATTAGCTTCACTGGAAAACCGTGCGCTGCGTCAACGCATCATGGCAGCATCCCTTGCCCGTGGCAGCCAGGGCGGCGAGTTTGATAACCGCGAAAACCTGACCCGCGTAGCCAGGCTGCGGGCCGAACGCGCCCAATTGATGGGTTATGAAAACCACGCGGCCTACAGCCTGGAAAACCAGACTGCCCGCACCACCACCGCTGTTAATGAAATGCTCGCACGTCTTGCGCCGGCTGCGGTTGCCAATGCAAAACGTGAAGCAGTAGATATTCAAGCCATTATCGACGCCGAAGGCGGTGATTTTACGCTGGCCTCATGGGATTGGGATTTCTATGCAGAGAAAGTTCGCCAGCAGCGCTACGACTTTGATGCTTCACAACTGCGCCCCTACTTTGAATTTAACAACGTGCTGCAAAAGGGCGTGTTTTTTGCCGCCGAAAAGGTATACGGCATTACCTTCAAAGAGCGCCATGACCTGCCGGTTTACCAGGAAGATGTACGTGTTTTTGAAGTCTTTGAAGCCGATGGGTCTACCCTGGCTCTGTTCATCATGGATCCCTATGCGCGTCCTTCCAAACGCGGTGGCGCATGGATGAATGCTTACGTCAGCCAGTCGAACCTGATGGAAGCCAAGCCGGTTGTCGCCAACCACCTGAACATCACCAAGCCGACAGACGGTGGTCCAACGTTGATGACATTTGATGAAGTGACCACGATGTTCCACGAATTCGGTCACGCCTTGCACGGTATGTTCTCCAATGTGAAGTACCCGTCTTTTTCAGGCACATCCGTACCGCGCGATTTTGTTGAATTCCCGTCGCAGGTGAACGAGATGTGGTCAGTATGGCCGGAAGTGCTGGCTAACTATGCGGTGCATCATGAAACCGGCGAGGCCATGCCACAGGAATTGCTGAATAAGGTGCTCGCAACACAGAAATTCAACCAGGGCTATGCCACCACCGAATACCTGGCTGCTTCCCTGCTGGATCAGTCATGGCATCAGATGAAACCGGAAGAGGTCCCCGATGCAGACGGCTTGCTGGCATTTGAAGCCTCAGCGCTGGAAAAAGCCGGTGTTGCACTGGAAATGGTGCCACCACGCTACCGCAGCACCTATTTCTCGCACATCATTGGTGGCTATTCAGCCGGTTACTACGCTTACATCTGGAGTGAAGTGCTGGATGCCGATACCGTTAAGTGGTTCGAAAACAATGGTGGCATGAGCCGTGAAAACGGCGATCATTTCCGCCAGACCCTGTTGTCACACGGCGGTGCTACAGACGCCATGGTGCTGTTCAAAAACTTCAAGGGTTCTGATCCTGATATTCAGCCGTTGCTGGAACGTCGCGGGCTGGATTGATCGCCTGGAATTGAACTGACACGTAGGAGGGCTCATAACCAGATAATATGGCTGATCGAAAAATCCAGGCCAATAAAAAACCCGGCTAGCTTACACTGCCGGGTTTTTTGCAGAACGAAACCTTCTCAGAGAGGATTTACGTTTTCTGCCTGCGGTCCTTTCAAGCCTTCACCAACGGTGAACTCAACGGACTGTCCTTCCTTCAGGGTCTTACGGCCTTCGCCGATGATCTGACGGAAGTGAACAAATACGTCACGTTCGCCTTCACGGGAAATAAAACCAAAACCTTTTTCGTCATTGAACCATTTTACGGTACCAGTGATTGTATCTGACATTGTATTAACTCTCTTTATAACTAAGTGGAATACCACCTTACGGCGGCGACTGTGCTGAAGTAGAACGGGACCGGGGTATATCTGGAAGGAAGTAGAACAACCGAACAGACTAAACACTCAATCGCTCGCCAAACTGGCAGCGGGCATATTCTACAATGTTTCGATATGTATATGCCAATAAAAAGAATTTTTCATTTTAGCCCCGGTGCTTTGGTGATGTAGGAGGGATGAGCTTGCTCATCGCGATTATGTCCGTGGATGCACGTAGCGATTGTTTCAGGATTGCGCCAGAGGGTTGCCAAAGAGTTCGCGGTCAGCAAGCTGACCCCTCCTACAAGAGTCCAACAATTTAGGGCGATTTGTAATCGGAGATCTGAATTTCGCTGCCGTAATCGCCGTAATCACCGTGTTGGCGATGGTGGCGAAAATGCCCCCAGTTGATGGGTGAGTAATGCGGTTCAACTTTTTCTCCCCTGATTTCCGACAGGGGCTGATAGTTAGCGGTATACACCGGGTTATAGAAAAAAGGCACGCTGTACCGGTCGCGACGGCTGCTGGCCACCACACGGTGCAGTGCTGCGTGGTACTGGTCGTTCGACCAGACCTTTACGATATCGCCAATATTAACCACCAGTGTTCCAGGAACAGGGGGCACATCCTTCCATGTGTCCTGGTGGAATACCTGCAAGCCACCAACATTGTCCTGCAACAACAAGGTCAGTGCGCCCGCATCGGTATGCTGATGAACCCCCATATTGCCTGTATCTGCCGCTTTGCGATCATCGCCCCGCTCTACAGCCAATGGGTCTTCAACCGGGTAATAGTTCAATCGCAGGAAACTGCTGTGTGCCGGATAGAAATCGCTTTTCCAGGTTTCGACAGGTGCGCCGAGGTTCTCCGTTAACACCCCTAACAATTTAAATGCTACTTCAGTGCAACGACCAAAATAATCCGTCATTATGATTTTAAATTTGTCTGAGCCATCAACTTCGGGCCAGCGGTTCCAGCCATCCTGGTTACGGTTAACTTCATGGTCATCCGGGAGAGTTTTGTCTAGTTTAAACCCAAAATCAAAGACTTCCTTCATATCTCTAATGTTCTTTGTTAACTCATTATTATAGTAACCGCGACTACTTTCCTCACTCCTGGCCACTGCTTGTTTGGCTTCCGGCGGCAGAGCAAAGAACCACTGCATGGCCTCCTCCAACGCGGCAATCTCTTCCGCATCAATACCAAATTCACTGAGATAGAAAAACCCGGAATCACAACAGGCTTTGTGAATGGTTGCAGCCGCCAGCGGATCTGCTTCACCCTTCAACAAGCGGGAGAAATCGATGATGGGTACAGGTTCCTCGAAAGACATTGTTTTCCCGGTTTTTTGGGGTGTCAGAATGGCAGGGCCGTGGTGTATTTTACCCTACGCAATGCAAAGCTGGAACTGGCGGAATGGACACTGGCGTGATGCAGAATTTTTGTGTTCAGGAACTCGTTATAGGATTCCATATCCCTGGATATAATCTGCAGGACATAATCCCGTTCACCGGATACTGAAAAACATTCCATTACTTCGGGCAAGCCTTCGACATGTGTTTCGAATGACTGTCGGATCTTATCCGAATGGGCCACCATGGTGACGGATAGCAGAACATGAATCTGCAGGCCCAATGCCTTCGGGTCAAGTAATGCGACCTTATTACGAATAACACCGGCGTCATCCAATTCGCGGACACTGCGCCAAACCGAGGTCCGGGACAGGCCGGATCGCTCTGCTAATTCAATCTGGCTGAACGTCACATCCTCTTGCAAGGCCTTGAGCAATTTACGTTCTGAGTTGGGTAAAATCACTTTGCACATCCATACCGATTCTTCTCTATTTATAAAACAATTGTTTCAATATTAAACCCTATATACCAAATAAGAAACACATATTCCGCTGATTTCGGAGATAATGATTAACAGCAGATCAAATACTTATCGCGCAGGAAACATCATGAACACGCAGGTCATTCACCCGCCCAGTCACTGGCGGCTGAGTTATACTTGGAGGCTGGCATTCGCACCATGGAACGCGGCAATGTATCGGCCGGGCGGGACCCGAACACCGGTAAAAACCGCCGTCCCGCACTGGAACTGGTGCGCCTGACACTACCGCGGCGTGTTTACACCCAGGCTCATATGGATGTAGTGGCAGAATCTGTTGCCAGCGTCTATGAACGACGCGACAGCATCAAGGGGCTGAAGATGGTATACGAACCGGAATATCTACGGTTTTTCCAGGCACGGTTCAAACCGCTAAACATTAAATCGTGATTTCGTTAGATGTAGGAGGGATCAGCTTCGCTGATCGCGAGCTCTATTTTGAATTTTGCAATCGCGACCAGCTGCGCTGATCCCTCCTTGTAACAAATGAAACGAATATAATGATCACTATCACAAGCATTTATACGGGAGACCACAACAATGGCTGATTTATTTGAAAACCCCATGGGCCTTGACGGCTTTGAATTCGTCGAATTCGCATCCCCTACCCCGGGTGTGCTGGAACCTGTGTTCGAAATCATGGGGTTTACGGCCGTGGCGAAACATCGCTCCAAGAACGTAACGCTTTTTCGCCAGGGTGACATCAACTTCATCCTGAACGAGGAACCCCGTAGCCATGCGGCCTATTTTGCTGAAGAACATGGCCCTTGCGCCTGCGGTATGGCTTTCCGTGTGCGGGACGCGCATGCGGCCTACAACCGGGCACTTGAGTTGGGCGCACAGCCAATCGAGATCCCCACCGGCCCGATGGAATTACGTCTGCCCGCCATCAAAGGTATCGGTGGTGCGCCCCTGTACCTGATTGACCGCTATGAACAGGGCACAAGCTTCTACGACATTGATTTCGAGTTCTTTGAAGGTGTCGACCGTCATCCAAAAGGTTGCGGGTTTAACCTGATCGACCACCTGACCCACAACGTCTATCGCGGTCGCATGGAATTCTGGGGGGATTTTTATGAACGCATTTTCAATTTCCGCGAGATCCGCTACTTTGACATCAAGGGTGAGTACACCGGGTTACTGTCCAAGGCCATGACAGCACCGGACGGCAAGATCCGTATCCCGCTAAA